>Ga0194041_10000896_pt1 | contig 12464 bp, 10 predicted proteins | sample JunL449m_MetaG_FD_160082 | JGI IMG/M metagenome (GOLD analysis project Ga0194041, IMG submission 160082) | Anoxic zone freshwater microbial communities from boreal shield lake in IISD Experimental Lakes Area, Ontario, Canada - Jun2016-L442-9m | ecosystem: Environmental > Aquatic > Freshwater >...
CACAGGTTCGCTTGCAAACCTATCAAACTTATGCATGGCCTGCACCAATCGGGCAACTGTATCGCAACAACGGATTAACAGTTGCATTGGCATTGAGTGGATCGTTGGCTTTGTTTTTAATTGCGGTGCTGCAAATGCACGGCACCTTGTTTCAACGCATCGAACAAGGTAATTTTTACGCCATCTTTCCGCACGGTTGGATGGTGAACGTATTTGCGCCCATTTTTCTATGGAGTACATTGGCATTGTTCATGGGTGTGAGGCGTTTTTGGAATGACACGCATCCCACGCTCGATGATTCGGGCTTGGAAAGTTCCAAAGCGCCCGTCACTCAGGATGCAAGTGCTGAGGCTTTACACAACGCTTTAGCAATAACCTATTTGGATGGTGGACACGGCAAAGGTTGCAATGAAAGCGATGATGCATTCACTTTGATGCGAAAACGATTTCATCACTTCACGTTTTATGGTTTTATGCTTTGCTTTTTATCAACGTCTGTGGCGACGCTGTACCACTACGCATGGGGACGGGTCGCGCCCTACCCTGTGGCGAGTTTGCCCGTGTTATTAGGCATCGCAGGCGGCATTAGTTTATTAATTGGCCCCTTGGGTTTGTTGTATTTAAATTTAAATCGGCATCCCATGCATGGCGACGCACAACAAAAACCCATGGACATTGCATTCATTGCTTTGTTGTGGCTGTGTGGCAGTACCGGTTTAGCCTTGTTGATGTTTAGAGAAACAAGCGCATTGCCATTGTTACTGGCCATTCATTTAGGCGTGGTGATGGCTTTGTTTTTAACATTGCCGTATGGTAAGTTTGCACATGGTATTTTTCGATGCGCAGCTTTACTCAAATTTTCAATTGAAAAAAGATTGCCCACACGCTTGAGTTTAGGTTCCGAATAAAACGAGGAGTGCATCATGGATTTAAAATTAAAAGATAAAACTGCATTGGTAACAGGGGCGTCGGTTGGCATTGGCAGAGCCATTGCCATGGGTTTGGCCGCAGAAGGCGTTCAATTGGCCATCACCGCCAGGCGTGAAGATAAATTGGTTGAGTTGTCGCAAGAAATTGTTCGCATCGGCGGAAAAAAACCGCACCTCATTGTGCAAGACATGTATGCCGAGGATGCAGCCCAACAATTGAGCAAAGTCGCCATCAAAGCTATGGGGGGCGTTGATATTCTGATCAACAACGCAGGCGGCTCACGTAGTTTTAAAGATTTGCATGTGAGCGAAGAGCAGTGGCAAGAAGCCATCACACTCAATTTTCACAGACCTCGTCAGATTGCGGATGCATTGATTGATCAAATGATTGCCAACGCATGGGGTCGCATCATCAACATCACAGGTAAGAGCGAACCCGAACATGTCAATGGTGCATTTTGTGCCAAAGCGGGCATGCACTCATGGGCCAAGGGACTCTCACGTATGGTGGGCAAAAACGGCATCACAATCAATTGCATTCCACCAGGGCGCATACATTCAGAGCAAATTTTTAAAAACTATTCGCCTGAGTATCGCCAATTGCAATCCGACAACGAAATACCAGTGGGTCGCTACGGTGAACCAGAAGAGTTAGCGGACTTGGTAACTTTTTTAGCATCACCCAGAGCTTCTTATATTTCTGGCGCAGTGATTCCAGTGGATGGTGGATTGAGAAAATATCAGTTCTAATGGCATCAACCTTGGGAGGCCTTATGTCCGCATTCAATTCCAATCGACGTCAATTGCTGCAAGTAGGCGCTCTCTCGTCATTGGGCATGAGCTTAGGTCTATCCAATGCCTTGGCCGATACTTGGCCCACCAAGCCCGTGCGATTTTTAGTCCCCTTCGCACCTGGTGGCACTTCTGAAATTGTGGCGCGATCTGTTGCTGCAGAACTCACCAAACAATTGGGTCAATCGGTCTATGTCGAAAACAAGCCAGGCGGGGCTGGCACTGTGGCCATGATTGAAGCGTCTAAGTCAGCGCCGGATGGTCACACGATTATTTTGGGACACGTTGGCACATTAGCCGTTAATCCATACATGATGCCTAATCATCCGTATGACGTGAACAAAGAATTCATACCTGTCACGTTGTTGGCCAAAGTGCCTAATGTGTTTGTGATTCATCCCGATGTACCTGCAAAAAATTTAAAAGAATTCATTGCTTATGCAAAAAAAAATCCAGGTAAATTAGATTATGGTTCTGCAGGTAACGCCAGCGCAGGACACTTGGCGATGGAATATCTCAAATTGGTAGCTGGTATTTCTCTCACGCATATTCCTTATCGCGGAACAGGACCACAGTTGGCTGATTTGCTAGCGGGTCGCACACATGCATCATCGGCTGGATTGCCTGCATTGGGTGCGCATATACGCGCAGGTAAATTGCGTGCGATTGCAGTGGGTACCTTGCAACGTATTCCTGCACTTCCCGATGTACCCACCGTGGTTGAAACGGGTTTTAAAGATTTTGAAACTTCACAGTGGTATGGCATCTTGGCGCCAGCAGGTACACCCGTTGATGTGGTTAAAAAAATTCAAGAAGAAAGTTACAAAGCATTGAAATCAAGTGCAGTGACTGAGCGTTTTGCAACCGATAACGCCATTGGCGGTGGTGGCCCATCCGCAGACTTTGCAGCCTTTATTGCCAAAGAACAAAAAACATGGAGTCGCATCGTCAAAGATGCCAACATCAAGGCCGATTAAAACGTTTGAACAAAGTGATCGAGTTGCGCAATCCATTTGTTTTTTTGTTTTGACGATACAAAACTGGCTTCAAAACTATTGCGCGCTAACTGATAGGCCGCTTTTTCATCCAAGCCCAGTGCTTCAAAAGTTTGCACAAAATTATCGTTGATGTATCCACCAAAATAAGCGGGGTCATCCGAATTGATCGTGACACACAAGCCTGCATCTAGCATGCGCCCAATATTGTGTTGTTGCAAATCAGAAAAGACACATAACTTTTGATTGGACAAAGGACAAACAGTGAGCGGCATACGAGTTTCAATCAATCGCTCCATCAATACCTCGTCTTGATCGGATTGAACACCATGATCGATACGCTCAACAAGCAACACATCCAAGGCACTCCATATATAAGCAGGAGGGCCCTCTTCACCGGCGTGCGCCACCACATGCAAGCCCAATGCTTTGGCCTTTGCAAAGACACGCGCAAATTTTTCTGGAGGATGTCCCACCTCACTCGAGTCCAATCCCACACCTATGAATTGATGGCGATGGGGCATGGCCTGCTCCAACGTTTGCATTGCAGCATCTTCACTCAAATGACGCAAAAAACATAAAATCAACGAAGCATCGAAATTCCATTTTTTTTGTGCATCCACACACGCGCGATGAAGCCCATTGATGACGTTTGCAATCGGCACGCCACGATCGGTATGGGTTTGCGGATCAAAAAATATTTCGGCGTGGATCACATGATCGTTGACTGCGCGCTGTAAGTACGCCATCGCCATGTCATAAAAATCTTGTTCATGCAATAAAACGCTCGCACCCGCGTAATAAATATCTAAAAAACTTTGTAAATCGGTGAAGGCGTAAGCCGAACGCAATTCCTCAATGCTTTGATAGGGCAAGGACAGTTTGTTGCGTTTGGCTAATTCAAAAATCAATTCGGGCTCCAAAGAGCCCTCAATGTGAATATGCAATTCAGCCTTAGGCATGAATTGCACAAATTGTTGAACGCGCGAAGCTTTACTTATCGCCACCTGGCACTTTGCCTTCTACGCCCTTGACGTAAAACTTGATGCCACCCATGAATTTGTCATCAGCAACTTCGTCTTTTTTCAAGACTTCCTTACCAGTGTTGTCAACAATGGGGCCTTTCCAAATGGCGAACGAGCCGTCTTGCAAACCTTTTTTGATCTCGTCAATTTTGGTTTTTGTTTCTGCGGGTACGTCTTCAGCAATTGACACGAGATCAATCGCGCCTTCTTTGACTCCCCACCAATTACCGCTGTTACCAGTCCATTTGCCTTCTAATGCATCGCGTGTGGCCTTGATGTAATAAGGCGACCAATTGATGATGGCAGAGGCCAAATGCGCTTTAGGACCGTAGGCAGTCATGTCAGAGTCCCAACCGAATGCACGTTTGCCTTTTTCTTGGGCTGTTTTGAGTACAGCTGGTGAATCGGTATTTTGGAACAGCACATCAGCACCACCGTTGATGAGTGATGTTGCAGCTTCTGTTTCTTTGGGTGGATTGAACCATTCGTTAACCCACACCACTTTAGTTTTGACTTTAGGGTTAATGGATTGCGCACCCAATGTGAAACTGTTGATGTTGCGAATCACTTCTGGAATTGGAATAGAAGCTACCACACCCAATGTATTGGATTTGGTCATCTTGCCAGCAATCACACCCGCCATGTATGCACCTTCGTAAGTGCGGCTGTCGTAAGTGCGCAAGTTGTCTGCTGTTTTATAACCCGTTGCATGTTCAAACTTGATGTCTTTGTAATCGGCGGCCACTTTGAGCATCGGATCCATATAGCCAAATGTAGTTCCAAAAATAATTTTGTTGCCTTGTGTGGCCATATCACGAATCACGCGTTCTGAGTCTGCAGATTCAGGAACGCTTTCAACAAAAGATGTAAGCACTTTGTCGCCGAATTCTTTTTCGATGGCCTTGCGTGCGTTATCGTGTGCAAATGTCCAACCGCCATCACCCACAGGGCCCACATAGGCAAAAGCAATTTTGAGCGGCTCAGGCTTAGGCGCCTCGACAGGCTTAGCTTCTTCTTTTTTGCCACAAGCGATGAGAGCTGCAGTTGTTACTGCAGTTACGGCGACGAGTCGAATCCAAGAGCGTTTGCGAAAGTCAGTCATGAAAAATTTCCTATTGAAAATTTGAGTTGAACAAAAACGTGATTATGAACCAGGGAAGAAAGGTTTACCAATGGAAGCCGGCATATTAACCCGAATCCATTGTGGATTTCGAGAAATGATGGCGAGAACCACAATGGTTGCAATATAGGGCAACATGCTCAAAAAATGACTTGGCACTTCGATGCCAGTGGCTTGCAAGTGAAATTGAAGCATGGTAAATCCTCCAAACAAATAAGCACCTAGCAAAATACGAGCCGCTCTCCAAGTTGCAAAGGTAGTGAGTGCCAAGGCAATCCAACCCTTGCCCGCAATCATCCCCTCTACCCATAGGGGCGTATAAATCATAGAGATATACGCGCCTGATAAACCGCATAATGACCCGCCAACCATGACAGCGATCCAACGAATTCGACGCACAGGATAGCCCAATGCGTGTGCAGATTGAGGTGATTCACCAATAGCGCGCAGCACCAAACCTGTGCGAGTTCGATCAAAGAACCAAATGAGTGCGATGGCAAAAGCGATCGTTGCATAGACTAATGGATGGTGCTTGAACAATGCGGAACCGATCCAAGGTATGTCACTCAGCCATGGAACTTCGTAATTCATACGCTGAGGTAATTTAGCTTGCACATAGTTGATGCCGACAAATGCAGAAAAACCTGCGCCAAATAAACTCAATGCCAAACCCGTGGCGTAGGCATTGGTATTGAGATAAATAACCAATAAACCAAAAATACCTGCCAACACAGCACCTGCGGCCATACCTGCCAAAAATCCAGCGATATCACTGCCCGTATTCACAACAGCTGCAAAGCCAGCAATTGCTGCGCAAAGCATCATGCCTTCTGCACCCAAATTGACGATACCTACTTTTTCGTTGATGAGTAAACCCAATGCAGCAATCGCCAATACCGTTCCTGCGTTGAGTGTTGAAGCAAATAACAGTACATAGGTTTCCATCAATGCGCACCTTTCGCAGACCGACTGATTCGCAAGCGATACGCCATAAACACATCACAAGCCAATAAACAAAACAATAACAAACCTTGAAAAACACCTGTGATTGATTTGGGCAAACCCAACCGCGATTGCGCCAATTCACCACCGATATAAAACATACTCATCAAGAGAGAAGAAAAAATCAAACCTACAGGATGTAATCGTCCTACAAACGCAACGATGATGGCCGCGAACCCATATCCAACGGGCACGTAGGGAGTGAGTTGTCCGACTGGACCAGCGACTTCGAGTGCGCCAGCCAAACCTGCACATCCACCCGATACCAATAAAGCGATCCAGATGGCACGGCGCGATGAAAAGCCCGCGTAGCGCGCGGCTTGTGGTGCTAATCCACCCACTTGTTGTGCCCAGCCCGCTCGTGTTCTAAATAAAAACAAACCCATCACCACCGCACCGAGCAATGCCAACAACCAACCAATATTGACTCGAGAACCTGTCCATAGCTTGGGGATGTTCGTAATAGATTCAAATGTTTTGGTTTGCGGAAAGTTGTAACCCGCTGGATCTTTCCAGGGTCCAAACACCAAAAAATTAAGAAACATGATGCCCACATACACCAGCATCAAACTCACCAAAATTTCGTTGGCATTGAAACGGTCTCGCAACCACGCCGTGATACCCGCCCACAACATGCCGCCCATCACACCTGCTAACAAAATCGGTACCACAATCCAAGTACTGGTATTGCGTTCTGCCATCAAAGCAACAGCAGACGCAGCAATCGCGCCCAACACATATTGACCTTCTGCACCGATATTCCAAACATTGGAACGAAATGAAACAGACAAACCCAATGCAATCAATAACAAGGGCGTGGCTTTGACCATCAATTCACCCAAGGCATAAGGCGATCGAATGGGTTCCCAAAAAAACATTTGCAAGCCTTTGATGGGGTCTTTACCCAAGGCCATAAAAAGAATAACACCTAAAATCACGGTAATGATCAACGCCAATACAGGTGAAGCGATACGCCAAAAATCAGACGGTTGAGGACGCACTTCTAATCGAATGAAGTTCATGCACGCATCTCCACAGCTTGATCCCACAAACCACTCATCCATGTACCAATGGTCTGCACGTCGGCGTCCGCTCGATTCATACTGGGTGATAGGCGGCCCTGCGACATCACATGCATGCGATCGCTCAATTCTAATAACTCTTCTAACTCTTCACTGATGATCAACACCGCACAACCCGCATCACGCAATTGCAAAATCGCCGATCTGATTTGAGCCGCAGCACCTACATCCACACCCCAAGTGGGTTGAGAGACGATGAGTAAATTGGGCTTGGCGTCAATTTCTCTACCCATAATGAATTTTTGTAAATTGCCACCCGATAAAGATTGCGCCAGAGCTTGGGGGCCTTGCGCCTTCACTTGAAATTGATCGATGATGCGTTGCGCGTGTAGTTTTAATTGTTTCCAACGAATCCATCCCGATGCATGGACATCGTCGGTACGAGTTAGTAATAAATTGTGCGCCAAGCTCATGCTGGGCACTGCGCCTCTGCCCAATCGCTCATCGGGTACAAAATGCAAACCCAAACGACGGCGCTGGTGTGGCCCCAAAGCACCTACCGATTGACCTTCGATGGCAATGCTTGCGTGCTGTGACCGCGTGTCTTCACCAGACAATGCATACAACAATTCGCGTTGACCATTTCCCGATACGCCTGCAATACCCACCACTTCACCACGCCTGACTTGAAACGTCAAATCTTTTAAATCAATGCCAAACTGATCTTCGCTTTGGAGTTGAAGTTGATCCACTTGCAACACGATTTGTTGCGGTGCACTATCGCGCTTAATCAATTGAACGGGTTGCGTGCCAATCATCATTTGACTTAAAGTTTGATTGGTTTCTTGTCTGGGATCACACACACCCGTAACACGTCCCGAACGCATCACCGTGCATAGATGACACAACTCACGAATCTCATGTAATTTGTGACTGATGTAAACAATACTGCAACCCTCTAATACCAATTGACGCAATACTGTGAATAATTTATCAACCGCTTGCGGCGTGAGAACCGATGTAGGTTCATCCAAAATAAGCAACTTGGGGTCCGATAACAAAGCGCGAATGATTTCAACGCGTTGCATCTCACCCACGCTCAAGTTATGCACAGGCCTTTGCGGATCAATATCCAGTCCGTATGCACTGGCTTTTTGAATAATTTTTTGACTGACTGTTTGTAAATCAAATGATTGATCCAAACCAAGCCAAACATTTTGTGCAACAGTGAGCGTGTCAAATAAATTGAAATGCTGAAACACCATGTTGATGCCCAAGCGTCGCGCCTCTTTTGGATTGCTAATGGAAACGGTTTGACCTAAAAATTCTATGGCTCCAGCATCGGGTTGCACCGAGCCATAAATCATTTTCATGAGGGTGGATTTGCCAGCGCCGTTTTCGCCCAGTACCGCGTGAATTTCGCCGCGCTGAATATCCAAGGACACCTCATTGCAAGCAACCACCGATGGGTAGCGCTTGGTCATTCCTTTTAATGAAAGCAATGGCGTTGGCATATTACAAAATCAAAAGAGCGCGAAAGTCGTTGACGTTGGTGTGTGTGGGGCCCGTGATGACCAAATCATTGAGACGTGAAAAAAAGTTGTAACTGTCGTTGTGGTCAAGATATGCAGAGGGCGACATGTTTATTTGAAGCGCGCGTTGCAAAACATCAGGTGAAACAATTGCACCCGCGTTATCTTCAACACCATCAATGCCATCTGTATCGGCAGCAATGGCCCATACACTCGCCTGCGATTGCAATGCCATGGCTAGACCCAAACAAAATTCACCCGCACGACCACCACGCCCTGATGATGTGTTTTTTTCTTGTGGACGAATTGTCACGGTGGTTTCACCACCACTCAGAATCACACACGGCTTGATAAAAGGACCTAAGCCTTTGGCGCTCGCTCTTGCAAGTGCTGCATGCATCTTGCCAATTTCTCGCGATTCACCCTCGATTTCATCTGAAAGAATATAAGCACTTAGTCCATGCGATTTCGCCAAGCGAGCGGCTGCTTGCAAAGATTGCTCTGGCGTTGCAATCAGATGAACCGCATGAGATGCAAAACAAGATTCATCGGGCTTAGGTGTTTCTAGCAAGCCTTTTTTTAATTGATTGGCAACAGCATCTGGTAAAGCGATGTTATATCTTTTTAAAATTGAAATTGCTTGATCGCAAGTGCTTGCATCTGGAAGGGTAGGTCCACTTGCAATCACAGCGGGATCATCCCCCGGCACATCACTGATGGTGATGGTGACCACTCGCGCAGGCGCGCAAGCTTTAGCTAAGCGACCGCCTTTGATGCGTGACACATGTTTTCTTACTGTGTTGATTTCGCCAATCGATGCGCCACTGGCCAACAAAGCGCGATTGATATTTTGTTTATCTAACAAACTCAAACCATCAGCTGGTAATGTAAGCAACGCAGAACCACCACCTGAAATGAGGCACAACACCAAATCATCTTTTGTCAGGCTTTGTGTCAATTCCAACATACGTTGAGCCGCTTTCATACCGGCTTCGTCGGGTACGGGATGAGAGGCTTCGACCAATTCAATGCGTTGCTTAAGTTGAGTAGGTCGCTCTGGTATGTGACCATAACGCGTAACCACCAAGCCCGATAGAGGTGCGTGTTGCGGCCACAAAGCCTCTAAAGCATGAACCATCGCCCCGCCCGCTTTGCCTGCGCCTAATACCAAGGTACGCCCCTTTGGTAGCGGCGGCAAATGCTCGGCCATTCGCAATTGGGGCAAAGCACTGTCCACCGCCGATTGAAACAGTTGTTTTAAAAATACCCGCGGATCTTGCTGAACTTGACTGAGCGACATGGGATAAAGATGGGATATGCGACAGGTTCAATCTTATATTAGCTTGCACTAAGATGTGCGGTCATTTAATAAAAAAACTCTCATGAGCCGAATACTGATCCATCAAGCGCAATGCATCGCCACTTGCAACGATCAACACGATGAGCTGAAAGACGCCTCATTATTGATTGCAAACGGCATCATCGAAAAAATTTTTTTAAAAGATGAGGATTTGTCTGCCGTCAAAGCCAGTGTGGATCGCACTATTGATGGGCGCAATCATGTGGTCATCCCTGGCATGATCAATACCCATCATCACATGGTGCAGTCCCTCACGCGAGCTCTCTCTAAATGCCTATCAATAGTTCAAATTAATTTAGTGCCACATAGCTTGATGAAGAAAAAGTATTTGTTAAATGGGTTTGATTACAAATCAATTAGCGGCATTAATGCTGGGTCAAAAATTTTAATATTCGAGCGCATCAACAATACCTGCGTTCTGGCTTCGTGCATTTAGACCGGTCAGCATCGGCCCAAAGCAGCCATGCTCAAATAATCGAGATTGAAACTCTTCACTCACAGCTTGTCATTTTTAAATTTCACTTCAAACAGGCTATGTTTTAGACTGCGGTGCACAGCGCATAAGCGATGCAGACAGATTGTTAATAACCGACTTCAAGGCATGTTAATCAACTGACCTGCAGATGCAGGTTCTTACCGCAAGCTTGGACGTAACGACGCAAAGTTGCAACAGATGGGGAGTGCTTCCCGGTAGCAAGGGATTTTTCTAACCGAGCTACCGCTGGAGCCTGCGTTCCCATCCGTGCAGCCAACTCAGCTTGGGTCAACCCGGCCTCGCGCCTTGCCTTGAGCAAAGCATTGCACAACGCGCCACCCCTCGGGTCAGTTTTTCTCATCCTCTGGCTGAAGTCGCGGGGCTTTGAGCGTTAATGCCTTTTTGACAAATAAATATTTAATGCAGCTTCTTGGCCGCCATAGTTGAATCACTCAGCGTGGGCATCACTGGCTCACTTGTTGTTGGTGCCTCTAACACCCACTTGGCGTTGTCAGATAGCTTTTGCAAGAGCACCATTAACTGACCAATTAAGGTGTCAGTGAGTTTAATTTTGAAAGACTTGTCTCCAGCCAAACTCATGTCAAGCTCCGTTGAGTCGGTGTGTACTAAAAGCGCCACACCTCTAACCAGCAAAGGCTCGCTGCCCAGTGGAAATTGTTCGCACGGAACAAACTCTGCGAACTTGGTGTTTTCAGCTGCGGCTTGCTGTTTAAATTGAGCCATGTCAAGCGCGTGCTCAGCCAAGTGTGTGCGAGTAGAAGATAGAAGCAAGGCTTGCTGGCCAAGCTTCAGCACATCTTTCACAACCGCTCGACTAAACCACAAACGATACTCGTCTGACTTTTTAGTGGTTAACCTAAAAAGTATCCTATCCTCCTCGGGCACATAGTTTCCACTGAGCTGGGATATGGTCATGGGGTAGACGTTTATTTGGGTTAGCGTTTAATAAATCTAATTTTAATTGATTTATCGATAGGTTGAAAAAAACAACTTCAACCACAGACCAACACCCCATGATATTTAAAAAACACACGCCCCCAAGGAGTGGGAATTAAATCCCATTCCTTGAAGCCCACCAACAGCGATCAAGTGCTGTGATAGGTGTCTGTGAGGTGCCCAAATGTGCTGGAAAAATCAATGGTCGGGGCAGTATCAGCACCAGCATTAATGGCAGTGGCAACCTTTGTCAAAGTTGCGTTACTGACCGTCATGCTGCCCGCTGTCACTAATGAGTTCACATCGCCTGCTGTGTCTACTTCAGAGCTAGAGAGGATCATGCCGCTACCAAAGTTGAGCGTTGTGCCCGCTGTCGTCATCGTGGCAGAGCCCCCAGCGGCTGTAAAGTTAGCAGCCGTATCGATAGAAGTGTTGGCGCCCGCCTTCTCCACAAAGGACAGATCAATCTTATCTGTTCCACCGGTGCCCAAGTCAGCAATAACCGTCTTCATCGCCCCGGTCGTTGTAGTTGCAAGACCACTTGCATCGGTTGTACCGATGAGTGCAAACGTATCTGAGCCGCTACCACCGATCATGGTCACGGCCTTGCCGTCAGTACCCACCACCGATGCATTGAAAAGCAAGTCGTCCCCCGCACCACCCGACAGAGTCGCTGCACCACCAAAGGCGAGCAGCGTGTCGTTCCCGTCCCCACCTTGCAAAGTAGAGCCTGCACCGCCGATTAATATGTCGCTGCCTCCACCACCCAAAACCGAGTGGGTACCTACGTTGTTATGAACAACGATCGTGTCGGCTCCGTCCATACCGCTGATGGTGTTGGTTTTAGTAGCTGCAATGGTTGTGTAGTCATGGATTGTGTCGTTGCCAGACGAGCCCGTGAGGCTAAAGGCACTACTTCCAAATACATTGACTGCGCCCGATTGCGCCATACTCATATTCGCAGTATCACCTGAAGCAATGAAGATGTTCACATTGGCATGTTGCAAAGTACCAGCGTCAGAGGCTTGGGTTGAGGCTGACGCAACAGTGTTTGCTGCCAAAGTAGAGTCCGCCACAAAGATACTGTCGTTGGTGCTAGCCAGCGCTGATGCTGACTTGAGTGAGTCAAAGCCACCTGCACCCACAATCAACACATTTTGTGTGGTTGCAGCCTGGCCTGTGCCGCTTACAAATTGAACAGAGTCCACATGCTGCAAAGTTGTCTGAACAGAGCTAGTGGCGGTAGCAGGAGTAG
>Ga0194041_10000899_pt1 | contig 12445 bp, 8 predicted proteins | sample JunL449m_MetaG_FD_160082 | JGI IMG/M metagenome (GOLD analysis project Ga0194041, IMG submission 160082) | Anoxic zone freshwater microbial communities from boreal shield lake in IISD Experimental Lakes Area, Ontario, Canada - Jun2016-L442-9m | ecosystem: Environmental > Aquatic > Freshwater >...
GGTTTCCAGTGGAGTCTTGAATATCAATAACTAAGTTAATCGGTTGATTGGGAGCTAATTTTTGCGGAGCAGTTAATTTAACTTTGGTAGTTATTTGTGAATTATTTGTATGATGCATATTTTCCATTGAATGTCCTTCATGTTCATTCATGGAATTTCCATCATGATTCATCATCATACTAGGTGAAACTTCGCTTTTAGGAGATTTAGTATTTGATAAACAACCAGGAGCTATTAATAAAGTTGTCATCACAAAAATACTTGGGAAAAATTGTTTCATTTTAGGAAGGTTGTAATTTTAATTTACTGTTAGGGGAGGATATCAAAGAGAAGTGATTAACTTCTAACTCCATTACTGATAATATCTTTTTTTTCCGCATTAGGCAATAAAGCCAAATCAGTCAATGGTAATTGAATAATTACTGTAGTTCCTTGATTTAAACCTAAACTCTCTAGGGTAATTTTACCACCCATGAGTTCAATTAAATTCCGAGAAATTGCTAAACCTAATCCAGTTCCTTCAAACTTGCGGGTAGTTGTACCATCAACCATAACAAAGGGACGAAATAGTTTACCTTGTTCTGCAGGGTCAATACCAATACCTGTATCCTTAATTGATACTATAGCATGAGGATAATGATTATTGTAATTAATATTTGTGGTAATTTGAATACTACCTTCATTGGTGAATTTATTGGCGTTACTAATAATATTAATTAGCACTTGTTTGAGTTTAATAGCATCGGATTTTACAGGAATAGGCTTATCACCTATATCACAAATTAATTGTAGTCCTTTGTGTTGGATATTAACTGATTGTAAGTTAATTACCTCTAATAATAATTGTCGTAAATCTAAAGGTACTATAGTTACAGACAGTTTACCAGCTTCTATTTTAGAAATATCCAGCAAATCATTGATTATTCCTAATAAATGAATTGCTGTATCATCGGCTTTTGTCAGAAATTCTAATTCTTCTTCTCGACTATCACATAAATCATCACGTACTAAGCGTACACAGTTAATAATAATATTCAATGGGTTTCTTAATTCATGGGAAGTTGTGGCCAAAAATTGACTTTTTATTTGGTTAGCTGACTTAGCTTCTTTCCAAGCAATTTCTAATTCTTCAGCCCAATCTTTTAGTCTTTCCACCATTTGATCTAATGCTTGAGCTAATTGATTAAATTCCCGAATTTTGAAATTGCGCGGTATGGGTTGTGCCGCATGGTGGCTATGGAGATTAACAGCATAGTCGCGCAGTTCTTCTATGGGACCGGCTAAATAAGGAACTAAATAAAATGAGGCTAATAAACTAGCACCAATTAAACCAACGGTTAAAACAATGAGAATTAGTTTAATTTCTTCTAAACCAAATAGAGCATCTTTTACAGTTGTAACTGCCAATATAATCCATCTTTGTGGTGGTTTTGTAGTTACAGGTTTAGTAGTAGCTGTAAAACCTGCAACTAATTCCTGTGCTTCTATAAAGGATAAATTACTAGAATTATTGCTTCCAGATAAAGCATTTTTAACTATGGCTTGCATTCTTTCTACGTCAGCATAATCTTTAATATTAGTACCGATTCTTTCTGGAAATGGATGAGCTAAAATTTTACCATCTTCAGCAATAACTACCAAAAAACCTGTTAACGAGCCTGGATGATTGGGGTTTTGCTGATATAATGTGGTTTTAATACTTAATCGGTAAGCTAAATTACCACGTTGATTAGCAACAGGAACTGATAAAAATAACTGTAATTGATTTTGTTTGTCTTTTTTACCAGTTTTTCCAGATGGACGTGGTAATATGAATTGAATATCAACATTATCAATGTCAGGAGATAAATCTGATGGAGTAATTTCTTGATTACCGCAACTACTGGCAATTATTTCACCCTTTTTAATTCGGGTAACTTGTAAACAATCAATTTGAGTTGGTAGTTGTTTTTTTAGTTGTTTAAGAAATTGTTGAATTTCTACATATGAGCCAGATTGAATTACTTTTGTTTGACTAGCAGTAATTAAATTAGAGCGTAAACCTGCAATATCATCAATAATTTTTTCTCCCTTGTTAACTGCACTTTCTGTTAAGTTTTGTTGAGCCGTATTTAACAGACTAGAACGAGCTTTATTCAGGGCAACCATTTCCCCTAGTAATAAAACTGGGACAAATACTAGTAGGATTCTTGTTACTAAAATTCGTCGAAATGACGATTGACTAGATTTAGCCATTGTTTGTCTCACTTCTCATCTGCAAACTACAATAACAAAAAGACAAAATTACATTAGCGAAAGGAGACATTTTATTAGTTGATGATAAATTGCATATTCATATAAACTTCTAATTAAAAAAATAGAAAGCAGGTAAAAATTTAAAATTTAAAATTAATAAACCGTATGTTGCACATTAAGATTAATACTATAAACTCCCTCAAAAAATTAACCCCATGATCGAATATCGTCCCCATACCACAGTAGTTTTAGCCATGAGTGCTGATGGCAAAATAGCGGATTTTAGGCAAGCACCCGCTCGATTTGGCTCAGTAGTCGATCAAGCCCACCTGGAGAAACAAATTGCTATTTCTGATGCCGTTTTATTTGGTGCTGGTACTCTTCGTGCCTACAATACAACAATGACCATCTCAGAGACAATACTCTTGCAACAAAGAAAAGAAGTAAATAAGCATCCCCAACCAGTCCATATAGTGATTTCTCGTTCGGCTAACCTGAATCCGGACATTAAATTTTTCCAACAACCAGTAAGACGTTGGTTACTTACAACCTCTCTGGGGGCTTATTTTTGGCAAGAAAGATCAGAATTTGAGCAAGTTTTAGTATTTGAAAATCCTACAGGAGAAATTGATCTTTTGGCTGCTTTAACATATTTATCCAGTTTACAAATTACCCGTTTAGCTATTTTAGGAGGAGGAAAATTAGTGGCATCTTTCCTAGAATCTAATTTAATTGATGAAATCTGGCTGACTATTTGTCCACTAATTTTAGGTGGTAGTATGGCTCTTTCACCTGTGGAAGGGATAGGATTTTTATCTGATGTTGCTCCTAAGTTACAATTACTAGAAGTATTCACTGTTGAGCAAGAAGTATTTTTGCACTATAGGATAATTCGCTAGAGGTGCAGGGTCTACACTTGGCAAGGAGTCAGCAGTAAATCTAAAACCTAAAATTACAGGACAAATATACAATGTTTAAAGAACACAAACCTCAATATTCTCTTGTTTGGACACACACAATCGCCGATATTCCCCAAACTGCTTGGGATGCCTTAGCAATGCCGCTAAAAACGCCTTTTTTAGAATGGGATTGGTTGAACAATTTAGAAATATCCCAAAGTGCTACAGCTAATGCTGGTTGGTTGCCAAATCACTTGATTTTATGGCGAGATAGAACTTTAATTGGGGCTGCTCCATTATATTTAAAAGGACATAGCCAGGGGGAATTTGTTTTTGATCATCAATGGGCAGAATTAGCTTCTCGTTTGGGCATAGAATATTATCCTAAACTCCTGGGAATGACACCATTCACGCCCGCTGAAGGTTATCGCTTTTTAATTGCTCCAGGAGAAGATGAGGAAGAAATTACAGCTTTAATGCTTCATGAAATTGATAGTTTTTGTGTGAAATATCGCATTTCTGGCTGTCATTTTCTCTATGTTGATCCACAATGGCGACTAATTTTAGAACGTCAGGGTTTTACAACTTGGCTACATCATAGTTATATTTGGGAAAATGCTGATTTTCAAACTTTTGATGATTATCTCACTGGATTTAATGCGAATCAAAGACGCAATATTAAACGGGAACGCAAATCTGTGGAAAAGGCAGGTTTAAAACTGCAAGCATTAACAGGTCAAGAAATTCCTAATTCTCTGTTTTCGTTAATGTATGATTTCTATGCTGATACTTGTGATAAGTTTGGCTGGTGGGGGAGTAAGTATTTAACTAAGCAATTTTTTGAACAATTAGATTATAATTATCGACATCGGGTTGTATTTTTTGCGGCTTATGATCAAGAAAATTCTCATCAACCTGTAGGAATGTCTTTTTGTTTATTTAAAGAAGACAAACTATATGGACGTTATTGGGGGAGTTTTCAAGACATAGATTGTTTACATTTTGATGCTTGTTATTATGCACCAATTGAATGGGCGATCGCTCATGGTATCCAAAATTTTGACCCCGGCGCTGGTGGTAAACATAAAAAACGCCGAGGTTTTCCTGCTACTTCTAATTACAGCCTTCACCGCTTTTATAACAACCGGTTAGGACAAATTATTTTGCCTTGGGTTCGGGAAGTAAATCAGATGGAACAAAAAGAAATTGATACCATTAATGCAGAGTTACCCTTTAAGTAGCAGGAAATAGAAGCCCGATTTTTTTTAAAAGTTAGGCATCTGCATATTACATATTTCCAAAAAACATCACACAAGAATTACACTAAAGATGTAATCTAAAAATACTTGTTCTAGAAATTTAGTTTTTACAATGGTTATGGATTTACTACTTGAAGATTTGACCGCAATTGATAATCAACTTTCTCACCGTCATATTGATCTTGACCCCAACGGTTATTTTATTATCTACATAGACCAACATGAAAGATTAATTTATGCCAAGCACTTCACTAATATCATTAATGAACGTGGTTTGGCCGTAAATCCAGAAACAGGTGAAGTAATTCCTGTTCGCGGTAAGGTGGAAAGAACCCACAGAACTTTATTTAGCGGACGGACAGCTAAAGAAATCTGTATTAAGATTTTTGAAGAAACGCTAAATTGTCCTGTAACTTTACTAGATCATGCAGCTTATCTAGGTAGAGAGCTTGTTCGCGCTGAAATTGCTTTAGTTTCAGGAAAGGAGTATATTCAAGATTAGCAAAAGTAAATGCAAATGTACCAGAATCCCATATACAGCATTTTCCGCTGAAGATTAGGTACAAAGTTGAATCATAAAACTCTTGTGGTGCGGGCATCTTGCCCGCTAGATATGTGCCTAATAACACTGTCACCTGATTAACTACCTTTCCTGTGTTAAATAGCACAAGTAAGTTCTGGGGGGATAATTCTCACAAATCCTGGTAAGATAGCAGGTTAAATTAGCAGATTTATATTATGAATAATAACGATTTAGCTTTTACTCCAGCCTTAGAGTTAGCAAAATTAATCCGTCTGCGGGAGGTGTCGCCTTTAGAGTTGGTAGAAATATATTTAGAAAGAATTGAACGCTTAAATCCTCAATTAGGTAGTTATTTTACAATTACAGCAGACTTAGCGATCGCTGATGCTAAACACAAAACGGAATTATTGACAACAACATCCGAATTACCGCCGTTTTTTGGTGTACCAATTTCCATTAAAGACTTAAGTGCCGTTGCAGGTGTTACTTGTACCTACGGAAATTCACTACTATTAAATAATATTGCCAATCATGATGATGGGGTAGTTACGAAAATTAAACAAGCAGGATTTATTATTCTTGGTAAAACCGCAACATCCGAATTAGGTTCTTATCCTTACAGCGAACCTGTAGGGTTTCCTCCAGCGAGAAACCCTTGGAATTTAGAATATACTCCAGGTGGTTCTAGTGGTGGTGCAGCAGCTTCCGTAGCAGCGGGATTAAGTGCGATCGCTCAAGGTTCAGATGGTGGTGGCTCAGTCCGTGGACCAGCGGCTTGTTGTGGTGTCATTGGTATTAAACCGACAAGGGGAAGAGTCACTAAAGCCCCTGTAGGCGATCGCTTGGGAGGTATTGGAGTTGACGGTCCACTAGCCCGCACGGTAGCTGATGCAGCAGCCATGTTAGATGTTATCTCTGGCTATGTTACAGGTGATCCTTATTGGCTACCAGATCCGCAACCATCATTTCTCGCTGCGACTCAAGTTAAATTAGATACTTTGAAAATTGCCTTTAGTACCAGTATTATGCCCTTTGGAGAAGCGGACGCTAACTGTACACAAGGGGTATTAACAACCATCCAGTTATTAACAGAATTTGGACACCAAGTTACGGAAAAATGTCCAGATTTTAGTGCTTTAATCGAACCATTTAAAGCAGTTTGGCAAGCGGGAATAGCAGCGGCCAGAATCCCTGCGGAAGCATTGCAACCCCTGAACCGCTGGTTATTAGCAAAAAATGGTTCTGTAGCGGAATATCTGCAAGCACTCTCCCAAATGCAAATTGCCTCCCGGAAAATTATCGCATTTTTTAATACAATAGATGTACTTGTATTACCAGTTTATTTACATTCTCCGATTCGGGTCAGTGCATGGGCGGATTTGAGTCCAGAGGAGACATTTGCTAAAATTGCCAACTGGGTCGCACCTTGCCCTGTCGCCAATGCTACTGGATTACCTGCTATAGCCGTTCCTATGGGTTTCGATAGCAATGGTTTACCCTTGAGTGTGCAGTTAATTGGTAAACCGGCAGCCGAGTCCACTTTAATTAGTCTAGCAGCCCAATTAGAAGCCGCTAACCCTTGGATTCAACATCGTCCAGCACTTTAAGTCTAAATCAGGATTTATAGCAGTTTCCGTTATTATGAACAATACATTGAAAAAAGCCTTGATTTGTAGGTTGGGCTGAAGCATGAAACCCAACAAAGCAGGAAATAGACCATGTATTGATTGCAGATATTAATCATAAAACTCCTGTGGTGCGGGCATCTTGCCCGCATAATTTGTACCTAACTCAATATCAACGTTACATTTTAATTACTCAGTTTTTCCTGTTCACGAGCATCGACAACTAAAACTAAACAAAGTGCGGCAACTGCTTTTTCCCATGCTTGACGGACTTTTTCATCTTCGACACCATCAAATAAGCCCACCAAGCGAGGAACGGCTTGTTCTAAAGCTTTGTGCGGTACGGGACGATGTAATTCAACCAGATGATTGATACTTTCTTGATTATTGAGAAAACCAACTACCCATTTTGTTGTATGATCTGGACTATCGGGAACATTTTGCACACCTAATTCATTTTTTAACCAATCATAAAAAAGTGGTAAATGTTCAGCTAAAACTGCACCGGCTGTAGGTAAGGTTTTTTTGAGTAAGCTAATATCTAAACTGTCTAATTCTTGTTTCAAAGCCGGTGAATTTAGCACCTCATTTAAGGGTGTGGAAAGTATTGCTGTTATTTCCGATTCGGAAAAATCTAAATTTTGGGTGAAAGTTGAAATTAGAGATTTCATGTTCTACATTCCAGGGATTATCCCTTATGCTGTAGAATCATGATAGCGTTACGCACCAAAATCTTTAATAATGTTGCATTACTAAGCTGTTACGCAGCTAAATTTGATAACCACAATTTACTTGAACTTTGTGGTGCGGGTATCTTGTTTACTAGAATTATACAAACTAAATACAGTACAGTTTAACTTCATCCCATTTATCCGTCAAGTCGTTTGTTAGCGAGAAGTAATCGCACCTCTGATTTATGACTATGGAAAGGTTTATGAATAATTTGATTGAGTGAAGATACCGATTGTTTAGCTGAGAAATAAGATGAAAAAACGCGTCTATTTTCGCAGGTTTCGACAATACTTACTAAAAACCAGTCTTGCAGATTATTGTTAAATATCTGATCATCATATTGCTGACTCACAGGCAAAAAAGGCTCATTAACCCTAATTAATCTACCAGAATTGATATTAGTAATTAATTTTTCAAGTATTTCTACACTAATTTGTCTTTTCCCTAACTCTGCCGCTACTCTAGCTAAACTACAATATCTAGTGAACGAAGCTTGAGTTTTAACAGCTTCCTGAATACATTTAAAAGAATGTTCTAAAGACGCAAATTTTTCTCCTGGAGAAAGATTCACTGTTTTAGTTAGAAAAAAATAATTCAGCCCTTCTAAATAAATTTGACTATCAGCATTGGCAACCATTACGTATTCTTGCCACTGATTAAGGAAAGGAGTTGCATAATTTAAAGCTGCTATTGCTTCTAACCAATAGGATGGTTTTGGGAGTAGGGATTTTTCTGGAATTTGTGTTACTAACAAACTACGTTCTGCTAGTTGTTGAGATCGATCTAACTTACAGGCAAACAAGTTTAATTGATAGCCATCTACTGGCTGATTTACATCAAAAGGAACTAAACAACCTAGACTAGAAATTAAGTAGTAAATTTCATAACCTAGATTTTTAAATAGCTGAATTAACCGCATATTAATATGTTTGCCATGCTTGAGTTCAAACATAATTAATGGCGATTGCTCAAGGAAGAATCTTTTCCCACCAGTGAGAATCTTGGCTTCTTCTCCTTCTGCATCTAACTTAATAAAGTCAATCTTCTGCCAGTTACGCATTGCTAATTCTTGATCCAAGTTTAGCAGTTTAATAATTTCTTGTTGTTGAGATAAATTATCAGGCTGTAAAGAATTTAGTTCACTATTTGTTGATAAAAATAAAGTTGCCTCACCTTCACAATCTGATAAGCCAGCATTGACTATCTCTATATTTGTAAAACCATTAGCTTCTACACCTTTTCGCAATAACGAAACAACGGAACTGGCAGGTTCATAAGCTGTAATTTTACCTTGTTTTTGAAGTAAATTAGCTATAGTTAAAGTGTAAACTCCATGATTAGCACCAATATCTAGGATTTCCATCCCTGGTGTAATCAGTTTGCGAATAAACTCCATTTCTGGCTCAAACCAATCACCCTGTTCTAGTAAAACATAAGTTGTCAGACTGTTTAGATCATTCTTAACACATACTTTAATTCCCCCCTCAATTTCCACCAAGCATTCATGAGGATCAATCTCAGTAAATTTAAAATATTTAAGCTGTTCAGAATTATTACCATTTTTGTGAGAAATTGGAATAATTTTATTAGTAGGTTGAGGATAATACTGTTGCAAAAAACATTTTAAATTTTGTCGAATTTCACTATTATCAGGTTCTAATAACAGTGCACAGCGATAATATTTTTCAGCCTCTGCAATTAATTCCTGTTCTTCTAAAAGCTGACCTAGAGCCTGATATGTCGCAGTAGAACCGCGATTAATAACCAGAGATTGCAAATAAGATGAAATAGCATTTTCTACCTCATCCAAGGCTTGATAAGCTTGACCTAAATGATAATATCCCTGAGCATCATCAGGATGATTTTCGATATATTGTTGATAATAATTAACAGCATCTATAGGTTCTAATTCCACCGAGAGAGAAGCATGATTAGGGAAATTTTCACTGTTAGATATTGGGGTTTCTTGTTGAATATAAATTTGCCACATTTGGCGATAAGCTGCTTCTAAAGTGCTGGCGATGTTTTTCACATCCAACAAAGGAGAATGCTGCATTCTTTCCCGCATATTTGAGCGCAAAGATTGGAGATAATCTGGATTTTGCGCTAATGCGATCGCTTTTTGAACATACTCGACGGCACTATTAGCAATACAATTGTCTAAACCAACACTGTGGAGAATACTAGCACTCATGCGCTCCATTTTCCGAGTCCCTGCTAGGGTTAATGTCGGTACTCCCATCCACAAGGCCTCACAAGTCGTAGTACATCCCGTATAGGGTATACTATCCAAATGCAGATCAACTTGATTATAAAGATCTAGATGCTCTTCATCATTAACAAATGCACCATATAAGAAAATGCGTTTGGGATCAATACCCTGTTCCACAAAGGGAGTTTGAATTTTTTCAGCAATTAAGGGATTGAATACGTTAGAACCGGCACATTTTAAGATCAAGCGAGAATTAGGTACTGCTTTGAGTATTTCAATCCACAGAGTAAAAGTTTCTGGTGTCAGTTTGCGTAAATTATTGAAAGATGAAAAAGTAAAAACTCCCGTTTTTTGACAAGGAAGCTCAGTAACTTCAGGGGCATTTTTTAGAGGTTCATAACCTACATAACAACGAGGTAAACGCCATATAGTTTCGCTGGTTTTTTCCTCTGTATCATTAGGATGCAGAACTTGATCAGTAATCCAGTAGTCAATTGTCGGTAAACCTGTAGTAGCAAAATAACCTAAATATGTAACTTGAATCGGCGCTGGTTTCATCCCCAAGACCATCATCCGGTTATTTGCTGTATGCCCTGCTAAATCAACGAGAATATCTATGCGGTCTGTTCGAATTAATTCAGCTACTTGTAAATCTGCAAGACCAACAGTAGAACGCCAAGCATCGCAGATATCTATAATTTCCTCTGTAATGGTATCCGGTTCTTTGACTTCCCCATAGCAGAAAACCTCAACCTGGGTGCGGTCATGGTGTTGAAAAACAGGTTTAATAAATGAACTTACCGAATGTCTCTTAAAATCAGGGGAAATATAGCCAATGCGTAAACGACGGTGTGGAGTTTTATTATTAGAGTGAGTAGTTAGGGTTGGTAACCATTGACTAACTACTTGCTGTTGATACCACAATTTAGCAGAATCTAATATTTCTTGAGGCGTAAAACTGACAAGAGAAGATAAATTAAACAGAAAACAAGAATGTAGTTTAGGATTATTAGGATTAATTTTCAGGGCTTCATTTAACAGACTAATACATTCTGACAATTTTCCTTGTTCACCGGCAATAAATCCTAAAAGTTCATAAGTTTCGCTATGGTTAGGATTTAATTGCAGGATTTTTTGGAAACATTCTTGACTTAAATTTGCTTGTCCACTTTTATAGTAAACATACCCTAAATTTTTTAAAGAATCAATGTAATTTTCATTAATTTTTAAAGACTTAAGATAGGAAGTAATTGCTTCTGAATAGCGGTTTTGATGTTGAAAAATACAACCTAAATTATAGTAAGCCAAAACACAATCTGGATCTAGCTCAATCAGAGATTTAAAATAGATTTTTGCTTCTTCAAATTTCCGTTCCCGCACCAATATTGCCCCGGTATCGTTTATTTCTTCTGTCAAATGAGGCAACAATTCCAGGTCTTTTTCTCCTAGCAAATTTTGAATTAAATCTGTACCTTTTCCCTGTTGCCAAAGTAAAGCTAAATTGAATTTAGCCCCCTGATGATCTGCATCTAATTGCAAGACTTGGGAAAATTGATCTATAGCTTCATTAAACTGCTTTTGACGTTTAAAAATCAATCCTAAGCGATAGTAAGCCTTAGTATAATTCCCGGTAATTTTAATAGCATGATTATAATGATCAATAGCTTTTTCCCAATTATCCTCCTGTTCATAGACAAAACCCAGATTATAGTAAGATTTAGCTAAATTAGGTTGGATATTCAGAGCGCGTAAATACCATTTTTCTGCCAATTGGAAGTCATTTTTTAAAGTTAGGGCTGTTCCCAGTAAATGGCAAATTTCCCCAGCTTCATATAACCGCCCCATAGCAGTTAAAATCGTGATTAGATATTGATCAATTGATTCATAAAATTGCTCCCTTAATTCCGTTTTTAGTTTGCTAAATTCACCAATGATTTTATCAATTTGGATGAGCAGTGGTTCTAATTGCATTGCTGCTAAATCTTGTTCTAATCTTTGAGCTATAGTAAATTCATCTTCATCATTAAATTGCATTAGTAATGATTTTAGCAACGTTTCAATAATTAAACATTGCTCGGAACTGAGAATTTCTGTCCAGTCCAGTACCTTTTCTGGTTGTGGTAAGACGTACTTCTTTAATAAGAACTCAATTTCAGATTCTGTAGGTTCAATTTTTAAATATTTTGCTAATTTAAAAATTTCTAAATATGGTTCAGAAATTAATTCTTTTCTACAAATTAATAAAGTTTGATCACTATCAGGAAACCATTGTTCTTGATATTGTTGCCAAAGATTGATAAAACTAGATTCAAATGTTACTTTATTTTCTAAAGAAGCAATGACAGCGGCTAAAATTTCCCGGGGGTTTTGATGTAGATAAATACTCTTAGCTTCATCTTGCTGGATTTTCTCTAAAACTAGTTTTGAGGGAATTTGATATTGAATTAGTGTTACTGATGAGGATTTTTCTGAAAGCTGACAATAAGCATCTATTTCAGATGCAGTATTACATATAATTCCTTGAATATTGTGTTTATCTATTTGAGTTAGTAAAGTTTGGCAAAGTTCGTAAACTAGACTTCTCAAATCATTAGTAATTCCACCACAGAAAATAATCATAAAAACCCCTAAACATTGATAATTTATCTAAAAACTTGCAAAAACAATCATCAGAGAAATCTGAATAAAATAGCCTTTTAATTTTTCACTTTCGTCAGGCAAAAATTGTATTTATTATTAGTATTGGTAGGCTTTTACTCACCATATCCTATAACTTCTCAAAATACAATTAATCTAGAGCAGAAGAACCACCACTTTGCAATGATTTAACAATATCCCCAATATCATCTAAGCTATGATCATTAATAGCAGTATCAATGTTATTAACAATAGCAGCTTGAATGGTTTTATCTGTATAATTTACCGTTTCATCATTCGTATGTTCCTTCATAATTGCTACC
>Ga0194041_10000901_pt1 | contig 12434 bp, 9 predicted proteins | sample JunL449m_MetaG_FD_160082 | JGI IMG/M metagenome (GOLD analysis project Ga0194041, IMG submission 160082) | Anoxic zone freshwater microbial communities from boreal shield lake in IISD Experimental Lakes Area, Ontario, Canada - Jun2016-L442-9m | ecosystem: Environmental > Aquatic > Freshwater >...
CCACAAAGACCAAACCATCGCGTAGACCACTCTTAGGTAACCACGTGAGATCTTGTTGCAGGGGAGTGAGCATTGATTGGAACATGCCAATGGCAAGGCCCGCGCCGATTGTCCAGCCGAAGGAAACGAAGCGGCCAACGAGAGCGGCACCGAGAGCAGGCACTAACAGTTGGGTGAACAACATAGGGGACAACTGGAATAATGGCGCTGCTATGACGCCGACGACTCCAGCGATCAAGGATGAAATGATCCATGTGAGAAGCGCTAATCGGTCTGGTGAAAAACCCAATAGAAGCGCACCTTTTTCAGATTCTGAGGCTGCTCGGATGGCGAGCCCGACGCGAGTGAATCGCGAGAGAAACCACAGCACGATTCCCAGAGTGATAGCAATACCCGTTAGCCACAGTGCATCGATAGCGAGCAGGATCTCATTTGAAATCTTGATCACGCCACTGGGAAGAACCTTGTCAAGATTAATTGGCGAACCGTTGAATCGGACACCGATCATGCCTTGCAGAATCAGCAAGATGCCGACACTGGCGACAACTTTGGCTAAGACTGGTGCGGAGCGCAGAATGCGAAAGACAAATAAATAACTGATGATTCCGAGAAGTGCCGCTGTGGCGAGTGTGAGGAGCAGTGATGAAATGACTGTCATCTGCACACCGTCGCCAAACGTAATATCGCGCCAAGGACCAGGAATCATGAGCGGATAGCGGGCGTTGGCGCGCAGGTCGTAATAGACATATGCCGACCAAGCGCTCAGACCTCCAAAGCCAAAATTGACGAGCCCTGAACCGCGTGATGTGACGACTAAACCTGTTGCGATGATGGCGTAGGTTGCGCCCGCCCCGAGACCAGCGATGAGAGCAGCGAGATAAGCAGTCATCGTTTTTGAACTACAGGCCTAAGACATCGAGGGCGGAGATATTTTCGCCTCCGAAGGCTGGTTCAGCACCATTCTCGGTATAAACCGCGAATGGTATGGCAAAAGAGCAAACGGCCGACAGCGAAGGAACTGTTCCGCATTGCAATTTTGCGTCCGAACCCCACAAGGTTCCTTTTCCTTGTCGGAACGAATCTGTGATTGCCGTTCCAGTGACCGTTGGTCCGATATTTTTTGCGACTTTCCAAATGGAGAGTGTCTCAATCCAGCCGAGAGTGGTGAAGCCGAAGACATCAACATCCTCTGGTGCTTTATCGACAACCTTGGATACGTATTGACGCATGAGATCTGTGTCGGCACTTTCGACACCACCTTGTGAGCCAGCGAAGTACCACCCTTGAGCAGCGTCACCGACAGCGTCAATCACGGTCGCGGCGAGGCAGGCGGTGTTAGTGAATGCCGGGACCTCAACCTGTAACTCAACTCGAGCGCGCATCAGAGCCACGCAACCTGATTGTCCGTACATCGAGACAATGGCTTCAGGGTTAGTGGCAGCAGCTTGTTGCATGAGCAAGCGATATCCGGCATCGGTTTCCGTTTCGCCTCCCTTGATGACGACTGCGGTAGCGCCGGCGAATGCCAAGGCTGGCTCAAGTGTTGCCAGAGCAGAAAGAGTCGCTGGTGAGTCATTGGCGATAATCGCCACCTTTTTTAATCCGAGATATTTCGGATTTGTAATCGCGTTAGCAGTGGAACCTTGGACCACGAGGTTGCCGGCGGTGATATAGACGGCGTCGGCGGTGTAATCACTGGGAAGAATTGGCACGGCACCGATGACGGGAATGCCGGCAGCGTTGAAAGTTCCGTAATCAACGAAGATATCCAAACCGATCATTGCCAAGTCAACTTTTTTTGCCGCCAGTTCTTGGGCACAGGCCTGTGAGGATTCGGGACTGCCAGCGGAAATACAGATTTCTAATTCAATAGGGCGTCCGGAAAAGCCACCTAACTCGGCGTTGATGTAATTGGCAGCGGCTCGAAATGCATTGGTGAAATCAGGGAAGTCGGCAGCCGGAGAACCTTCTGTGTTGACAACGCCAATGACAAAGGGTTCGCCTGTTGGGGGAGGGATTGTGGAATCTTGGCTCGGAGTCGTGACATCGGTGGTCACAACGTTCTCCGTTGAATCAGGAATGCTTGTTGTCGTCTTTGACTCGGTACAGGCGATTGCTAAAAACCCACTCAGCACCACCGCTAACACTGGCAACGTTTTACGGAATAATTTCATATTCATCTACCCCCGACATGAACCTTAGCGTCTCACAAAATGGGCCTGAGAACGCCGCGTGCTGGGTATCTCGCGCTCAGAGAAGTGAGAGCTTTGGGGCAAATAGGACGGTCAGCGAAACCCTTGTTCGCGTAGGCTGTGAAGGTCGTTGTGAAAGCCACGTCGTGATCCCCCGAGAAAGCCACCGCCATGCCTAACGAAATCCATCAATCTGACAAATTGGCAGATGTTCTGTACGACATTCGTGGTCCAGTTCTTGATGAGGCAAAGCGACTCGAGGCGGCTGGTCAGCGCATCATCAAGCTGAATATTGGTAACCCGCACCCGTTTGGCTTTGAAACACCGGCCGAGATCTTGGTTGAAGTGTCTCGCAGTTTGCAGGCATCACAGGGGTACAGCGATTCGCAGGGAATCACTGCGGCGCGTACTGCCGTCGTGCAGCACTATCAAAACCAGGGCATTGATATCACCAACATTGATGATGTCTGGTTGGGCAATGGGGTCAGTGAACTCATCCAGTTATCGCTCAATGCGTTACTGAATGAGGGCGACGAAGTTTTAATACCGGCCCCCGATTATCCGTTGTGGACTGCCTCGACCACTCTTGCTGGTGGTACTCCTGTTCATTACCTCTGCGATGAAGAGAACGAGTGGAATCCTGATATCGCTGATATTGAAAGCAAAATCACCAGTCGCACAAAAGCCATTGTTGTTATCAATCCCAATAACCCAACCGGTGCTGTGTACAGCCGCGAAATTTTGCGCAAGATTGCTGATCTTGCCATTGAACACAATCTCATTGTGTACGCCGACGAAATTTACGACAAGATTCTGTACGACGATGCCGTGCATCACACGTTTGCCGAAGTTGCTCCCGATGTCTTCACGATCACTTTCAACGGATTGTCAAAGGCCTATCGCTTAGCCGGATTCCGTTCGGGCTGGATGGTCATGACTGGCCCGCGTAAGCACGCTGCGAGTTACATCGAAGGCGTCCAAATGTTGACCAATATGCGTTTGTGCGCCAATGTTCCAGCGCAACACGCTATTCAAACTGCGCTTGGTGGCCGTCAAAGTATTAAAGATCTCATCTTGCCCGGCGGACGTTTGCTCGAACAGCGTGACGCGGCGATCAAGGCATTGCACGAAATTTCAGGCGTCACGTGTGTCGTTCCGAAGGGTGCGTTGTATGTGTTCCCGAAGCTCGATTCCGAGATGTACCCAATCGCAGACGACCGTCGATTTGTTCTTGATTTCTTGCGCGCCGAACACGTTCTTGTCGTCCAAGGAACTGGTTTCAACTGGCCGCATCCCGATCACTTACGTATCGTCACGTTGCCGTGGGCAAAAGATCTCACTGAAGCAATTGGTCGCTTAGGTCGATTCTTGTCGAGCTATCAACCGCCCAAAGATTGAGCGCGTTGTTCAGATGATGTTGAGTGCGTCTAAAAATTTCGCAGCGACATCTTGATCGCCAGTGACTTTGCAATGCTCGCTCCAATGTGAACGTTGAGTTCCCCAGTTCACAAATGAATGTCCGTTACTGCTGACTTCAGCGGCGGCGCCAGTTGATTTGCCTTCAGCGACAACAATGTTATTGCCCGACGGAGCGATGGTCCACGAACCGCCACCGGCACCAGTCAGAGTCAAGACGATTGGAGCTGAAAGTGACTGCCCGAGGTTGATCTGCATCTGAGGCATGCCCGTGATCATCCAACGAATCGCTGGTCCGAGACGAGCGGCGTCGGCGTCGGGTAGTCGACGTTCGACGGGTCCTTCAGGGGCAAGAAGATCGATGCGGAGGTGGCAGTAGTGGTCAAACGCGTAGGCATCGGCGAGCTGATTCATAGGGTACGAACCCAAGTCGGCCAACGGGATCACCGTTGAGGCGAGTGGCTCTTCTTGCATTGAAGCCAAGACTGCAACTGCCTGGTCGCAGAACGCCAAATACTCGTCGAGAATCTGTTGGTTCGACCAATCTTTACGGGGCTCGACAAGTAGATCCATCATGCGTTCAGCGGGAAGATTGATGGGTTCATCGGGGGCTGGCGACGGGTCGACAGTTTCTTTGTAGTTCGAGCTCATGTGTGCGACGAGGTCACGAACCGACCATCCGGCGCAACCGCTGGGTCGTGTCCACTCTTCTTCGGTCAAAGTTGTGATGACCGACTTCACTTCATCAACAGCAATTCGAAGTGCTTCAATTCCTTCACGTGACATGGCTCGATCTCCTAGGTCTTCAGTGCTTTCAGCGTACGAAAAAGATCAATGTTTGGGCGAAGCGGAACAAAAATAGTTATCCGTGGCAGAGTAGTGACATGGATTTAACTGCCGCGCCGCCGCTGGAAGTACCGCAAAACGTTGTGGGTCATCATTCAACTTTGTTGGTTGATGAATCTAGAAATAGTCGAATGCTTGGAGTCGAGATTTGGTACCCCGCGGTATCGGCGACGGTACAAAGCACGTATGAGTTATTTCCGGGTATTTCATTTTTTGCGGCATCGGCTCAGGAAAATGCTCCAGTTTTGGAGGGCGTCCATCCGCTCATTATTTGGTCGCATGGTCGAACTGGTATGCGACACAATTACAGCTTGCTTTGTGAAGCCTTGGCCGCACGTGGGTACATCGTGATTTCGTCCGATCATCCCGGCGACACTTTGTTTGATTGGGCACTCGGAACACAGGTTGATGACATCACGAATGATCGTCAGCGAATTGGTGATGTGCGGTTTCTCATTGATTGCGCATTAGGTCATGGCCCCGAAATGACGCCATGGCTTGCCGAGCGTGTCGATCAATCACGTATTGCAGTTGGTGGACATTCATATGGTGGACTCACAGCACTGGCCACTGTCTCGACACTTCACGAGTTCACGCCGGATGTTCGTGTTCGAGCAGCAGTCATGGCTCAGGGATATACACGAATTCTTCCTGACGAAATTTTTGCAACGACAGCGACGCCAGTGTTGATGGTGGTTGCGAACCAAGATCTAACGACGCCTCCATTGACTGATGCTGACAAGGCTTGGGCATTACTTTCTGCACGCGAAGGTCGCGCAGGAGGGATGTCGCGAAGGACAGATATTGATCATGCCGGACATCAGGCTTCGAGCGATTTTGGTTTATATGCCGAACTCGCTCCGCAGGTTGAAAATCTGCCCGACATGTTGCGTGCTTATTTGAAAATGGTTGTCGATGAATCGCCAGCTGAATGGATTCATGCCTGGCGAACCACGGTGTTGCGCCACGTTGTCCTCATCGACGAATTTCTGCAGTCTGTGTAATTAAACCTGGTATGTGCGGGCGGCAGTGTTATAGAACAAATCGGCGCGTTCAGACGCTGAGAAACTGCTGGTCATCTTCTTGTACGCATTCCACAAAACTTCGTACGACAAAGACAACCGGTCAACCGGGAAGTTCGATTCGAGCATGCAGCGCGACGGACCAAAACATTCGATCGCATGCAAGTAGTAATGAGATTGCTCGGCATTGAATTCATCTGACGTCGGTGGGCGAGTAGCGGTATTCCATCCGAAACCATTATCGGGCATGGCAAGTCCGCCGATCTTGGCCACCACATTCGGGCATTTCGCAATCTCGGCAATATCTTTCTTCCATTGTTCAAAGATTTCGTCGCGCTGCGTTGCATAAGGTCCGACACCCACTGGTGTCCCGAAGTGATCAAGAACCATTGTGGTTCCTGGTGTCGCGCGAGCAAGTTCTAAGAACTCACGATTTTGGTGGTGATAATGCCATGAGTCGTAGGTGAAACCCCGTTCACCAAGTCGCGCTACTCCACGACGGAAAGATGGATCAAGGTACAGATCTTTCACCGAGTGTCCCGGAATCATCATCGCTTCAGGATGAGTTGCGAGTGCAAGAGCATCACGAATACCACGGAATAGTCCGCGGCTTGCTTCAACATGCATGTCAAGCAACTCATCACGATCATCGCGACGGAGATCAATAGAACTCACGATTCCAGCGATCAGCGGATTCGGGTCGCTTAAGGCTTCATCGGCGATGTATTTGGTTTCACCTAGCGAACGTAGGTGGTCGGGTGCGTCGCGGTTATAAGCCGAACCACATTCCATAAATATTGTCTTGACAACATTGTGTCCAGCGCCGGCGTCACGATGTAAATCGTTGCGGGTGTAGGGCAATCCTTGACCTTGCGGCCACATGTGGTGGTGTGGATCGAGAATGGGAAGTTCGGGTTCGACGATGTCTTCGACAACTTGGTCGAGCCACTCTTGGGTTCCTGGAGTTAGTTGAGTCACGCCGAAATCATGCCACGAATCGGGCTACATATATTTAGTCAGTGAACCGAGATGCGGGTAATGGTGGTCATGCTGCACCAATACATGTCACCGCGAGGACCAATCGCGGGGAAGACCGCCGACTGAATCGGACTTGTTGTCGACACTCGTGCAACTTCGGCGCCAGTAGTGATGTCAAGCACAACGACTTGTTCGCAACCAAGTTCGGGTCGATAGTCGGCTGTCACGATTTGTCCCGTTTCGGGGATGAGCAACATGTGGCACGCATGATTTTGTTCGTGAGTCCAACGTAAAGTCACCGAGTTTTCGTCGTAATCGAAGCCACTGATGACCCCATTACCACTGTCAAACCCGACAACGATTTGGCGTTTGGTATCAACGACAGGAGGATTGGCAACAATGCCATTAGGTAATCCACAAATTTCGGTCAAGGTGACACGGCCAGTTTGTTTGTTGACACGAACGAGGTGCAGTGGTGCTGTCGAAATTCCAACACCGCGAAATGAGCCGGTGAAGAGTTGTGTTCCCTCGCCGTTATCTAAGAACCAAGCATCGTCGTCGGTGATGACTGTGTCCCACCCAAAGCTTTGACCATCAATGGTTCGATAACGCGCGTTAAATGAATCATCAACTTTCATTGACTCGCCATTCCAAACGACACGAATCAACGTGTGATCTCCAACAACGTAAATGTTGTTTCCGTCGGCCGATAGCCGTGCAATTGATGGCTCAGAAAGTTCAAGGCGCGCGACGATTCGCAAATATTGCGGATCAAGAATCAACAACTCGGTGTTGTCCATTGGTGTGCCGTTGGGTTGCCCCGGAAGTGGACCCGAAAAATCTTTGGTTGCGATATGCCCGGTCGGCAAAATGACGAAACTGTTGTAAGGACGAATTCGGGGCAACTCAACAGAAGCGAGAACAGCAAGATCAGTCGACAATCGATGCGCGTGATTTCCGAACACCACATATAACGAACCATTGGCGTGAGCAGCTATGCCACCTGGCCACATCGGTCCACCCGCAAGTTGTTCAGATTGCGCGAGCGTCTCGAGCGTCAATGGATCGATTTTTTCGACCCACGCCACCGAATCAAGCCCGGGCATGACACGTTGAAGAAATAGTTCGTCAAGTGGTCCAACAATTGGCATGGTCATTGCCAGTGCATCGCGGGAGACGACTTCAAGCTGTTTTGCGCTCGAAATGCGCGGAATCGACACATTTGTGGCGATTTGCTGTCTTTTTGGTCCACCATCTTCGCCAGACCATGAACTGGGCCAATATTCACTCATTCACAAACCTTAGATGTTGGTCATGTCATTGCATAAAGAATTGACCTATGGCACTACCGACGACCGCCGTCAGCGTTTAGTTTGGAGACGTGACTGATGAGACGATCTTGCTTGAACTTGAACCAGAAGCAGAACGTCTTCTCAATCGACACCTCAGTTCGGCCGAAGAGTGGTATCCACATGAGCAAGTTCCTTGGGATCGTGCCTCACGTTTGAATAGTGAAGGTTTCACATTTGGTGAAGAACCGCTTCCGCAGGGTGTCCGCTCAGCCTTGCTCGTGAACTTGCTCACCGAAGACAACTTGCCGTGGTACACCCGCACGATCTCGCGCATGTTTGGTGGAGACTCGGCGTGGGGTGCATGGGCGCAACGTTGGACCGCCGAAGAAGGGCGTCACGCCATCGTGATGCGCGACTACATCACTGTGAGTGGTTTGGTCGACCCGAAAGTTCTTGAAGATGGACGAATGGCTCAAGTGAGCAGCGCAATCGTGCCCGAACCTGATTCGCCCGTTGACGGCATGTGTTACGTGGCAATGCAAGAACTCGCCACACGTATTTCGCACCGCAACACCGGCACCATGTTGAACGATCCCGTTGGCTACAACGTGATGATGAAATTGTCGACCGACGAAAATCGACATCACCTTTTTTATCGCGACTTGGTCAGCAAGCTCATTGAGCTGAATCCTTCGGCAGCTATTGAGGCCTTAAAGCGACAGATCATGTCGTTCTCAATGCCTGGTATCGGAATCCCAGGATTCGTTGAACATGCCAAGGCCATTGCCCAAGTTGGTATCTACGACTTTGCAATTCACCACGAAAAGATCATCATGCCTTTGGTTTTCCGCCAGTGGGCCATTGACAAGGTCGAAGGTCTTTCATCGGCTGCTGAAGAAGCCCGTGATGCGATGTTTAAGTACATTGACCGTGTCGGCAAGGTTGCCCGTCGCCAGGTTGAGCGCCGCGAAGCCTCTGAGGCTGCTGCGCTCGCCATCCTGTAGACCAAGTTTTTCCTAGCCTCACTCGCAAAATCGTTGTAGTTTGCACGAGAGGGGGAAACCATGACTTCAACTTATGCTGCTGGCCGTCGCATCGTCGACATTGATGCCCACATTCTTGAGCACAAAGGCTGGTTGCGTTCGTATGCATCTGCAGCGGTACAAGATCAGATTCCCGAATTGGGCGAAAGTGATTCAAACTTCAATCAATTGTTAGATGATTCGTATCGCGACTATGACCAACGAAAAAACGATGAGATTCTTCAAAGCAAACTGGCGAATGAGTTTATGTCAATGCCACGTAAGGGCTGGATGTCGCTCGGCGGTTGGGACGTTGATGAACGTCGTCAAGCGTTAGATCTATTGGGTTTTGATTGCCAACTGATTTTTCCGACTGGATCATTTGAGCAAATCATGCAAACGCCAACCTCTGTGCGCGTTGAAGCAGTGCGGGCAATGAATCGCGGAATGATTGATTTCTGTCAAGACGCTCGATTGCTCGCCACTGCCTATGTTCCTTTTGAGTTTGGTCCAGCGATTGCGCTCCAATTGATCGCCGAAGCCGTGACGAACAAAGTCTCAGCTGTGTTGATTGATTCAATACCTGCTTCACATCAACATTCATTCACTCATCCCGATTTTGATGTGGTGTGGGAAGCACTTCAAGAATCAAACCTTGCGGTATTTCTACATGTCGGTGCCGATCAGAATTATCGACCTGTTCCTCAAGCATTTTTTGACAACGGTCGCGACATGCGACATTTTCGTTCTGATGCGCCCGGAGACCCCTTGTCGTATATGGCAATTGGTTATCCGGGTGAACTTTTCCTGGCTTCGCTTGTCTACGACGGAGTACTCGAGAAATTTCCGAAGTTGCGGATTGGTGTCACAGAACTAGGTGCCACCTGGTTGCCCTCGTTTTTGCATTTCATTGATACGGGTGCCCGAGCATTTAAGAACATCCAAGATCTTTCACATTTGTCGATGCGACCGTCCGATTACTTGCGCCGACAGGTTGTCGTGAGCCCATTCGCCGGTGAAGACGTGGGCTGGATTATTGAGCAGGTTGGGTCGCAGATGGTGGCCTTTTCGTCCGATTATCCCCACCACGAGGGGACCGACGACCCGATTCGGCGCTTTGAGGCGAGTATGCCCAACGTAGGTCAAAGCGAATATGACGACTTTTATTTCGGTAATGGCGCTCGACTTTTGGACCTCTAAGCAAAGTCTCCGACGAACAAAGCCCTAATCTGAAGGAAGTTCAGCCATTGGGGGAAATATGAATTACGACTTGATTATTCGTGGGGGAATGATTGTTGACGGCACGGGCAAGGCGGCCATTCGTGCCGACCTCGCAGTGGCGGGCGATCGCATTGCTGCTATCGGCGATTTGTCATCAGACACTGCCACTCGTGAAATTGATGCAACGGGCAAGACCGTTTCGCCAGGTTTCGTTGACTTGCACACTCACCTCGACGCACAAGTCGGTTGGGATCCGTACATGACATCGAGCTCGTGGCATGGAGTCACCACTGTGCTCATGGGCAACTGCGGAGTCACCTTCGCTCCAGTTGTCGAACAAGATCGTCAATTCTTGGCCGAGATGATGGAAAGCGTTGAAGACATTCCGCGTCAATCAATTCTTGATGGATTGCCGTGGGACTGGGAAACGTATCCCGAGTATCTCGACTCGGTGCAACGACTCAAGCCAGCACTCAACGTTGTTGGTCTGGTTGGTCACTGCGCGATCCGTTCGCAAGTCATGGGCGATCGTTCGCTCAGTGACGAAGAGCCAACTCCCGAAGAACTAGGTCGCATGGCCGACATCGCCGAAGAATCAGTCGCTGGCGGTGCTGTTGGTTTCTCAACATCACGCATCTTGTTGCACGTTGTTCCGGACGGGCGTTGTGTACCTGGTACGTACGCCAAGATCGATGAATACAAAGCAATCGCTGATGGAATGAATCGTGCTGGCGGCGGAGTCTTCCAAGCAGTCAATGATTTCGCTACTAAAGCCGAGTATGAATTCACGTTGTTGCGTGAGATGGCGCAACATGCCGGAGACGTTTTGTTCTCGGGTGGCGCAGGCGATGGCGACCTTCGTTCGGTTGAACGCATGAATAGTTTCTTCACCAACATCAATGACAACTTGGGTCGCATTTCTTCAGCGACACAAACCCGTCCCGGTGGAACATTGATGGGTCTCAAGCAAACTCCTGTCGTTGCCGGCAAAGTTTGGAACGAGATGATGAAGTTGCCAACCGTTGAAGATCGCTTGAAGGTATTGCGCGATCCCGTGCGACGCGCCGAATTGCTTGAAGAAGGAAATCGCAAAGGCACTTGGTATGACGCGGCCAAGATTTTCCCGTTAGGTCTTGATGAGTTGCCGAACTACAACGTTGATAACCCGAAGTCGGTTGCTGTGCTCGCCGCCGAAGCCGGTGTAACGCCGGTTGAGTTGATAGTTGATCGCTTGTTGCAAAGCGAAGGCCGCGAGTTGTACAACGCGTGGTTCTTTAATCGCAATACCGAATCAATGGAAGTCTTCTTGCAACTCGATGCAGTGGTCCCAGGTCTTGGTGACGCTGGTGCTCACGCTGGCCAGATCTGCGACGCCGATAGCCCGACGTTCTACTTGTCGTACTGGTATCGCGATCGCAAGGCAGTGACCCTCGAAAAGGCGATTTACCAATTGACCGCCAAGCCGGCTGCCGTTTTGGGACTGGTCGACCGCGGAACTTTGAAGGTTGGCGCGTTTGCCGACATCAACGTCTTTGACCCTGAAAAACTGCAGACTGAGTATCCCGAGTATGTCTATGACTTCCCGGGCGAAAAGGGCCGTTTCCGCATTAAGGCTCGGGGTTATGCCGCGACCATTGTGAATGGCGAAGTTGTGACCGATCAGGGTGAACACACGGGCCACCGACCTGGACGAGTACTACGCGAATTCGCACGTTAGGTGGCTTTTCGGCACGGCGAACTAATATCGCTGTATGCCTAAGCCCGGAATGCACTCAGGAATCAGTACCGACGACGCAATGAATTTGGCCATGTCGGCCAAAGTCGTGCCGTTGTATGAAGCAGTCGTCAAATTCATCGCCGAAGAGGTCGAGCCGGTCACGGCGAAGTTCCACAAACTCGGTGAAGGTCGCGCCGATCACTGGGGCTACGGCGAGGGCCAACTTGAACTTCTTGATTCATTGAAGGCCAAGGCCAAAACTCGCGGTCTGTGGAATTTCTTCTTACCTGACGCCGAAACTGGCGAAGGTCTGTCGAACCTCGACTATGCCTATATTGCTGTTGAGTTGGGTAAGAACCCACTCGCATCTGAGGCAATGAACTGCAGTGCTCCCGACACCGGCAACATGGAAGTTCTTGAGCGCGTCGGAACACCTGAACAGAAGAAGCAGTGGCTTGAGCCATTGTTGGCCGGAGAAATTCGTTCGGCATACGCAATGACTGAACCCGATGTGGCTTCGTCAGATGCGAAGAATCTTGAATGCCGCGCTGTACTTGACGGTGAAGAGTGGTTGATCAATGGTGAGAAGTACTACATCTCTGGTGCTGGCGATCCGCGTTGCAAGATCATGATTTGCATGTTGATGACGAGTCCCGATGCGTCACCACATCGTCGTCACTCACAGATCTTGGTTCCGATGGACACCCCAGGTGTTGAAATTCTTGGAC
>Ga0194041_10000902_pt1 | contig 12429 bp, 1 predicted proteins | sample JunL449m_MetaG_FD_160082 | JGI IMG/M metagenome (GOLD analysis project Ga0194041, IMG submission 160082) | Anoxic zone freshwater microbial communities from boreal shield lake in IISD Experimental Lakes Area, Ontario, Canada - Jun2016-L442-9m | ecosystem: Environmental > Aquatic > Freshwater >...
CGCTGACGGCGACGCTGGATACCGGCGAGGCGGTCGTCCTGACCGCGGCGTCGGCCGGCACGACGCTCTCGGGCACCTACACCGTCGCGGCGGCGCAGAATTCCGCTGACCTGACGGTGTCGAGCTTCGCGATCGGCACCGTCGCAGATGCGGCGGGCAACGCGATGACGTCGACGACCGTGCCCACGGGGACGAACAACATCGCCGGGGCGAAGGCGATCGTCATCGACACGACCGCGCCCTCCGTGTCCAGCTTCACGAGCGCCCAGGCATCGCCGACGAGCGCGGCGTCGTTCTCGTACACGATCACCTTCGCCGAGTCGGTGACGGGTGTCGCCGCCGGCGACTTCTCCAACTCGGGCACGGCGGCCAGCTGCTCGTTCGCGCCGGGGACCGACTCGGGCACGTCGCGCACGGTGACGATCACCAGCTGCGGTGAGGGCACGGTGATTCCGGTGTTCGCGTCGGGTGGTGCAACCGACGCAGCGGGCAACACCGGTCCGGCCTCGGCCTCGACCTCAAGCACGACGATCACGATCGATCGCACGGCACCGACGGCGGTGCTGACGGCCGTCACGTCGACGCCGACCAACGCATCTTCGATCTCGTACACGCTCACGTTCTCCGAGTCCGTGACGGGCGTCGCCGCCGGCGACTTCACACAGACCGGCACGGCTACGGGCTGCGTGTTCGCGCCGGGTACTGACACGGGCGCCACGCGCACCGTCACGCTGACGAGCTGCTCCGCCGGCACGATCATCCCGCACTTCGCCGCCAATGGCGCGACCGACGCGGCCGGGAATACCGGGCCGGCCACCATCGCCGATGGGCCAACGATCACGCGCGACACGACCGCGCCGACCGTCTCGTCCTTCACCGCCGTCACCTCGACGCCGACGAATGCATCGTCGATCTCGTACACCCTCACATTCTCCGAATCGGTGACGGGGGTCGCTGCCGGCGACTTCTCGCAGACGGGTACGGCGACCTCGTGCGTGTTCGATCCAGGGACCGACTCCGGCAGCTCGCGCACCGTCACGATCACAGGCTGCAGCGCGGGCACGGTGATCCCGCAGCTGGCCGTCGGTGCGGTGAGCGACGCGGCGTCGAACACCGGTCCCGCCTCGGCCTCGATCGGCGCGACGGTCACGATCGATCGCACGGCGCCGACCGTGTCGTCGTTCACCAGCGCGCAAGCCTCGCCGACGAACGCCGCCTCCGTCGTCTACACGCTCACGTTCTCCGAAGCCGTCACGGGAGTCGCCGCCGGCGATTTCTCGAACACCGGCACGGCGACGGGCTGCTCGTTCTCGCCGGGCACTGATTCGGGCACGTCGCGCACGATCACCATCAGCAGCTGCTCCGAGGGCACCGTCATTCCCGAGTTCGCCCTGGGTGGCGCGACAGACGCGGCCGGCAACACCGGCCCGGCCGCGGCGGCGACGTCGAGCACCACGATCACGATTGATCGCACGGCACCGACGGCGGCGCTCACGGCTGTCACCGCGACGCCGACGAACGCCACCTCGATCGTCTTCACGCTCACGTTCTCCGAGGCGGTGACGGGCGTCGCTGCCGGCGACTTCACGCAGACGGGTACGGCGACGGGCTGCGTGTTCGCACCGGGCACCGACGCCGGCGCGATCCGCACCGTCACGTTGACCAGCTGCTCCGCCGGCACGATCATCCCGCACTTCGCCGCCAATGGCGCGACCGACGCCGCCGGCAACACCGGTCCGACCACGATCAGTAACGGCCCGACCATCACGCGCGATGCCGCGGCACCGACCGTGTTGTCGTTCGTCGCCGTCACATCCTCGCCGACGAATGCGGCGACGCTCACGTACACGCTGACGTTCTCGCGCACGGTCACCGGCGTCGCGGCGGGTGACTTCTCGAACACCGGTACAGCTGCCTCCTGCGTATTCGATCCGGGCACCGATTCCGGCACGACGCGCACCGTTACGATCACGGGCTGCGGCGAGGGCACGATCATCCCGCGTTTCGCTGCGGGCGGCGCAATCGATGGGGTGGGTAGCACCGGCCCGCCGACGGCCGCCGACGGCGAAACGATCACGCGCGACGTCACGCCGCCGACCGTCGCGTCGTTCACCGCTGGCACGTCCTCGCCGACCAACGCCTCGACGCTGACGTACACGCTGACGTTCTCGGACTCCGTCACGGGCGTCGCGGCGGGCGACTTCTCGAACACGGGCACCGCCACGGGTTGCACCTTCGCACCGGGTAGCGATACGGGCACGGCGCGCACCGTCACGATCACCGGCTGCGGTGAGGGCACGATCATCCCGCGCTTCGCCGCCGGTGGTGCAGACGACCTCGCCGGCAACGCCGGACCCGCTGCGGCCGCGACTGGCGCGACGATCACGCGCGACGTGACGGCGCCGACAGTTACGGCCTTTACGAGCGCCCAGGCGACGCCGACCAACGCGACGAGCTTCACCTACACGCTGACGTTCTCCGAGGCCGTCACGGGCGTCGCCGCCGGCGACTTCTCGAACACGGGCACCGCGGCGTCGTGCGCGTTCGCGCCGGGTACCGACTCGGGCGCGTCGCGCACGGTGACGGTGACCGGTTGCTCCGAGGGTACGGTCATTCCGCACTTCGCCGCAAACGGTGCAACCGATGCGGCTGGGAATGCTGGCCCCGTCACGATCGCCGATGGGTCGACGATCACGCGTGATACGACGGCGCCGGCCGTATCGTCGTTCATCGCAGTCACCGCATCGCCGACAAACACGACGGCGCTTTCCTACACGTTGACGTTCTCCGAAGCCGTGACCGGTGTCGCTGCGGGCAACTTCTCGAACACCGGCACGGCGACGTCGTGCGCCTTCGATCCCGGTGCTGATGCCGGTAGCTCTCGCACGGTCACGATCACGGGCTGCTCTGAGGGCACCGTCATCCCGCGCCTCGCTGTCAACGCGGCCACGGATACGGCCGGCAACACCGGGCCGGCGTCGGCCTCGACAGGCGCGGCGGTCACGATCGATCGCACGGCACCGACCGTGTTGTCGTTCACGAGCGCACAGACCTCGCCGACGAATGCGGCCTCCGTTGTTTACACGCTCACGTTCTCCGAGGCCGTCACGGGTGTCGCCGGCGGCGATTTCTCGAACACCGGCACGGCGACTGGCTGCTCGTTCTCGCCGGGCACCGACTCGGGCACGTCGCGCACGATCACCATCAGCAGCTGCTCCGAGGGCACCGTCATTCCCGAGTTCGCTGTTGGCGGCGCAACCGATGCCGCTGGCAACACTGGCCCCGCCGCGGCAGCGACCTCCAGCACGACGATCACGATCGATCGCACGGCACCGGCTGCGGCGCTCACGGCTGTCACCGCGACGCCGACGAATGCGGCTGCGTTGACGTACACGCTCACATTCTCCGAGTCGGTGACGGGCGTCGTAGTCGGCGACTTCACCCAGACAGGTACGGCGACGGGCTGCGTGTTCGCACCGGGTGCCGATGCTGGTGCCATCCGCACGGTCACGCTAACGAGCTGCTCGGCGGGCACGATCATTCCGCACTTCGCCACCAATGGTGCAACGGACACGGCCGGCAACACCGGCCCGACGACGATCGCCGACGGGCCGACGATCACGCGCGACACCGCGGCGCCGACCGTGTCGTCATTCACGGCTGTCACCGCGTCGCCGACAAACGCGGCCTCGATTTCATACACGCTCACGTTCTCGCGTGCCGTGACGGGCGTCACCGCAGGTGACTTCTCCAACACCGGCACCGCCGCGTCGTGCGTGTTCGACCCGGGGACAGACTCGGGCACGACGCGCACGGTCACGATCACGGGCTGCGGCGAGGGCACGATCATTCCTCGCTTCGCCGCGAACGGTGCGACAGATGCCGTGTCCAACACGGGCCCGGCCACGGCCGCTGATGGTTCGACCATCACGCGGGATATCACCGCACCGACTGTCGCATCGTTCACCGCCGTCACCTCGTCGCCAACGAACGCCTCGACGCTGACGTACACGCTGACGTTCTCGGACTCCGTCACGGGCGTCGCGGCGGGTGACTTCTCGAACACGGGCACCGCCACCGGCTGCACCTTCGCACCGGGTAGCGATACGGGCACGGCGCGCACCGTCACGATCACCGGCTGCGGTGAGGGCACGATCGTCCCGCGCTTCGCCGCCGGTGGTGCAGACGACCTCGCCGGCAATGCCGGACCCGCTGCGGCCGCGACTGGCGCGACGATCACGCGCGACGTGACGGCGCCGACAGTTACGGCCTTTACGAGCGCCCAGGCGACGCCGACCAACGCGACGAGTTTCACGTACACCCTGACGTTCTCCGAGGCCGTCACGGGCGTCGCCGCCGGCGACTTCTCGAACACGGGCACCGCGGCGTCGTGCGCGTTCGCGCCGGGTACCGACTCGGGCGCGTCGCGCACCGTGACGATCACCGGCTGCACCGAGGGCACCGTGATCCCCGAGTTCGCCGCCGGTGGTGCTGCCGATGCAGCGGGCAACGCTGGCCCCGCGACGGCAGCGACGTCCACCACCACGATCACCATCGATCGCACGGCACCGACCGCCACGCTGGCTGCCGTCACCACCTCGCCGACCAACGCGGCTGCGTTGACGTACACGCTGACGTTCTCCGAAGCGGTTACGGGCGTCGCCGCCGGCGACTTCTCGAACACGGGCACGGCGACGGGTTGCGCCTTCGACCCGGGTACCGACTCGGGCTCGTCGCGCACCGCCACGATCTCGAGCTGCTCGAACGGCACCGTCGTGCCGCGCCTGGCCGTCAATGCGGCAACGGACGCGGCCGGCAACACCGGCCCGGCTGCCGCGGCCGACGGCTCGAGCATCACGATCGATCGCACGGCGCCGACGGTCTCGAGCTTCTCGTCCGCGCAGGCGACGCCGACCACGGCCGCGAGCTTCACCTTCACGCTGACGTTCTCCGAGGCCGTGATGGGTATCGCTGCTGGCGACTTCTCGAACACGGGCACGGCGACGGGCTGCGCCTTCGCGCCGGGCATCGACACGGGCGCCACGCGCACCGTCACCATCACGAACTGTTCGGAGGGCACCGTCACGCCGGAGTTCGCCGTCAACGGTGCGGCCGACGCCGCCGGCAACAACGGCCCGGCCACCGCGGCGACGGCGAGCACGACCATCACGCGCGACACCACCGCGCCCACCGTGTCGTCGTTCGCCGCGGTCACCGCCTCGCCGACCAACGCGACGACGCTCACGTACACGCTCACGTTCTCCGAGGCCGTCACCGGTGTGGTCGCGGGCGATTTCACCAACACGGGTACGGCGACGAGCTGCGTGTTCGCGCCGGGTGCCGACACGGGTGCAACGCGCACCGTCACGGTGACGAGCTGCTCCGACGGCACCGTGATCCCGCGCTTCGCCGCGAATGGTGCGACCGACGGCGCCAACACCGGCCCCGCCAGCGCGTTCGTCGGCGACACGATCCTGCGCGATGCGGTGGCGCCGACGGTCTCGTCCTTCATCGCCACGACACCGACGCTGACCAACGGCGCCAACGTCGTCTACACGCTGACGTTCTCGAAGAACGTCACGGGCGTGGCCGCGGGCGACTTCTCCAACACGGGCACGGCAGCCGGCTGCGTGTTCAACCCGGGTACCGACTTCGGGTCGACGCGCACCGTCACGGTGACGGGCTGCACCGACGGCACCGTGATTCCGCGGTTCGCTGTGAACGGTGCCACCGACGGCGCCAACACCGGCCCGGCCACGGCGGCCGACGGCACGACCGTTACCCGCGACACCGCGGCGCCGACCCTTGCCGCGATCGGCGTGAACGGTACGGAGGACACGACGCTGACGTTTACGCAGTCGGCCTTCACCGCCGCGTACTCGGATGCGCGTACGTCGACGCCGACGACGATCACCATCGCCGGCCTGCCGTACACCGGCACGCTCAGCCTGTCGGGCACGCCGGTCACCAGCGGCCAGGTGATCCCGTACGCCAGCCTTGGCTCGCTCACCTACACGCCGGTCGCCAACGCGAACGGCGCGATCGCCTTCACCGTCTCGGCGTCCGACGGCCTCAACAGCTCGTCGCCGGCGACGACCGTCACGATGACGCTCGCCGTGGTGAACGACACGCCGACGCTGGCCACGCCGGCGACGATCGCGTACACGGACACGAGCGCGAATGACACCTTCACCGATGGCACCGGCACACTCGCAGGCGCCGACGTCGACACGGGCGACACGCTGCTGTACGGCATCCAGGGCGTCACGCCGGCCGCGACGGTCTCGAGCACCGGCACCTACGGCACGCTCACGGTCACGCGCTCGACGGGCGCCTACGTGTTCGCCCCGAACCGCGCGGCCATCAACGCGCGCACGACCGATACGACCGAGACGTTCACCGTCACCGTCGGTGACGGGACGGCCTCGGCGACCGCGGTCTTCACCGTGGCGATCACCGCGGCCAACGATGCGCCCACGCTCGCCACACCTTCGACCATCACGTACACCGACACGGCGGCTGTTGACACCTTCGCCAACGAGACCGGCACGCTGGCCGGTGCCGACCGCGACACCGGCGCGACGCTCGCGTACTCGATCGCGACCGGCACCAACGCGAGTGCCAACGTCGACGGCGTCACGTACGACCGTGCGAAGGCTGGGACGTACGGCACGCTGTGCGTCGTCTCGACCACCGGCGCCTACGTGTTCGTGCCCGACGCCACCGCGATCAACGCCGTTCCGGCCGACACGACCGAGACGTTCACCGTGCGCGTGAGTGACGGCACAGCCACCACCGACGCCGTCGTGACGGTGTCGATCATCGGCGTCAACGACCGGCCGATCGTCTCGGCGCCGACCCGAGGCACGGTCACCGACACCGCGGCAGTCGATACGTTCTCGAACGTCACCGGCACGCTGGCCGCCAGCGACGCGGAGGGAACGACGCCGACGTTCGGCGTCCAGGGCGTCACGCCCGCCGCTGGCAGCTCGACGATCGACGGTGCGTACGGCACGCTGACCGTCGCGAGCGGGGGAGGGTGGACGTACGTGCCCGACGCAGCGGTCATTAACGCGCTGTCGGCCGACACGAGCGATGCCTTCACCGTGACGGCCTCGGACGGCTCGCTGATCGGTACCGGCACGCTGATCATCACGATCGTCGCGACCAACGACACGCCGGTCCTGCCCGTGCCGACCGGCGCCACGGTTGTCGACACGGCGGGCACAGACACATTCACCGCCGTGACCGGTGTCATCACGTCGACCGACGCCGAGGGAACGGCACGCACCTACGGCATCGACACCGGCTCGGCGACGGCCACCACGCAGGTCGGCACGTACGGCACGCTCGTCATCAACGCGACGACCGGCGCGTGGACCTACACGCCGAACGCAGCGGCGATCAACGCCCGTGCGACGAATACATCGGACGCGTTCACCATCACAGCGACCGACGGCGTGCTGACTGCCTCGCGCACCCTGACCATGTCAATCACCGGCGCCAACGACACCCCGATCCTGGCTGCACCGACCGGCGGCGTGGTGCGCGATAACGACTCCAGCGGCCCGTTGCCTGAACTGTCGGACTCGCTGTCGGCCACCGATGCCGAGGGCAGCGCGCTCTCCTACGGCATCGTCTCGGGTGGCAGCACCGTCACGAGCCTCGCGGGTGCCTACGGCACGCTGAGCATCGTCGCGGCGACGGGCGCGTGGACGTACACACCGGACGACACCCTTGTGCGCGCGCTTGTCGGACTTGCGCTTGAGCCCTTCACCATCAACGTGACCGACGGTACGGCAACGGCCTCACTGCCGATGACGATCTCGCTGATGGGCATCAACAACCGCCCGGTGCTTAGTGCCCCAAGCGGCGGGTTCCTCACTGATACCAGTGGCGTCGATGCCTACCCGACGCCGCTGACGGGCAACCTCGTATCGACCGATCCCGACTTCAACACGATCGCGTTTGGCATCGACGGTGTCACTCCGGCGCTTGGTGTCAGCACCAGCGTCGGCGCGTACGGCACGCTCGTCGTCAACGGCACGACCGGGGTGTGGCAGTACATCCCGAACGCCGCGGCGGTCAACGCCCTGGCGGCCAGCGCCACCGACATCTTCTCGGTGACCGCGGGCGACGGTTCTCTCATGGCGCAGCGTGCGCTCGTCATCTCGATCGCGGCCACGAACGACCGGCCACTGCTTAGCGCCATCACCGGCCCGGCCTACACCGATACGGCCGCTACTGACACGTTCCCCAACGCCACGGGCACACTCAGCTCGAGCGACGCTGAAGGCACCGTGCGCACCTACGACGTGACGGGCGCGGCTACCTCGTCGCAGACCATCGGCGCTATCTCCTACACCCGCGCGATCGTTGGTACTTACGGCACGCTTCGCCTCGTAACCACCACGGGCCAGTACGTCTACGTGCCGAACGATGATGCGATCAACGCGTTGGCAGCAAACGCCACCGATGTCTTCACCGTCTCGGCCTCCGATGGGTCGCTGAGCGCTTCGCGCACGTTGACCGTCACCATCACCGCCACCAACGACGCACCGTCGCTTGTGGCGCCGTCGTCGATGGCGCTCACCGATACGCCCGCGGCCGATACGTTCGCCACCGAATCCGGCGTCCTGTCGGGTGCCGACGCCGAGAGCGCGCCGCTCACCTACGACATCGCGTCGGGCACGGACAACGGGGCCACGGTCTCGATGGTCGGTACCTACGGCACGCTGGCACTGCGCAAGTCGAACGGCGTGTACACCTACACGCCAAACGACGCCGCGGTCAACGCGCTCGCCACCAGCGCCAACGACGCATTCACCGTGCGCGTCAGCGATGGCAGCCTCGCAGCCAATCGCGCGCTCACCGTCGCGATTACGGCGACACGCGAGACGCCGGTCGTCACGTGGACGGACCCGGCGTCGATCGCCTACGGCACGGCACTGTCCGGAACGCAGCTGAATGCCACGGCTGCTGCCTTCGCTGGTTCCGTTGCGGGCTCCGTTACCTACGCGGAGGGCGCAACCGCCCGCGCCTCCGGCGACATCCTCGGTGTTGGTACGCACACGCTTGTCGCGACCTTTACGCCGACCGATGCGGTCACCTACGCGACGGCCACCGACACCTCGAACGTTGTGGTGATCCGCGCCGACCAGACGATCGTTGCGCAGGCCGCGTCCACCTCGCTGACGTACGGCGGAGCGGGCACAACGCTGTCGGCCACGTACACCGGACCGCATGGCGCTGGCCTTGTCACCTACGCCGTCGCCTCTGGGCCGTGCTCGATCACGGGAGCGAACCTCACGGTCACGGGCGCCGGCACCTGCCAGATGACGGCCTCGATCGCGCAGGACGGCAGCTACAACGCGGCCACGTCGGCGCCGATCACGATCACGGTCGCCAAGGCGACGCTGACCGTCACCGCGCAGAACGCCCAGAAGCGCGTGACGACGCCCGATCCGTCGCTCACCTACCTCGTGACGGGCTACGTCGGCAGCGATGGGCTGTCGTCTATCGATGTCACCAACCTGAGCGCGCAGCGCATGGTGGGGGAGACGGTTGGCACCTTTGCGATCGGGTTCGCCGGCGCGGCAACTGCGGCCAACTACGACTTCGCCTACGTCGGCGGCATCTTCACGATCATCGACAAGGACGTGCCCACGATCGCCTGGAGCACGCCCTCGAACATCACGTACGGCACCGCGCTCAGCGGCACGCAGTTGAGTGCCGTCGCCTCCTTCGGTGGCAACCCGATCCCGGGTACCTTCGCATACGCGATCGGCAACACGCCGGTCGCTATTGGCACCGGGCTCACGGCCGGCAGCCGGGTCGTAACCGCAACATTCACACCGACCGATACCGCGACGTTCGCCAGCGGCATCACGGCGCAGGTATCGCTCACCGTCGACCGCAAGTTGCTGACTGTGACCGGCGTGACGGCTACCGACAAGGCCTTTGATGGCACCGCAGTCGCGGCGCTCGACCTCTCCGCCGCGACACTGGTCGGTGTCGTCGGAAGCGATGCTGTCACGCTCGACATGGGCACGGTCGTCGGTGCTTTCGGCTCGCCCGAGGTCGGAGCGCGCAGAGCGGTGACCGTGAGCGGCCTCGCGCTGCTGGGCGCCGATCGTGCGCAGTATGTCCTGACGCAGCCGAGTGCTACCGCGACGATCAATGCCACCGTGCCGGGCCTGCCATCGTCGGTCTCCGCTACGGCGGGCGATGCTCGCGCCACGGTGGAATGGTCGGCACCTACCTTCATCGGCGGATCGCTGATCACGGGCTACATCGTCACAGCGTCGCCTGGCGGTCGCACCTGCTCGTGGACCGCGGGATCGCTTGCATGTGTAATCACCGGCCTGACGAACGGCACGGCCTATACGTTCACTGCCCGAGCCATCAACGCCGTTGGCACGGGTGCAGCGTCGAGCGCCTCGGCAGCGGTCACGCCGAGCGCGCCGGTCACCCCGCCGCCGCCCGCGGCACTTGATGATTCCGCCACGGTAGATCCGAATGGCTCGGCCGTGGTGCAGGTCGGCTGTGCTGCAACCGCACGCGCCTGCACGGCGACGGTGACGATGTTCATCGGCTCCACGCAGATCGCGACGAGCCAATCGCAGATCGCCGCAGGGCGGACGCAGAACGTTGCCTTGGCATTGCCGCTCAAGCTGCAGCGCAAGTTGGCAGCCGACGGTGTGCTGAGCGTCAAGGTCGTCACGACCATCGACATCGACGGTTCGCAGGTGCGCGTCCAGTCGACGATCGAGCTGACGGCCCCGCCAGCTGAGTCTGTGCGTTCGGCATCGCTCAAGACGAATGCCGATGGCTCGGCTGTCGTCACCGGGCAATGTACGGGCACCACGGTGACTCGCTGCGACGGCACGATTACGCTCTACGGCGCCCCGTCGGTGCTCGACGCGCGCGTGGCTCGTGCCAACGAGCGCGCCGTGATCGGCACGGCGAAGTTCGCCGGTGCGGCTGGCACGGCGGTCACCGCTAAGACCACGCTCTCCGCTGCCGGTCGCAAATTGCTGCAGAAGCGCGGCGCTGTGCGCGTGGTACCGGTGATGACGTTCACCGGCGGCACGCGGCTCGACAACGAACTCGCCGGCTTCACGCTGTCGATGATGAACACTGAGCAGTGGCTGCGCAGCGCGCTCGCCACCCTCAACGTCGGTGGTCACCCGCGCATGGACCTCAACATCTTGATCGACCAGGCCAAGCGTCGCGCGATCAACTGGAAGGTCGCGGCGGGTCGCATCGAGGGAACGATTATCCCGGAGCGCGAGCGCGCCCGAGAGCGCGTGGCTGGGCTGCCCACTCCGCCACCTTCGCTGCAGCCAATTGTGACGCTGCTGCTGCGAGCGTTCAATCAATCGCTCCAAGCCAACCATGCGTACGTCGAGTGGCTGCGATCGGGTCGCGCGGCCGACGATAAGGGCTGGCGTATCAGCCTGCGCGCGAGCGCAACGAAGGCGCAGTTGCTGGCGCGACTTGCGAAGGCCGGAGCGCCTTACGGCATCCGTATCCCGAGCGCCACGAACTTCTGGCCGTAGAAGCCCGCGTGGCGACAGGTAGGGTTCGCCAATGGTTCGTACTGCACTGAGGGCTGGAATCTGACGATGTGGGAGCTCCTCGCACAGACAATTCCGTTGGCGCTCGTTGGCGCGATTAGCCCACTCGCCTTAATGGGCGCGCTCGTGCTGCTCGCGGGCTATCGGCCACTCTTGCGCTGTGGGCTTTTCACGGCCGGAGTAATCACGATGACGGCAATCTTCTTTGGCGTCGTTTACGTTGCGATGAAGCTCGACCTCAAAGGTGCCAGCGGGAGTCAGGGCTTATTGTCATCGACCGCCGCACAGGTCGTCATCGCGGCGTTTCTAATCGTCAGCGCCGCATTCTTTTTCTTTCGAGCACCTAGCCCGACCTCGCAGCAGAAGATTCTCGACCGCCTCAACAGTCCACGCATCCCGACCATCGCCTACTTCCTCGTTGGCGTGGTGATGATGTGGTTCTCCGCATCGTTCGTCGTGATCATCGCGATCGTGCATCGCATGTCTGTCGCCGGCCTGCCACTCCAAGACAACCTCGTTGTGTTGCTCGTCGCGGTCCTGATCACGGCCTTGCCAGCGCTCGTGCCATTCGTCAGCGCACTGGTCGGAGGCGATCGCACGCGCCACCTCCTCGAGCGCCTCGGCCTATGGATGACGCACAACGGTCGCTACATCCTCGGCGCCCTGCTGCTGGTGCTTGGGGTGCGGAACCTCGTGGGGGCGTTCTAGGACACAGTTCTGTTGGTCACGATGACGCTGCGCGAGCGTCTGGCTTGGGTATGACCAAGTGCAAGGCGCGAACGTGTTGGGCTGTCGGCAGAGAGAGTGCGTGGCGCTGCTGTAGTGCTGCGTGTGGGTAGGAACGCGAATC
>Ga0194041_10000905_pt1 | contig 12409 bp, 11 predicted proteins | sample JunL449m_MetaG_FD_160082 | JGI IMG/M metagenome (GOLD analysis project Ga0194041, IMG submission 160082) | Anoxic zone freshwater microbial communities from boreal shield lake in IISD Experimental Lakes Area, Ontario, Canada - Jun2016-L442-9m | ecosystem: Environmental > Aquatic > Freshwater >...
ATCCAAATGATCCTGTTTTTCTAGACTTATGCGATGAACTGGGTTTCTATGTTGTTGGTGAAGCAAATATCGAATCTCATGCCTTCCTAGATAGCATCTGTGATGATCAGAAATATCTAGTTGCTTTTGTGGACCGGGTGTCCCGAATGGTTGAGCGAGATATCCACCATCCAAGCGTGATTTTCTGGTCACTAGGTAATGAATCTGGTTTTGGGTTAAATCATTTAGCATCAGCCGCTTTTGTTAGAAAGTTTGATTCATCCCGGCCGCTGCATTACGAAGGTGGCATCCGCGGTAATTGGACACATGGCCAAGAAGTTACCGATGTCATTTGTCCGATGTATCCAAATATTAGCGCGATTGTTTCTTATGCAAAATCAAAAAAAGCTGACCGGCCGTTAATTATGTGTGAGTACTCGCATGCAATGGGAAATAGCAATGGCACGCTCGCTGAATATTGGGAAGCAATTCATTCCACAAAGGGTTTGCAAGGTGGATTTATTTGGGAGTTTTGGGATCATGGAATTGATCAGAAACTTCCAGATGGTCGAATGCGCTCTGCGTACGGTGGTGATTTCGGCGAAGATAAACATGATGGAAATTTCTGTTGTGACGGAATGTTCTTCCCAGATCGCACACCCAAACCAGCTCTATACGAAATGAAGCACATCGCCTCACCAATTTTAATTTCCGCAAAGAACGCTAACACTGGTCGTTTTGCATTGCTAAATAAGAACTTTTTTATAGATCTACAAGGGTACGAATTGGGATGGACGATTGCGGCAAATGGCGAAATCCTCGACCGTGGCATAGTTAAGATTCCAAAAACTAAGGCACGTGGAAATACCGTATTTGCAATCTCCTCTAAATTTCTAAAACCGGCTAACCGTAGCGGTGAATCATTTATTAACTTTTCGTTAACGCATAAATCACCAACCTCTTGGGCGCCAGCTAATTTCGAAGTGGCTTGGGCACAATTCCCACTTAAAAGTAAAAGTATTTCAAAACCTAAAACTCTTAATACAAAACCAGTTGAATTTGTTACTGCCGAAGGCGAGATAGTTCTTCCTTATGGCGTAATTGCCCCCCAATTAACGCTATGGCGCGCACCAACCGATAACGACATCATTGGATTATTTGCAGATCGTTGGAATGAATGGGGACTCCGCGATTTATCTCGCACGGATTGCGTGATTACAAATAAAGATGGAAAGATTAAAATTTCCAATATTTGGGAGAGTGCAGCTGGCATTAAAATTAAGCACTCTCAATTAATTGAAAGTATTGTTGATGGAGTAAGAGTAACTGAGTCGATCACGCTGCCGGCTCAACTAAATGATGTGGCCCGCGTGGGAACTAATTTTGAAGTTAGTGAAGATCTGCGCAAACTGACTTGGTTTGGCGTTGGACCTTCGGAAAACTATCCAGATCGTAAATTGGGAAGAGTCCATAAGTGGGCCGGCGCAGTAGCCGATCAGTACATTCCATACGTTAAGCCACAAGAAAATGGCAGCCATGCTGATGTTCGTTGGTTTACTTTGACTAATTCATCGGGTCGAGGTCTTTATTTTGTATTAGATAAACCACGCCAAGTTACAGTAACTCCGATGCGTTCTATTGACCTAGCCAATACAACTCACAATATTGATGTGACCCCTTCTGGCAATACCGTTGTAACGATCGATGCTGCCTTACGCGGAGTTGGAACGGCCTCGTGTGGACCCGATACGTTGCCTAAATATCGAATAAAACCAGGGGTTTTTACCTGGACGTGGAGCGCGCAAACAATTTAATTTAGAGCGGCCACTTTGTAGGTGTTGGGTATTTAGGTGATCTGCCATCTCCGGAAGAGCGGCCCCGAATACGACGTGACATCCAAGGAATTCCAAAAGTTATAAACCATTTAATATTTTTAAAGATTCGTACTGGGAGTAAATCAGCTTTCTTTGGTGGTAACGGGGTTCGCCAATTCTCATCGACAGTTTTACCTAAAGTGAATAGAACACCTTGCGCAGCTCGATAGTGTCCTTCCATATTCATATGCAATCGATCGTCAGATATGAATCGACGGTCTTTCCAAAATTGATCTTTATTTGGATCTAACAATATGGCGCCAAGTTCGTTAGCAACTTTGCGCACATTCGTATTGAAAACTTCAAATCGCTTCTGCCAGATTTTTGCACTTCTTGTATCTTCGCCAGTATTTTCTAAAACACAAAATAACATCAGTGTGCCACCACCGGCTGCAATAGCTTTGGCAGTTTTTGTGTACTCCGCAATTACTTTCTCCGGATCGTACTTTGGCCGAATCACATCGTTTGCTCCGGCATGAAATGAAACCAAAGTTGATTTACCTTCAATCATTTGCAACGCCGATGGAACTTGCTCGCGTGCTACTTGGCCAATTAATTTCCCACGCACCGCAAGATTTACATAAGTAAATTCGGGGTTGTCTTCTGCTAAGACATCAGCGACTCGATCAGCCCAACCGCGAAATTTTCCATTAATTACTTGATCGGTCATGCCCTCGGTCATTGAGTCGCCAAGTGCAATAAATCTCTGGTAATTCATGGTTCTAACTTTCTAACTGATTAATTTGCTTTCCGACGTTTTTCTTCAATGGTGTAAAGCGCAATTGCCATCGCAACGCTAGCATTTAGCGATTCAACACTTTGGCGCATTGGGATTGAAACTACTACATCGCATTTTTCCCGAACTAGACGCGAAAGTCCTTTGCCTTCGCTGCCTACGATTACATAGAGCGAATCCGTTGCGATTTTTAGGCCATCTACGGTATCCGTGCTCTCACCATCTAAACCAACGATAAAGCAACCGAATTCTTTAGCATCTTCGATCGAACGTGCCAGATTTTTTACTTGGGCAATTGGTAATCGCGCTGCTGCACCAGCAGATGCTTTCCAAGCAGTTGCAGTAATACTCGCGTTGCGTCGCTCTGGAATTAATACTCCGTCGGCACCGAAAGCTGCTGCACTTCTAACAATCGCACCAATATTTCTAGGATCAGTAACGCCATCAACAGCCACAAATAGCGCTGGAGATTTTGCGCGTTGGAAAATTTCTTTCTGCGATGAATATGCATATGGTTTTACAATTAACGCAACGCCTTGGTGATTAGCCATTCCAGTAATAGATTCAACTTGATGACGGGTAACTTCACGAACCGTTAAACCACTAACTCGGGCGTGATCTAAAATTTCGGTAATACGCTCGTCAACATCTAAACCAATTGCAACGATAAGCTCTTTTGCTGGAATATTTGCGCGAAGCGCTTCAACAACGGTATTTCTGCCCGCAATTGTGTCTACATAAGTTGCGCTACTTTTTTCGCGAACTGCACGATCTTGACGCGGTCGCGTAGACCCACGTTTATCAGGACGGCCGCGATCTGTTCCGGGGCGTTTGCTCCGCGATGCAGATGGTCTGCCAGTTGATGGCCGACTGCTTGTAGATCTACCCGATGATGGACGTGCACGATCTGAAGTTGGTCGTTCGGTTCTTTCATCATCGGTCCGTTTACGTTCTGGTTTATAAGTTGATTTACGCGTTTTGGCTTTAGCTGCTACGTGGTACGGACGATCCGCTGCTTTTGGAGTTGGACCTTTTCCACGTAGTCCTCTGCGCTGTTTTGCGCCAGGATTCTTTCCAGTTTTCTTAGCAGCCAATTAATTCACACTCCATCGTGGTCCATCTGCGGTGTCCTCGATGGTAATTCCCAACGAAGTAATTCGATCTCTAATGGAATCAGCGGCCGAAAAGTCTTTACGTAATCGGGCTGCTTCGCGTTGTTCCAGCAATAGCGCAATTAAACCATCCATTGCTTCACTCAAATTCGCGTTGCCAGATTGCGCATATGCACGATCAAATGGATCGCAGCCTAATATTGATAAAACTCCACGAATATGTGAGGCAGCCTCGGCGATCTTCTTCGAATCACCTGATGTAAGCGCGCTATTGCCGCTCTTTAACGACTCTGAAAGAAGCGCAAGTGCTTGCGGTACCGCCAAATCATCATCCATCAACTTCGTGAATTCTTTTGAAATTATGGGTTCTAAATTTTTACCAAGCACTTCAACTGCACGATTTAAGAAGTTTTCAATTCTGCGAAATGCAACTGCCGATTCTTCTAAAGCTTCAAAGGAAAATTCCAACATCGATCGGTAATGAGCACTTCCTAAATACCAACGAAGTTCCACACCCCGCACGCGCTTTAGAATTTCCGTAACTAAAAGCGAATTCCCGAGCGATTTGCTCATCTTCTCACCAGCTGTAGTAACCCATGCGTTATGCATCCATAATCTCGCAAAGTCAGATCCAGCAGCTTCAGATTGGGCTATTTCATTTTCGTGATGCGGGAAAATTAAATCTAGACCGCCGCCATGAATATCAAAACTTTTACCTAAATAAGCTTCTGCCATCGCAGAACATTCCAAATGCCAACCAGGTCGACCAGCACCCCACGGAGTTGGCCAATATGGTTCTCCCGGCTTCGCCGCTTTCCAAAGTGCAAAATCACGTGGATCACGTTTATAAGTTTCGTCGGCATCTCCGGCCGGTAATAGATCATCTAACTTCTGATTAGAAAGTGATAAATAACGCTTTAATTTACGGACCTCTAAATATACATCGCCATTTCCTGGGGCATATGCCGATCCATTAGAAATTAAAGTTTCCATCAATTCAATCATCTGCGTGATATGACCAGTTGCACGCGGTTCGTAAGTAGGCGGCAAGACATTTAGCGCAGCATATGCATCGCTAAATGCGCGCTCGTATTTCATCGCTACTGCCCACCACGGAGTTTTTTCGATTACCGCTTTCTGTAAAATTTTGTCATCAATATCGGTAACATTTCTAACAAAAGTTACGTTATTCCCGGAAGCAATTAACCAGCGCCGCAAAATATCAAAATTAACGCCGCTTCTAATATGTCCAATATGCGGTGCGGCTTGCACGGTAGCGCCGCACAAATAAATTGATACTTCGCCTTTTTTAATCGGTGTGAAATCGCGAACAGTTCGCGTTGCAGTATCGTAAAGTTTCAAGGCGCTCATCGTCTTATTCTAATTCCCAGCCGTTGATAACTTATGAACCAACGCAATTGCAATCGCTGATATTCCTTTACCTTCACCGGTAAACCCAAGTCCATCAGTGCTTGTTGCTGAAACTGAAACTGTCGCGCCGTTTAACGCCTGCGAAAGCTTTGTAATTGCAGCGCTTCTTCGAGCTCCAATTTTTGGTCGATTTCCAACGATCTGTACCGAAACGTTTGAAATTCCAAAACCCGCAGCAGTTACTCGAACTAACGTCTCATTCAATAGCCTTTCACCAGATGCGCCTGCATATTTAGGATCTGATGTTCCAAAATTGGAACCAAGATCACCAAGATTAGTTGCAGCAAAAAGTGCATCACAAATTGCATGCGCAGCGACATCGCCATCAGAGTGGCCGTCAACGCCGATTTCGTTCTCCCATAACAATCCAGCTAACCACATTGGTCGCATTGGATCTGCGGAAAATGCATGTGCATCAACACCAACGCCGCTCTGTAAATTACTTTCGTTACCAAGTAAAAATGTGGCTGCAATTGCTAAATCCTCAGGCGTTGTTATTTTCAAGGCGTTTACTTCACCCAAAATAGTTTTTACTTTAATGCCGAGCGCTTCAACTAACGCAGCATCATCAGTTGCATCTTCACTAGCTGCATGCGCCCGCACCAATACATCGCGTGCAAAACCTTGCGGAGTCTGCACAGCAACAAGCGCGGAACGATCTAGGGTATTTCGAACATAGCCTTCGCGATCAATCTCTTTGATGGTGTCGATTGCCGCAAGTGCTGGGATAACTGCGCTTTCGCCACTAGCGACGGCATCTCGAATTCGAATTGCAAGTTCGGTTGTCGCCAATGCTCGTGCTGCGTCATGAACTAAAACTATTTTTACATCTTTGGAAATTGCAGCGAGCGCCAAATTGACCGAATCACTGCGCAATATTCCGCCAGTTATAACGGTTGCACTATCGCCAACTAATGCGCGATATTGATCTTCAAATCCGGGTGGCGCAGTAATGATGATTTCATCTACTGCGGGAGAGATCGACGTAAACGCGCGCTCCAATAACGTTATGCCATGAAGTTGGACTAACGCTTTTGGTAATTGAGCACCAAGTCGGTGACCCATACCAGCAGCCGCAATGATCGCAGCAGATTTATTTGAGGATTGGCTCATCAAGAACCAATTAAGAAGCTAGTACCTCGTTGAGGATGGACTCGGCATTTGCTTCGTCAGTGTGCTCAGCGAGTGCGAGTTCTGAAACTAAAATGGATTTGGCTTTAGCGAGCATTCGCTTTTCGCCTGCGGAGAGACCGCGGTCAAGGTCACGGCGATAAAGATCGCGGACAACTTCAGCAACTTTAATGACATCGCCAGAAGCGAGTTTTTCCAAGTTTGCTTTATATCTACGAGACCAGTTTGTTGGTTCCTCGGTATATGGCTGACGCAATACGCCAAAGACGCGATCTAAACCAGCTGAGTCCACTACGTCACGAACGCCTACTAAATCAACATTTTCGGCTGGTACGCGAACAGTTAGGTCACCTTGTGCGACTTTGAGGACTAGATAGATCTTTTCTTCGCCTTTGATGGTCCGGGTCTCGATTGCTTCGATGAGAGCCGCTCCGTGATGGGGATAAACAACGGTTTCGCCAACCTTGAATGACATTTATTGCCTTTCGATAGAGGGCAATTCTACCAGCAGGTAAGCGGAGGGTGAAATCCCCTAAAGCCAGCCAATATCACTCATTTTTTGAGGTTTTTGATAAAAGCGCTAAATACTTTCGCATAAGATTCCCTCATGAAAAAACCTAATCTCCTTATTGCGCTCGCTAGCGCTGCAATTGCATCACTATTTCTAACTAGCTGTGGCGCCGGATTTGATGCACCGACTCGTCACATCAAGCAAGTTACTGATGGCGTTGAAGCTGATTTAGGTTTAGTAAAAGTTCGTAACGTTGTGATCGTTGCGCAACCAGATGGTTCTGGAGTTTTAGTTGGAACATTTGTAAATAATGGTGAAGATGCTGAAATTGTAAAAAGTATTTCTATCAATGGAACTTTGGCAACGATTTCAGGTTCAATTATAGTTTCGAAAAATAGTCCAGTAATTTTTGCTGGCGATAGTTCAAATGCGAGTGCTGGCGTAACTTTATTGAATTCAACAATTGGAAAACGAGTTCCCATATCAATAACATTTTCTAGCGTTGGAACCGTTAACTTCACTGCACTGGTCCGAGAAAAAGCTGGTGAGTTCAAAGATGTAGTTTTAAAAACTCCGGTACTTTGCGAAGATCCTAAAGCTCCAACTTGTACCCCAGCCCCCTAACGGTCTGAATAAAGATTGGGTTAGCTGGATCAACTTCAATCTTGGCGCGCAAACGTTTAATGTGTACATCTAAAGTTTTGGTGTCTCCTACATAATCGCTTCCCCAAACGCGATCAATTAATTGCACGCGCGTTAGGACTCGTCCCGAATTTCGCATTAGGAATTCAAGTAATTCAAACTCTTTTAACGGGAGTGAGATGTTTACGCTATTAACTGTAACTTGGTGGCGATCGGTATCCATTCGTACCGGGCCAGCCGTCATAATTCCGATATCACCGATCGCACTCTCGCCCGAGTTTCTCCGGAGTACTGCGCGAATTCGCGCCACTAATTCGCGCGTCGAATAAGGCTTTGTTACATAATCATCAGCGCCAAGTTCTAGCCCAACCACTTTATCTACCTCGGAATCTTTAGCGGTTAACATAATTATTGGCACTTTAGATTTAGTTCTGATTTGGCGACAGACTTCGGTTCCAGAAACCTCGGGAATCATTAAATCGAGCAGTACAAGGTCAATGCCGCCTTGATCGAACTTTGTGATGGCTTCGCTGCCATTTGCCGCGGTGACTATTGAGAACCCCTCTTTGCTTAAGAGAAACTCCAATGCTTCTGAAAAAGATGACTCGTCTTCAACGATCAATATTCGGACCATGCGCTCCTCATTCTAGTTTTCGCCTTCTTCAATACTTTCATCTGGTGCGATCGGTAATCGCAACGCAAAAGTGCTGCCGACGTTTAACTTGCTCCATACTTTTATATCGCCGCCATGATTTAGCGCAACGTGTTTAACAATTGAAAGTCCAAGACCAGTGCCACCAGTTTCGCGCGAACGAGCTGGATCAATCCGGTAAAACCTTTCAAAAATTCTTTCAAGTTCAGATTCGCTGATACCAATTCCTTGATCAGCAACCGAAATTTCCACAAGTCCTTCAATGATTGAAGCACTGACTGAAACTTTCGTATTCTCTGGACTGTAATTAATTGCGTTCTCAATCAGATTTTGAAATGCCATTATTAATTGATCACGATCACCTAATATTGTCGTATTGGAAATCTCGCCAAGGACTATTTCAATATTACGTCCTTCTGCACTTGTTTGACATTGATTTACAGCTTCTCGAATTATGTCTTCCACATCTACTGCATATGCCGAAATCAGCGGATCATTGCCTTGCAATCTAGATAAATTAATAATTTCTTGAACTAAATCAGTTAAACGTCGTGACTCCTTCTGCATTTTCGATGCGAATTTAACCACTGCTTCTGGATCATTCTTTGCGCCTAATACTGCTTCGCTCAATAACGAAAGTGCGCCGATTGGAGTCTTAAGTTCGTGTGAAATATTTGCCACGAAATCGCGTCGGATGGCATCAACTTTTTGATATTCGCTCTCATCAGAAATTAGAACCAGAATCATGCCGGAATCAATTAATGGTGCAACAGTTACGGTTAACTCTCGCTTACCCTCGCCAATCGGACCTCTAGGTAATTCAATTGCGCCGCGATGTAATTGACTAGTTCTGCGTACTACTCGCACTAGTGCTAATAACTCTTCGCTAACCACTCGGTTTTCCCGAACTACGCCAAAGTTTGAAACTCCTGCAGATTGAAATATTGGAACTTCACCTGGAAGTAAAATTAATGAATCGCTTTGAAGCGCTAATAAGGTCGTAATCAATATTTCCGGAAGTAATTCGGGTGCGTCGTTAAATTCAGCCTCACCCTTGCTCCTCAAGAACTTCACGGGGCTATCGTACGGAGATAGTGAGTGATTTTTACACCTTTATATAGCGTTACCAATTGTTCACCCGTTGGCAAACACACGTTCACTTGGTTACTCGCCAGAGTCGTAATTCACCGTTACGGTTTGCCAATGGCCTGGTTAAGAACTGCATTCCAAGACGAGCTAGATGGCGTAACTCAAACCCTAGTAGACCTATCGGCGCTAGTCACTGATGCGATTGATAAAGCAACTCATGCGCTACTTACCGCGGATTTGGCGGAGGCGGAAACCATCATTAAATCGGATGATCAGATTGATGAAATTCAACATGACCTCGATGCACGCATCATCGACATTATTGCGCGTCAACAACCAGTAGCTTCAGATTTGAGAGCCTTAGTTACCGCGCTACGTATGAGTGCGGATTTAGAACGTATGGGAGATATGGCGCACCATGTTGCGAAAATTACGCGACTCCGTCACCCACAAGGTGCGGTTCCTTCCGAACTATTGCTGACTATCGAAGAGATGGGCAAAGTTGCTAAATTAATTTCTCAAAAAACTGGTGAAGTTATCTCCTCTAAAGATATTGAAAAAGCAGTTGAGCTCGAAACAGATGATGATCAGATGGATAAATTACATCGCCAATTATTTGTGGCACTTTTAGATGATAATTGGTCACATGGAATTGAAACTGCAATTGATATTACTTTGATTGGTCGATATTACGAACGATATGCAGACCACGCAGTTTCAGTAGCGCGCCGAGTATATTTCCAAGTAACTGGAAAGTATTCAAACGCAAATTAATTTATTTTTTACCTTGATTTGCTACTTTTGAAATCTCATTTAAGGCAGCTTCTGGATCTAAATATTCGCCACCTTTTTTAATTGGCATAAAATTTTCGTTCAATTCATAGTGCAATGGAATGCCGGTAGGAATATTTAGCTCCGAAATATCGCCATCTGAAATTCCATCAAGGTGTTTTACCAAGGCTCGAAGTGAATTCCCATGTGCGGTAACTAGAACTCGCATTCCACTTTTTAAATCTGGAATTATCGACTCATTCCAATAAGGCATCATGCGCGCGACAACATCCTTCAGACATTCAGTCTTTGGTAGCGCAGCGCCTAGGCCCGCATATTTAGCGTCATTTGCTTGGCTATATTGATTGTCGTCGGCTATAGGCGGTGGTGGTACATCAAATGATCGGCGCCATAATTTAAATTGAGCCTCGCCATATTCGGCCAAAGTTGCAACTTTATCCTTCCCTTGCAAATCACCGTAATGCCGTTCATTTAAGCGCCAAGAACGCCGAACCGGAATCAAGGCACGATCGCACGCTTCTAACGCAATTTGTGAAGTATCGATGGCGCGGCGTAATACCGATGTGTGCAAAATATCCGGAAGTAAATTTCTGGACTTCAAAAGTTCGCCGCCACGCTTTGCTTCCGCTCTTCCTTTATCAGAGAGCTCTACATCCACCCATCCAGTAAATAAATTCTTTGCATTCCATTCGCTTTCGCCATGGCGGAGCAGAATTAGCGAATAAGTCATAGCGTTATCTTATGCATTTTGTACTTATTAAACCAAATGTGTGAAGGCTTCTAAGTTCGCTAACGATTCGCCACGCGAAACACGCCAAGCCCACTCACGTCTAATCGCGTTAGCAAAGCCCAATTCAAGCAATGGATTAAAAGAAGAATCGGAATATTGAAGAACTGCTCCCAAAATTCGATCTAGCTCTTGTTCTGAAACTGCTGTTAATGGTAACCTTCCAACTAAATAAATATCGCCTAATTCATTAATTGCAAACGCAACGGCATACATAGTTGCATTCTTAGTTAATAAATATTGGTGTACCGCCGCAGTATTTTCGTCAGGTTTGCGAATTACAAAAGCGTTGATGCTTAATGAATGATCACCGACTACAAGTGCACAATGGGTTTGTTGTTTCGCTTCGCCAGGCAAAGTAATTAAGAAAGTTGTTTCGTTACCGCGTTCTGCATCGATATCGTGCGATTGGATAAACTCTTCAATTGTGGCAATTGCTAAAGATTGTGCCGACATATTTAAGCGAGCCGCACTTGCGAACTTTGAGATTCGCTAGAAAGCACACGGTCATATACATCGAGCATGCCGCGCGCGGTTGCATCCCAACCAAAGTGCGATGCATGTTCGACCGCTCCCATTGAGAGCAATAACCGCTTCTGCGGCTCGGAAAGTAGGCGTGAAATAACGGCCGACCAAGCTTTTGGATCATGGCCATCAACTAAGGAGCCAGAGATACCGTCAGAGATAGCAGTTCTTAAACCACCAACTGCAGTTGCGATAACAGGTGTTCCGCAAGCTTGGGCTTCTAGGGCAACTAATCCAAATGATTCACTATATGAAGGTACGCAAACTAAATCCGCAGCACGATACCAATCTGGCAAATCCGAGCTAACTACCGGAGGTACAAAATGCACAATATCTGCGATTCCAAGAAACTTTGCTAAATTCTTTAACTTTTCTGGTTCAGAACTGCCATTTCCGGAAGCGCCACCAATAATCATCACCGCTAACTTTGCCCGAAGATTAGGAGAGTGCAGCACCATTTCGGCGGCTGCGCGCACTAAAACATCAGGACCCTTATGCGATTGTATCCGCCCCACAAAAGTTAGAACTAACGCATCAGGTGCAATCTTTAACTTTTCGCGAGATGCTTTCTTGCCAACTCCAATTTTAAATCTTCCTAAATCAACTCCAGGTGTAACCACAAAAACATTATCTGGACAGGCGTCGTAAAGTGAAACCAAACTTGCCGCTTCAGCATCAGTATTTGCAATCAGAGCTTTTGCCGCATGGACAACTTGTTCTTCGCCGATAGCTCGAGTAGTTGGCTCCGGAGTTTCACCATCGGCTAACGCTAAATTCTTAACTTTAGCCATCGTGTGCATTGTATGAACTAGCGGTATTCCTAAACGTTCTGAAGCCATCCAGCCAAGTTGTCCTGAGATCCAATAATGGGAATGAATTAAATCGTAATACCCACGTGGTAAATTCGCTTCTACATGCATAAAAGAAGAAGTAAGCGCACATAGTTGGGATGGCAATTCGTCTTTAGAGATACCTTCGTAAGGACCAGCTTCAATATGTCGAACATTCACCCCAGGAACAATCTCAACTTTTTCAGGCAAACCAGATTTCGTTGACCGAGTAAAGATATCTACCTCTACTCCGGAAGCTGCCATTTTCTTAGCGCTCTCAACCACATAAACATTCATGCCGCCAGCATCACCAGTACC
>Ga0194041_10000906_pt1 | contig 12404 bp, 15 predicted proteins | sample JunL449m_MetaG_FD_160082 | JGI IMG/M metagenome (GOLD analysis project Ga0194041, IMG submission 160082) | Anoxic zone freshwater microbial communities from boreal shield lake in IISD Experimental Lakes Area, Ontario, Canada - Jun2016-L442-9m | ecosystem: Environmental > Aquatic > Freshwater >...
CTTTTGGATTATATATGTATGGACTTGAAGGAGACATCCAACTTCCCCAAGCCGTTGTTTTACTTCGATGAGGTGAATCTTCTTCAAGGTCTACGATACCAAAGAATTTATATCCAATTCTTTTCATCACCTGATAAATCTCAGAACAAAAGAAAATTCTACCACCTTTATCTTGTCTATTAATTTCATAGGGGATATTAATAGCAATTCTTCCATCATCTTTTAATATTTGATATGCTTGTGTTAACCATTGTGTTGTGAATTTTAAATATTCTTCAAATACAACATCATCATCATGAACATCATAGGCAATCCCAACTCCGTATGGAGGTGATGTAACAATTAAGTCCACTGAGTTTATTGGCATCTCAGACATAACTTCAATACAGTCACCATTTATAATTTTTCCGATATATTTTTCCATACCTAATTATAAAGAATTATAGTATACATGTCAACTACCAACAAGTAATAATGATTAATCCGTCACCACCTTTACCACCTGAACCACCTGAACCATTATAGGCACCACCGCCACCACCTCCACCTGAACCATAAGAACCATCGCCACCTCTACCACCTGTTCTAGCTGATGTACTTGATGAGGCACCACCTGAACCACCTGTAAAGAATGTTGGTAATGGTGAACTATAACCATCAGTAGGTAAATTTAAACCTAAACCACAGTTACCTGTTATGACAGTTGCCGAGTCGGCCGTTCCACCAACAACAGTTGGTATAATACCAATACCTGTAATCGCACCACCATTGGTCGTAGAGCCTCCCAAAGAAACACCACCACCACCAGCACCACCTGAAACTAAACCTATAGGGGTAATACTATTACCAATAGTACCTGTAGCACCTCCCGCAACACCCGCTTGCCCTACGTGTGGGGTTATCTGACCTAATTGGGGAAATATATAAGATATATTATAAGTCCAAATTGTTCCTGCTAAACCTAAAGTTCCTGCTAATGATGAAGTAGAACCACCACCACCACCCGCTGCGGCGTCACCATTCAAAATTAAAACTGATGTTGTACTTGCTGAAGGTATCATAGAAACATAAGATAATTCACCTGAACCACCTGCGGTACCATTTACGTTAGAACCACCACCAGCCCCACCTATACCTCCACGTCCTACTGAAACAAATAAAGTATCGGGTAACATAGTAGCTGGAAAAATTCCTGTAGAGAATCCCGCAGAACCTCCACCTCCACCTCCACCTGCGGAGTTAGCGGCATTACCACGAGCACCACCACCACCACCTCCACTACCAATACATAATATATTAACAAATGAAATGTTTTTAGGTTTTGACCAAGTTGACCATCCTGTGGTACTTGTTGAGTTAGTTCTAAATATTTGAGTAAATTTACTCTTGTCGGGCAAATTAAATATATCCATAATTTTTTATTACCAAAATGTTATTATTACGATTCCGTCACCACCACGTCCTCCATTACCTCCTGAGTTAGTTACACCAGCACCTCCGCCACCACCACCACTACCATAAGCACCTGGACCTCCTGAACCACCAACACCACCGTCAGATGAACCACCACCTGAACCTCCTGTGAATATTAATTGTTGTGAAGAGTATCCAACACTGTTTGGATTGTATGTCATGAAAGCTCCACTACCGTTTCCACCTGCGGTCGTTGAAGTAGCCGAACCACCTGCGGTCCCACCTAACATAGTTGGTATATAACCACCCGCATTAACTGAACCACCCGCTTGAGCCGTACCACCATTCATTCCAGCTCCCGCGGCACCACCACCTGTAACACCACTAATACTAATACTATTTGGTACAGGTGTTGTTTGTCCTAACACACCCGCTTGACCCGCGAATGGGGACATTAAACCAATATCATTAAAGATATTATTAGTGAATGACCATATAGTCCCCGCAGCACCTAACGTACCACCATTTAACCCTGATAGACCACCACCCGCAGCGACATCACCACTTTGTATGATAACATTTGCCGCGGTTTTACTTGTATCAGGTGATACCATAATGTATGATAACGTACCCGCACCACCATTACTATTTGTTGTACCACCAATACCATTTGACCCACCACTACCAACTTGTATATATATCATGTCGGGTAAATAAGCCGATGGAATTAATGAGACAGTTCCACCTGCGGAACCACCACTACCACCACCACGTCTTGCGGTACCTGTACCACTACCTTGACCTCCACCGCCACCTCCTCCACCTCCTAATACAAAGAAGTGAACAAATTGACAATTCGAAGGTTTATTCCAAGTATGGAATGAGTTAACACCATTAGCGAAAAAGACTTGTCGTTGTTGACTACCGTCAACTATATTAAAAGTATCTATCATATTTAACTTACTGTAATCATTATAAAACCATCGCCACCTTTTCCTCCGATACCCGCAGTTGAGTTACCTCCAGCACCTCCACCTCCGCCACCACAACCAAGCATAGCATCACCACCTTTTCCACCTATACCTAAAGTCTGTGAAGCGGCACCACCACCAGCACCTCCTGTGAAAAACATTGGTGTTTTAAAATTAGGACCTACAAAATTTTCTCTTGTAGAATATCCACTATTACCAAATCCTGCGGTTGCACTTTGAACTGCGGTGTTTGTCCCACCCGATATAGTGGGGAAATCTAAAATACCAACGATACTCGCTGACGTACCTAAAGTACCTACCGAACTACATCCAGCACCTCCTGCACCACTTGTAAATGGTATACCTGATGGTGTTACGTTAGTTGCCGCAGCACTTGATGAACCACCAAGACCACCTGTTTGTCCTGCGTACGCTGATATAAAGGCAATCTGAGATAATAAGATATCCGCAGCAACAATAGATGTTCCAGCATTTTGGTTTAATGTTGTACCCGCACCCAATGTTCCACTCTTCATTAAGATGTTATATTGTGATGTTGAGTCAGGTAACGCACATACATAACTTAAACCACCAGCACCACCTGTGGGTGAACCACCTGATACACCACCAAGTCCACCACCACCAACTTGTAAATATAATTGGCCAGGTAATGAGAACGCTGGAACTGTAATGTAAGCAAATGCTGCAGAACCACCACCATTACCACCACTTCGTGTTGATGCGGCATTAATTTGACCACCTTGACCACCAGCGCCACCACCAACTAAAAAGAAGTTAACCCATTTACAGTTAGGTGGTTTTATCCAAGTTTGCCAAGCATTAGTTCCTGCGAAATAAAATGTTTGGTTTTTTAAACTATTATCATTTATATGATTATAATCTATACCCATAATTAATTAGCCCAAATAGGTCTCTCAGGAAATTCATTTATTACGTTATAACCATAACTCCCTTCAAGAGTTAAAGTATTACCATCTAAATCAGTATTTCTAACTACTGACCCATTACTGATTTCTTGGTACAATTGACCTTCATATCCGTAATTAAATTCGCACAATATATATTCAAACATAATCTTAGTATTTACCACCAATAACTGTTACACCATAACCCGCAGCAACTGCCGTTCCTACTGTAACAAATAATTTATAACCCGCAGGTAATGCAAAGTTTAATGGTAATTCATATGTAGGTAAAGCAGAAGTTTCAGATAATGTTGTTGCTGGTAATGAAATTTCATCCCATAAAGTATTATTAGCCGTTGTACCTGTTGCACTACCGTTGTTAATGAATATCCTCGCAACTGTTGCTACGTTAGTACCTAACGCTCTGAATCTCATTCTTTGGACATAACCACCTGTTGCAGATGCAGTAAACGCCAAATAAGCGGTTCCCGATGTTAAATCTTTAGTTGTGTTTGCGGTTAAAACCGAACCAATCCATTGAGTTTCTCCTGATGACGTATAAATTGGTTGTGTGTTTAATGATGTATTTGCCATTGTATATTATTTATTTTTTATTTATTTTTATGTTAAAAAGTTTCCTGTCATTATAGCATTTGCTAATCCATAGTTAAATGCGACATTTAATGATGAAATATCAACTAATTCAACAATACCTGTTGAAGGGTCTCTCGATAAAACTTGAGTGTTTGTATTATCAGTTGTTGGTGTTGAGGTTATAACCATAGTACCACCACTAATGGTTGTTGCGGATACCGATGTTAAACCTGTAAGTGTTGAACTCCAATTGGCTTTACCATCAGATGTCTTTGAAACCAATACTTTATTTAAACCTTCAGTACCATCTTGTAATTGAACCGAATAATTCGTTCCACCAGCACTTGGTAAAGTTGAAACAAATTTACCTCCAAGATAAACACCTGTACCTGTTTCACTTTCAATCGCCGACCCAAAAACACCAATACCCCCATAGTCACCATTAGCGTCACCATAAAGACCTGTTGGTACCGAATATGATGTTCCAAAACCAGAGGCAGCCCCTTTGACACCAATTAACACACCAAATCCTGAACTTGAAGATGAAGCATAAGCACCATAACCACCATTACTTGAACCATATAATCCATAACCAGTAGTGCTTGAACTAGACCCATATACACCATAACCACCTGTCGCAGTGTTTTCACCCCAAATACTAATTGATGTCCCACCTTGTGCGTGTACCGAATATGTATTAGCCGTCGTACTCAAGACTTTAAACTTAGCACCTGTTGTTGGTGCAATATTCACACCCACATTAGTACCATCATCACGAATAATACTATTACCTAGGTCTGTAGTTCCCGTCCATCTTGGTAAATAATTTGCAGTTCCGCTACCTTTAACAACACCTGTTAAGTTTGTTCCACTACCATAATATGTTGTTGCGGATATTGTTGTTGCCGAAACCGTAGTTGCGGTCACACCTTGTAATGATGTATTACCCGTAACCGTTAAGTTACCATTAACGGTCCAACCTGTGACTGAATTAATTGTTGCGGTTAAATTAGATTGACCACTTTGACTAATCGTAAATACGTTATTACTATACGTAAATGCCGTTGTGTAATAATTGGGGTCAACAGGTAAATTATAATATGTTGTTGCGGATACTGATGTTAATCCCGTTAAAACAGAACTCCAATTTGATTTACCATCTGATGTTTTTGACACCAATACTTTATTAACACCTTCAGTACCATCTTGAAGTTGAACAGAATATCTTGTTGTACCACCAGCAGCTTCAAATTTACCAGCAATATAATCAGTACCACCACCATCAATGTCTGTCACATAACCATAAACACCAATAGGTGCTCCATCACTAATCCCATCACCTCTAATACCAACAATACCACCATAACCATAAACACCAGTACCATTAATAGATTGACCGAAAACACCATACCCAGTACCATTTAAATTCCACCCCTTAACACCACTACCATTACCATCCACTGTACCTAGAACTCCATAAGCCGTCTGACCTGTATAAGGACTATACCCTTTAACACCAACATAACCAGCACCATCAACACCTGTTTGATTAGTACTTTCACCTCTTATAGCTGTTGATGCTCCTGAAACTATTAATTTATAACTTGAATTTGGTGTAGTACCAATACCAGTATCACCAGCATTATTAATAACAAAAGCCGTCGAATCAGGACTCGCAGAATCTTCAACAACAAAAGCGTTACCACTTCCTGTTTGAGTTATCCTAACAATGTCTGACGATGTATTACCACTAAATAATGATTGAGTATTGCCCGTAACCGTTAAGTTACCATTAACGGTCCAACCTGTTACCAAGTTAATCGTTGCGGTTAAATCAGATTGACCACTTTGACTAATCGTAAATACGTTATTACTATACGTAAATGCCGTTGTGTAATAGTTGGGGTCTACAGGTAAATTATAATACGTTGTTGCCGATACTGTTGTTGCAGTAACACCTTGTAAAGATGTATTACCCGTAACCGTTAAGTCACCATTAATTGTTCCCCCACTTTTATCAAACTTATTTGAAATATTAGTTTGAATTGTTTGAATAACACTACAACCACTTAAAGTGTCACAGGTTAAACCTTGTTGTGTTGGTATTGTTGAAACAACATATGAATAATGTTGTGAACCTTCAGTGACCAAAGTTATTGTGTGTGATTGGTTGCCCGTATTAGTTGCCCTAACCACCGCGACCACACTATCACTAACATTCAATGACGTTCCACTGAAATAACCATCAGTAAGTTGCATTGACGGAGTAGGTGAATTAGTCGTTACAGGTGTGGGGTCGGTTGCGAATAACAACGTTTGAGTCCCACCACTTGTTATCTTATACAATTCAACAAATATATTAAAAGATGCGTTTGTATTCTCTTTATATGAATGTAAATAAAAACTCCAAATACCACCTGGTAATAATATTATGTTTAATGGTTGTGATTGAAAAGATGCAATAGTACCTGTCACACCATTATTAATGGTAACACCACTCGTTTGTTCTGACGCAGTACTTGCGGTCGTACTTAATAATCTATTCCCGTTTTGTGATTGTGATAAATTTAAGTAAAATATTTGACCACCACCACCACCTACAGTAAACCCACTTACGGTAAAAGTACCACCTGTATTGTTAGTGAATATTGCGTCTCCAGATGTGTATGTTCCACCTGTTACAAAAACATCCGTTGGTAAATTTTGATATGTTGTTGCGGATATTGTGGTCGCAGTTAATCCTGTTACATTTTGTAATATTTCATCCCTCGTAATCCTTTTGGAACTACCCGTTGGGTCATCCGTCGGGTCACTAACATCCACAACATAGAACAAATCTTGACCTGTTATGGCGGTCAATGCGGGTAATAAGGGTAATTTTTCGTTAGCCATTTAATAAAGTCTATAAAGTTTTATTTATCTTTTATAATAAATATAACGATTAGACCGTTTTTACTTTTATTACCACCAATAAAAAAAGGAACACTGTTATATGTTCCCTCTCTTCTCTAATTGTTCAATATGATGTTGTAGATAAAACATCGCCTTTTTCAAATCTTCAATTTCTTTACTAGGGTCTTTCTTACCCGCTCTTGAAATATACTTCACAGTATTACCTAAACTAAATCCTAACTCCCAAGCATCAATAACTTTGATTGCTTCATAAACGGATTCTTTTCCCCCATAATGGTCGGGATGGTTAACGTGTTCTTTCTCCATATTATATTATTTGTTTTCTTCAATATATTGTTTAAGGTCTTCCTCAGTAACTCCTTCGTTAAACATACGATACACATCCTCAGAAAAAGAATCATTAACAATCACCGCATCAGGTTTACCCAGGTAAGTCATAATATTATTTACGTTATTAATAATATTTTCTTTCTTTAAAATTCTTTTATTGAAACTCATTATGATAAAGTTTTATGAATAATTTTAGTTTCCCTAGTTTGATTGATGTACGACAATATCTTTCTCTTGAATATCGGTAACAATGTTTCCTTTAATGGGAAAATATTACTACACTTCACTTCAATAATCGGACATAATTTTTCACCATTCTTCTCGTAAGTTTTAGAAAATGTAGAGATAATTTCCTCAACAGTCAAGTCACCTTTATCACCTTCAAAAATTTGTTTTAAGTGAGTTTTAGTTTGGTTCTCCACTTTATAAACTTTTTTGGTTGTGTACTGCCAAATGTATAACACCTCATCATCATTCTGATAATAGAAAAACCCCACTTTAGATTTAATATTTGATTTGTTCTTTCTAACCTTAATATCAATTGATTCATAAACAACTGACCACAATGACTTTGCGAAGTTGAAGTAATCAAATAATTGTGGTTGAGAATTTTTTAATATCTTCTTGTATTCATCAACCTCTTCGGTTGCTAATACGGGTATGTCTTTTACTTTAAGGTCCGACAACAATAATTCATCATCATTAGTTGTGAATTTCTTTTCAGTGTAAAGAATTTTATTCGTATTAATTAATGTTTGAATATTACCCAGATGTAATGATAGCTCAATAAACATGGGGTAGATTTTCATCTCTTCAAAATATTTGTTCAACTTTTGGAAATAATCTAATAGTACGTATTGTTTTTGCTCTGCATCTAAAATCCCATTGAATAGCCAATCGGTATCCATAATGAAATCAAAGTTCTTTTTTGTTTTTTTTGTTGACATAACATAAATATAATCAAGATTATTGCGTTAATGTAGTTTATTCAGTTCTCATTATGTAATAAGTTGTATTATCAACATCAACAGTATCATAATTACCATCATAACTATTCAAATCACTATAATCAGAGTTTCTCGATAATTCTTCATATATACAATCAGTGTCAACATAATCTCTCATCCTAAATCCATTATTTTTAAGATAATCTAATGGGTCTCTTTTTACCTGATAAGCCATATCATCTACCTTTTCGTCAATCATACTTTGGGTAATCTCTTTTGAATCATTAATCTCATCAATTTCTTCCTCAGCTTTAGTTTTATTTTCCTCCGCTTCATCAATTAACTCTTGAAGTTCTTGTTGTTGTTGATTATAACCATCTTCATCATCCGTGTCAAATTCCATTTCTGTTTGTTCATTACTCTTCTCAGAAATATATTCATCCAACTCAGTAATATAATCTTCCAATTCTGAAATTCTACGTTCTTGACTAGATGACAATACCTTATCATCATCATTAAACCAACCATCAGGGTAATCCTCAATTTGATTTCTATAATCTTCTTCAGCAACTTCAACAACCGCATCAGCATCAATACAGTTTTCTAATGTATATTCTTGAAGTCCGTCCAATCCAACATCATCAATATAATTTTTCCAATATTCTTCAAGAGCATCATCCATTTCTTTTTCAGTACCAACACTATAAATTCTTAGTTGACTACCTTTTCTTAACGGTATAACATTAAAAGTATCAGCACCATAATGAGAATGACCATCAGGTACAATAGTGTTATAGATATCGTTATTTCTTTCTTCAAGTTCATCAATTTCTTCTTCCAACTCACTTAACTTATCATATAATTCACTAGCTTCTTCAGATTCTTCAGATTCTTGATACTCTTTTTCAATACGAGCGTATCTTCTTTTAAGTTCGACCAAAGTTTCTCTTTCATCATCATCCATTGATTCAATGTCACCATTATCAACTAAATATTCAAATAACGCATTGGCTCTATTCGCCTCATCACTCTTACCAATTTCCCATTCATTATTCTCACGTCTTTCTTCATTTTCAGCCAACCATTTTGCGTCTTGTTTACGAAGTCGTGCGGTTTCAATTGGTGTTCCACTATCCCAAACATGTCCTTTTACAATTCCATCAGGTAACTTAGTAAATTTAGTATTACTAATATCTAAAGAACCATCAACATACGCAACGTTACCCAATGTTGAAATTGGACGACCTCTAACATCTAAACTACCCGTTATATATAATGGTTTACCACCAAACTTTTTAATTTTAGTAAACCCAGGACTATTATCGGAAAAATCTAATAGTTGAATGTATTCTTCAGGTGTTATACGATAGTATTCATCAGAGTCGTCTTGCTCAACAATTAGGTTAACTAGTTTACGTAATTTACTATGATTGATATTTTGTTTCATACTAATAAATATTAAATAATAAAAATAAAACAAGTATTTTATTTACATATTGTTTCCCAATCAGATATTTATAGACGTATACAGATAAATAAACGTTTAAAAAAATTATTACCATGGCAGGATGCGGATGTAAGAACAAAGGAAATCAAGCGGCACAACCAACACAACAAAGTGCCTCACCTCAAGGTCAGCAAACTAATAACTCTTCAATTCAAGAGTCAATTAAAAAAGTTGTTGAGAAATACTATACTAAGAAAAAATAATTCTTGGTTTTTAGAAAGGTGAAAGGAGGACTATGTGTTCTCCTTTTTTGTTTTAGTATTTAAGGTGTTATTTATTTTAATTATTAATTATCAAAAATAACAATATGAAATACATTAATTTAAAATCAAACAGAGGTCTCGTTAATAAAATGGCCGATTTCATTTTGACTAAACTTACCCTTGAATATGATTCAGTTATTGAAGTGACAGATTGTGGTAAATTTTTCGTTATAAATGGGATGACAAATTCTAAGGAAGTTTTAGAAATGTCAAAAATCAAAGAACAATTCTTAGAAGACAATAAAGAACTATTAATTGAGTTTGGTTATGAGAATGTCAACGTAATAGATTTAATCATGTACGACGTTGAATTAGAACAAAAAACCGACTATTGGTTCACTTACTACAAAACTCATCGTCCCTCGTTCTCTAAAGAACAACAAGAGTTATCAGAACACACCGATTTAAACATTTGGTCAATTACCCAAACCGATACCTTAAACATAGAACTTGATTACTCAGAAAGAGAAACTTCCAACTTAACTAACTTCACTTATTCCCCCCTAACAACAACATCTGAATTCCCGTATGGTCACAGTTTAAATATGGGTAGACTTCACTACTACTATTCAGAATATATCTCCAATCACATCTTCACAACTATAGACGCTAAGAAGATTGATTTTAAAATCTCAACTAAATTAAATAATGACGAGGATTTTGATATTGAATTAATATCAGATTCTAAATTGTATTCGAAAGAAGTAATTAAATCTTTGGTATTGGACGTGTTTGACTTTAACTTGGATAACTTCAAGTTTATACTATCTAACTACGATATCAGGGAAGACTTAGAATTACCATTTGGACCTAAACCTTGGTTAGTTAAAGACAGAATAGAAGACTTAATAGTATTCTAACAAAAAACCCCCAATTAAATGGGGGTTTTTTTATTTAAAATGTTCTTTGATAATATCAACACCTTCTTCGAGTTCATTAAAGTCTCTACCAGGTGCGAACAATAATGAGTTCGGTACTTCATTTGGTGATTCAACAATCATAAATGCTGGTACATAATCATTTTCAGTTATCTCAACAAATAAATCATACTCATCTTTATGAGTTTCAATGTCTCTTTCATAGAACTCTAATTTGTGTTCTTTAAGTTGACCCTTAAATACATCACAGAAAGGACATCCTTTCATTGTGAAAACAATCAATACTTTATCCATTTACCAATTCTTTTGCCATTAACATAATTTCACTCTCTTGGATTACTCCAACCTTAGTATCAACTACTTCACCTTTGTTGAATACTTTAATAGTCGGTACACTTCTGATTCCTAACGAAACCGCTAAGTCTCTGTTAGCATCAACATCCATCGTGTACATTTTAACACCCGTATTACTTTCATTTATCTGTAAAGATGTTTTGTCAAAAATAGGTTTCAACATTTTACATGGTCCACACCAAGTTGCCCAAAAGTCAACAATTAGTTTTTCACCATTTTCAATTTTCTCATTCAATTCCTTTGCCGTTATTTCCATAGCTTTCATTTTGTTTTTTTATTGTGTATAAAGTAAAATCAACAATATCTCGTTTGTCAATTCTTGATAATATAAATAGATGATACTCATTATTTTCGTCAACATTATGATAAACATCAATTCCCGTAGGGTCGTATCTCAAATACTCCTCAACCATAATTTGTTTATTCTGATTCTCATCTGTCATAAACCATATAGTACTTGATTTAGACAATAGTTTAGTCAGAATTGATTTATCCTTTATCTTAATGTAAGATATGCACGGATAAACATCCCCATTGTATTCTCGGAATAAATCAATTATATGTTGTGGTATCTTTATCATAATGGTAAGTCGTCAAAATCATGTTCAGGAAAAAAAGTATAGTTATGTAACTCTATTTCAGCTAGTTTATCATCCCATATAATTGTAGAATAATTATCATTGTTGTAAATAATCGCCTCAGAATGTTTACCCAAACCTAACTTATATTCAACATCTTTTTCTGGTAATGTGAATAGTTTTTGTTTACATAAATTCTCAACTTTTTCATCCAATATATTTAAAACATCGGACCAAGTTATATCAGGTTGACTATTTCGTTTTGCTTTAGTTTGAATCCTTTTAATTCTTAATTCATCTTCAACAACTGATTGTCCAAATTTATTTTTAACTATTGATAATGAGTATTCATTTGTTAGTCTTTCATCACTATTTAAGTTACCTTTTCTAAGTGACAGGATAAAACAATCAGGTCTATCAATATAAGTTCTAACACAGTTAGTTTGAATTGTTGATTCATTATTGTATTCGTCAGTATTTGTCAAAAGTTTTGGATAATAAACTTCACCTTTAACAGATATTGGTTCTTCAATTAGATTAACAAAACTTCTTCCGTATCGTCTTGTAATAACCCCGTTAGTATAACTTGAAATTAATTTAGACCACTCATCATGTTCATCAATAAACCCATTTAAAGTCTTTGACTTCCATTTAACAGGTTGTAATTTTAATAATCTATTTTTAAAATTAACGTGGTCAACAATAGTTGAAAAATCAGTATTCCCCAAAC
>Ga0194041_10000910_pt1 | contig 12386 bp, 10 predicted proteins | sample JunL449m_MetaG_FD_160082 | JGI IMG/M metagenome (GOLD analysis project Ga0194041, IMG submission 160082) | Anoxic zone freshwater microbial communities from boreal shield lake in IISD Experimental Lakes Area, Ontario, Canada - Jun2016-L442-9m | ecosystem: Environmental > Aquatic > Freshwater >...
TTTTGAACGTGGATTCTACACGTTCAACATATGTGTATATGCCTTTGGTTGGACGGTCTGGTGCGTGGACAAAGTATTCGTATCAGTGGATTAGCATGGTTTGGTGGCGCAAAAACAGTGGTGCTAACGGTGTGATTACACGCATTTTGGGTCAAGCAGGTGTTAGCGATCTCAATGTTGCTACACAAAAAGCTGATTACAACGGCACAACTACCACACCTATTGCGGCACAGTACACAACCGCATGGTTCCAAGCTGATAACCCTGCATTGTTGAAGAAATGGCATCGTGTTACTGCCAGTGTTGCTGCTGATGATCCTGCCACGTTGAATCTGACGGTGTATCAAGACTTTGATGAGTCCACTGTTGTGAAATCGTTGTCAAATCCTATTAACGCTGCTACTGGTTCTCTTGTGTGGGGGGCTGGTACGGGTAACTGGGGTGGAGTTGGTTTGTATTGGCAGGGCAACAACCCTGTTTACACTTACGCAAGGTTCCCTGCTTCGGGCCGTTCGCACAGTATCCAATACAAGTTTAATGTTACCGATCATTTGGGCAACTGGTCTTTAGATTCGTTTGCTATTCCGTTCATAGAAAAGGCTTTCAAATAAATGGCTGCTAACCTGACTATTCCAACAAGTATCATTGACGGGCAAGCGTTGTCTGCTGCCCCTGTCAAAGGAAACTTTGATGCTGTTGCCACATGGGTGAACACTAACACTGTGCAACTTGATGGTTCAAAACCGATGACTGGTGAACTGGTCGGTACTGGTGCTGACCCAACGTCAGCCAACCAGTACGCACGCAAAGCATACGTTGATGCAATTATTACTGGCACAGGTATTATTACGGCCACACAACTTGGTACTGGTGCTGTTACTTCAACCAAGATTCTTGACGACACCATTCTGAATGCTGACATTAACAGTGCGGCTGGCATTGCGTTAACCAAGTTGGCTACTGGTACTGTTGCTACCGTTGTTATGCACAACGGTTCTGGCGTGCCCACGGCAACAGCGGTCAGTGGTGATATCACTATTGGTGCTACTGGTGTTGCTGCTATTGGTACTGGTGTTATTGTTGATGCCGATATTGCTGCGGGTGCCGCTATTACAAAAGCAAAGTTATCTACGACTGCTGGCGAGTTAGGTGGCGCTTGGGTTTCTCAGGCAATCACGTTCACCAACATCACTGGTGGTGCTGGTACTTGTTTCATCATGCTGATGGGCAAGACATTGCATTTCCGTTTGGAAATGACTGCGGGCACTGTCACTGCTGGTGGTCTTGTCACGATCAGCTTGACAGGTGTGACGTTCAAAACTGGCACAGTTCAACCCATTTCTGCTTACGGTCTTGTTTTCAGCGTTTCCCAGATCGCTAAGGCCAACGCTAATGGTGGTACATCTGGTCTTGTTTTTGCTCGCGACGGTGTGGGTGCAAACTGGACTGCGGCTGACACTGTTACTGGCATCAAAGCCAATGGTGTTGTTGAGATCGACTGATGGGCGTTTTTAAGGTTGATGAATCCGCAGACATGCCTGATTCTGTTTACCGAACTTTTGGTAAACTGATCAAAATGTTTGTGCCAAAAAACTTGTTCACAGCTAAAGGCAACATTGCCGTCAGCACCGCTGATTCAACCCCAACAGCTTTGGCTGTTGGTGCGGATGCAACAGTTTTGACCGCAGATTCTACTACTACCACAGGTTTGAAATGGGTTGATCCTGCGACTGCGGGATGGGTTTTGTTGGGCCGCACCCAGCTAACTGTTGCCGCAGCATCCACAACGAACGTGACGATTGCGTCGGGGTACGATTTGTTGCGGGTCGAGTACATGGTGACAGGGTATTCGGGTGGTGGCATTGCCAGTTTTAGGTTCAATGCTGATGCGACGGCGACAAACTATTTTTCAAGGTGGGCTTCGATGGCTGCTGCGGGAGTTGTATGGTCACAGGTGACTACAACGGCGACTGCGGCGATCATGTTGGGGCAGGCGAACTCAACATTGCAACGTGGTGGCACAATGCGTGTCAGCAACTTTGCTGCTACAAATCATTTGTGCACGTTTGCTGGTGGCACCAGCACTGGTGGGGCACCTTTGTTGGAACATGGTGGTGGCGAATACATTTCGACGACCACAATTTCGTCTATTCAGATGATTGTGGCTGGTGTGAACTTGAGTGTTGGGTCAGGGTTCGCTGTGTACGGCATGAAGTTGGTGTAACCGCACATGTTTTGGTCACAAAACTTTATGTACGATTTGGGGGTATAGAGTATGGCATTGTATCAGTACGAAAAAGGTATTGCTGATCTGAATGCGGGCAGGGCTAATGATCGGGCCACACAAGATTATGCACATTTTATTGGTCAGCAAAGGTTTGCACGCCAAAAAGATTTGCAGTCCCAAAACTTTGAACGTGGGTTCCCCCAGTTCACAGGACATTATGCTTCCCAGTTGGGTTCTGGTATCCGTTCGGGTGTTATGGCTGACAAGTTGTCTCAACATGTTGGGGATTACAACACCCAGCAGGCACAGTTGGGTGCTGATCAGGCAGGGTTTGAAACCTCTTGGGGTCAGAATCAGACGAATCAGATGAATGCGTATCAGGTTGCGTTGGAGAATTTGCGTCAACAGTTGGCACAGGCACGTTTGGGTGTTGATCCTTTTGCTAGTTACATGGGGGCATAATCGTGGCTAAAGCTAAAAGCAAAAAAACTGGGAACAGAAAACTTGCTCCTCCACCATTGATCCCTAATGATCCTGGCCCCAATCTTGGGGCAACAGGATCACCTGGTTATTCTGACCCGTTGAATCTACCTACGGGGCAGTACGGTGTGTTTGGTGATGGGTGGAATAGCCCATATCCGATTGTGCCGCCTTTGCATACGGGTGATTATGGTATTTTTGGTGATGCGCTACCAACCAATTTGCCGCCTTTACAGGGTCATCTTCCTGCTAGTTCTGCTGGTTCCCCTAGGGCCATGTTGCCATATGGTGCTGCGTTGCCTTTGCCAGCGGGGCCTGGTGCTGGTGACGCACAATGGGTTTCTCCACCTAACGGCCCGCAACAGTGGCAGGGTGGCCCTCCAACATTTCCAACATTGCCTGCTTCTGGTTGGGGTGGGTTGCGAACTCAGGCTACGGGGCCACTCCCCACAGGTTGGGGTGGCTTAGAGGGCGTATCTCCATTGCCGCCGATGATTCCAAAAACACCGTTGGAGCAATATGTTGCTGCCATTCAGGCTGCTGAAGCTGGTGGTTCAACATACACGGGGCACAATTATGTGCCACCTCCTATGCCTGCTACAGGTTGGGGTGGTTTGGATGCTGGCCCACCTGTAACCCATCGACAGCAATGGCAAGGTACTGGCCCATTGCAGCGTGGGCCGCAGCAATGGCAAGGTACTGGTGTCAAACCGCCTGTAACGGGTAGTGGTACACCTTCAGGGTTTGATGCTAAAGGCAATAAAATGCCTGCTGCATCAAAGTATGTGCAGGGACAATTGGGGAATAATGGCCGTCAGGGTTCTGGTATGACGGGTTACAACAAGGCTCAAGAAATTGTTGGCACGTTAGCTACGCAGTTGGCTGATATGACTGGAACGTCACCTGATGCTTGGTTGGGTCACAAACCTGAAGAACTTGTTGCAGCTATTTCGGCGCAAACCAAAATGAATGCTGATAACGCAAATGATCCAACTGGTTCCAACCGTGCTGCTGCTGCACAAGCTGCTGCCGCTGCTGCTGCTAAACAGCAAGCTATCCAACAGTACCTTGGTGAGTTAGACAAAAACCGTTCAGCCCAACAAGGCGCTTTGGATCAACAGTTTGGTGCTATTAACGCTGGGTATGATGCGGCAGGCACCCAGTTGGGTTCTTTGAATCAGCAGGCTGCTGATCGTCAGGCTGGGATCATGTCTGGTTTAAACGCACAGGCTGTTACGGGGCGCGCTGATACTGCTGCCGCATATCAGGCTGGTGATAAGCGTTTAGCTGATCTTCAAGCACAGTACGCTACACAGCAAACTGCTCAGCAGGCTGGTTCTGATCGGTTGACTGGGGCGTTTGGTGCACCGCAAGCGTATGGTGGTGGTAGTGCTGCTAACGACATGTTTGCTGCTGGTCGTGCACAGAACGCTATGATGGGCACTGGTGCTGATACTGCGTTTACTGATCGTAGCAATGTGTATAACGCTTTGGGTGCTGATGCTAGCACGGCGCGTGGCAACCAGTTTGATGTTTTGATGACAAAACTTAAGTTGCAACAGCAGCAATCTGCTGCTGCTCAAGCTAAAGCTAATGCTGATTTGGCTTCACAATACAATGACCGCCGTTTGTCTGTGTACGGGTAAAGGATTACTTGATGACTCAACAAGAGTATGATGCGATGATGAAGCAGTATGCGTTGGAGCAACAGTTGCGTGCACAATATTCTGCTTCACCGTATAACCCTACACAGTTTGCTGGCAAAACTGGTTCTGCCCAGAACAGTTCTTTGAACGATTTGTTAGGCAACATTGGTTATAACCCTGCCGATTTGTTTGGTGGGAACTATGGGCCTGCTGAAACAATGCCTACACAGGCAGATTATGTTGACCCTGGAAATCTGACCCAAGAAACATATGGTTATTCTACAGCGTACAAACCAATGTTTGACGCTATTGCTAGTGGTGTTGATCCAAAGTCTGCTGCTAAACAGTTTTTTGTTGATAACCCTGATCAGTATACGGATGCTGCCGATCCTGCTGCTATGCAAAAAGATGTTGCTGACATGATCAAGTTGGGTGAAAGTTTTTCTGCTGACAAGTTCAAGCAAGACAAATCGAAAGCGGAGTATGATGCTGCTGGCCGTAAGGCGCAGTCTGATTGGGCTGCTAAGCATCCGAAGAATATGGTTCAGGATCAAATGTCTGTGTATGATCGTCAGGTGCAAGATTATGGTGGTCAAAGTTTTGATGCCAAAAAACTTGCTGGTGAATATGCTAAGGCAGCGTATCGTGCACCTATCACGGCACCTGTGAAGATTGGGAGTGTTCAAATCCCAGCATCTCAGGGCACTGGTGGTGCCTTCAGTTCTGCACAGTTGTTTCAAGACCCTGCTATGAACAATTTGGTGAACCAAATTTTGCAAGCAAAGATTGATAAAGCAAAACAGACAACTTCTCGTGGTGCAGAAAATATGGATTTCATGAACAAGTTTACTGCCGCTTATGGCAACCCGTATCAGAAGTAAGGATTTGGATGCCTTTTGACCCGTACCCACCTGTTACGGCAGGTGGTGGTATTGCGCCAGCAGCCATTGATAATATTGCTGCTATTGCTAAGCAGCGTTTGGGTCAGGCCACTGTCACTAGTGCTGCTACCCCTAGTAAGGCGTTGAATCCTGCAAGTTTTGGAACCAAAACAATGCAAACAACGTATGGGACTAAAACAAATCCGACTGCTCCAAAGGGTAAAGATTCTGGTTCCCATTTTTTGGGTATCGGTTCTGATCACGGGTTTTTGGGCACTTTAGGTCATCGTATTGCTGGTGGTTTGGGTGACGGTTTGCATGTTTTGAACACCCCTCATGCTCTTGTTGTGTCTGCAATCAAAGAGGGCATGGACGCAGCGTTCGATATGAATGATCATTCAACTGCTAGTTGGCATGATTTTACGACACAGGCGTTTGGTGAGAAACAGATTGGTTTCGGTAACATTGTTGAGGCCGCTGACACAGGGCATGATACACCGATGTGGTTGAAGCGTGGTCTTGGTTTTGTTGGTGATGTGGGTACTGATCCTTTAACATATCTTACTGGTGGTGTTGGGGGTATCGCTGAGGGTGGTATCAAGGCTGCTGTTGAGGCTGGTGGCCGTCGTGAGATTGCTGCCGCCATCAGGACGGCTGCGATTGATGCAGGTGTTCACGAATCTCCCGCTGTTTCAGAGTTCATTGTTCAGGCAGGTCAGAAGGGTCGTGGTGCTTTCACTAAGGCTGCTTTGGAGAAGTCGGCTTTGACTGTTGCTGAACGTGATGCTTTGGGCATCACGAACGCTACGTTGAAAACAAGTTTGAAAACAGGTTTGTTTGAGGTAAATATCCCTGGTTCTCGCATTGTTGCTGATGCTGGTGCTGGCCTAAAGGGTGAGTTGAAAGCTGCGTTGGGTGGTTCCAAGTTCGCTCAGGGCAATATTGCTGCTAAAGCTACAGCAGATTTTGTTCGTCGTGGTTCTGAGAACGGTACGTTGGATGCTGTCAGGGCTGTGCGTTCAGCTACTACTAGTACGGCTGAGAAAATTATGGCTGTGGACTTTTTGACGGCTCAACGGTTGGTGCCGCAAGAGGTGAACAGGTGGACACGCGAGACTTTGCAGTTCATGTCTGAGTCTGGTTTGGCGAAACATTTGGCTGATATTCCTGTGGGTGATCGTGCTGCTGCTACTCATGCGTTTGAGGCTGGGATAATGGGGTCTGCTGATAGCCAGTTGTTGAAAGACACAATGCACGCTATCCGTGATGATGCTGTTGCTCAGGGTTTGAATATGGGTAAGATTGATAACTATTTGCCTCATGTTATTACTGAGGATGCTCGCAAGTTGGCGAAAAAAAGTAAAGAGGTTCGTGACCTGATCAGTCGGTTAACTGATCCTGCTAGTTTCACTAAGGTTCGTACCAATTTGGATAGTATTGCTGAGCAGAATGCTGCGTCGGAAGCACAGTTTGGTATCAAGTTGTTGGAGGATGATCCCGCATATTTGGTGCAACATTATGTTGATAGTGTTGGGCGTGCTTTGGAGAAGCAGAAGAAGATCAATTTCCTTGTTGAGCGTGGGCATAGTATCCCTATGGCTGAGAAAGCTACTGCTTTCAGTTACAAAGATTTCAAGTCTACCCGTGATGCTTACCGTGGGTTTCAAACAACCCGTAAGGTTGCTCAACGGGAGCAAGCCAAATTGTTGGAAGCCGAAATTGTGTTGCATAACCATTTGGATACAGTTGTGCAGGATTCTTTGACGGAGCATCGTAATGGTATTACCGCTCAGTTGACGCAAACCAATAATGAGATTGCTGATTTGGCGCGCACTGCGAAGAACGCTGAGTCTAAGGCGGCTACTCAGGCAGCGCATGAGGCGACCGCTCAACTGAAGGTTGATGAGTTGCAGAAGGTGTATCGGACTACACGGCTCAAGGAGGCTCGTGTCAAGGTCGGTAAGCAGTTGGAGCAGGCGAAGAAAGATTTGGCTGCTGCTACTAGGGGTTCGGAGCGGGCTGCGAAGAACGCTAAGGATGTTTTGGAAAACAAAACAATCCCGTTTGGTGAACGCAAAGCTGCCAGTAAAGGTTTCAAAGCTGAGGTGGAACGCCTTAGCACGTTGGCTAAAGGGCACGCTGATAATATCAAATTGTTGGACGCAAAGATTGCTGAGATTAAAGCTCGTCGTGTTCCTACGGGTTTGGATTTGCCTGTTGAGAAAGCTATGGATTCAGCTAAGAAAACTCTTGCCAAGTATTCTGCTGAGAAGGTGAAACATTTGGATGCTGCCACGTTGGCTCGGGATGCTCATGATGTTGCGTTGGCTGGGAAGAACGCTGCTCAACCTATGGTTGATCAGTCGTTGGCTGATATCCGTTTGGCTATGAAAACAAGGTTCAAAGCTAGTGTTGGTTTGAAAACTAATACTGGTAAAGCTGAGGCGTTGGCACGTTCGCAGGATTCTTTGGTGTTGGCCCGTGACATTTTGGCTAATGTCCCTGATCATTCTGGTGAACAGTTGATCGCTAGTTTGGATGCGACGATTGCGTCTATTGATGCTAAGGCGGTAATCAAGGGTTACACCATTGATTCCGCTAAAGCGAGTATGGCTGCGTTCAATGATCCAAAGTTTTTTTACTATATGGAAAAGACAACGACTAAGGGTTTCAAGCAGATCAGTGACACACAGCAGATGCCAGAGTTTTTGTTGAATATGGCTGAGGGTGTTCACAAGTTGCGGGAACCTGGGGTTGCCGAGTATTATATTAAGGCTTTGGATGTTTGGAAGATGTATGCGACGGGTTCCCGCCCAGCGTTCGCTGTGCGTAACTTGATTAGTTCGACTACGAACATGTTGTTGGAAGCTGGCCCGAAATCTATTGGTTCGATGAAAGACTATTTTGTGTTTCACAAAATGTATTTGGAGAACCCTACTGGGTACATGAAGGAAGCCACCGCCAAGTTTGGTGCTATGAAAGCTGGGATGTTAGATTCGGCCCGTGATGTGGCCGAAACCGCTGGTGTTGGTATGAGCGGTTTAGAAATCAAAACAGGTTTAAAGGTGGGCGAACTCCCTAAAGGCAAGTTGGCTAAGTTCAATCCTTTGTCTAGGGATGCTGTGTATGTGAAACCTATTAACTGGATGAACCGTAATGTGGAAGAAGTTGTGCGTGGCGCACACGCTTTTGATGTGTTGGGTCGTGGTGCTGGTTCTGAGCAGGCTTTGGCTGTGGTTGAAAAATGGCATTTCAATTACAGTGATCTAAGTTCGTTTGACAAGAAGATGAAACAGATAAACCCGTTTTGGACTTTTTATTCTAAGAACTTGGAGTTGCAGGCCACTACTTGGCCGTCAACTTTGAAGAAGTTGAACTACACTTATTTCAATGTTCAACGCAACATGGCGTTGGGTAAAACCCCTGACACAAATGTTCCTGATTGGATGCAGCAACAGATGGGGTTCCAGTTGAACAATGGTGGTAATGGGGATACCCGTTATTACACCCCTGATATTGCGCCAATTGGGGCTATGCAGGATGTTACCAACTTTTTTAGTGGTCGCACATTGAAGAACCTTGGCCCTTTGCCGTCAATGGTTATCAACAATTTGGCTGGCAAACGTGTTGATATCAACATGCCATTCAGCGATTCTAAAGTGGTTGAGCAAAACCGTATTCTTGGTTTACCACCAATTGCTGCTTTGACAAACGCTGTCGGGTGGACTCATACGGGTGGTACTAGTGGGAAAGTTTTGGTTTCTCCTCAAACCAAATATAATATGACAACACCGTTACCGATGTTGTCTGGTTTGAATCAGATGACTGGCGGTCAGGGCGGTTGGGGTATAGCAAACTGGTTAGGTTTGAGCACAACAGCTAATACTCCTCGTAGCCGCAAAGCTGTACAGTTCCAACGTGACAAGGCTATCGCTAACGATAAAGCCCGTGTTGATGCGATTCGTAAAGGATAATGTGTGTTCGCTTTAACTCTGAAACAATGGGTTGTTGATACTGCTGCGATAGCAGGGTCAATTGCCACGTTAGCTGTGGCTGTGCCGATTGTGATGCGTTCACCTTTGGGTAGGTTCATCAAGTTTGTGTACCGCAGATTGTGGAAAGAACCGTTGTCTACAGGGTTGACGAAACGGGCTACAACAATAGTGGAAGATGTTGTTGGCCCCCAATTGGATGCCATTAGGACTGATGCTGCCCGTTTGGAAGCTAAGAATGATGAGCAACATGCGAGCAATTTGCGGGTGATTACCGATTTGGGTGTTGCTGTGCACACTAGGTTGGATCGGATTGAGGGAGTTTTGGTAACAAAACAACGTAAACCTAAAACTGCCAAGGTGACTGAATCCCCTGATATTGAAAGGTTTGATTGTGTCTGACGGAACAAGATTGACTGTGGTTGGTTCTAAAGCTGTTGACTTTTCGTTTGCACGACCACCAGCCGATGTGCTGGTGGGTAACGGGTTTCAGACGGTGGTTCGTTATATCAGTGGGTCTGGTGTGGATGGTGGAGGTTCTGGTAAGAACGCTACTCGTGCCGAGTTGGACACATATTTGGCTGCTGGTTTGGGTGTGATGTTGGTGTGGGAACAGCAGGTTGGCGCACCTTTGGGTGGTCGCGCCCAAGGTTTGAAGGATGGGTTGCGGTCTTGGGAGTTGTTGCGGGAATTGGGATGCCCTGAGGGTGTGCCTGTTTTGGTGGCTGTAGATTTTGATGTTACTGCTGGGAACATAAAGGTGGTGTCGGAGTATGTTCGGGCTTTTGCTGAGAATTGTAAGCCGTTCCCGATTGGGGTTTATGGGGATGCCGACATTTTGTTGGCTGTTGGCGGGTTGTCTCGGGTGGGTTGGGTTCCTAGTGCTAGGTCGTGGTCATCGAAAAATCTTGCCTCGGCGGTGAACGCAGGGTTTGTCCATGCGATTCAAGGGTTGTCTTATAGTTTGGATAACAAGTGGGCGGTTGATCCGAATCTGGTTGTGGCCCCGTTCCCTGTGTGGTCAACTGTTGTTGACCCCATTGTTCCTGTGGTGCCACCTGTGGTGCCTGTGGTGCCTCCTAAGCCGTCGTATATTACCCCTGCGTTGGTTGCTGCTAGTACACAATAAGTCTGCTTAGAACGCCTTGTGGCGTTCATCTTTGGAAGGTGAATATGAACAACTTTATTGTTGGTAACGCAGACGCAAAGTCTGATCCTGCCCGTTTCCTGTGGAACGGGTTTGTGTTGCGTCATGTACGCAACGAAGCTGAGTACAATTTGTTGATTGTGCTGGGTGTAATTAAGGCGGGGACGTTGGCTGCCCCTGTGTGGATTTCTAAAGCACAGTTGGATACTTATCCTATTGTCTGATTGTTTCGGGAAGGAAACATTATGTTGCTAAAAAGTAATACAAGTGTAACACTCAGTTCTGCTACAGCATCGGGGTCATATAGTGTTGATGATTCGGATGTTCTCAGTGCCCAAGTTTTGGGCACATGGGTTGGGACACTCACGTTTCAAGGGTCGTTAGATGGAACGAACTGGTTTGATATGACGATGGGCAGTATCAACGGTACAGTTACCCCTGCGACAACTACCACAGTTAACGGTGTGTTCAACAAACCAGCGGGTGCAGGTATCCTGTTTTTCCGTTTCAACATGACAGCTTATACCAGTGGTTCTGCTGTGTGCACAATTGTGACCCATCGTATGGGCCGCGCCTAAGAAGATATTGTGCTCACAAAAGTTGGTACTAGCGCAACAAATGGTCAGGGAGGGTTCGCATCGGTTAACTCCTCTGCGCCTTATGATCTTACTGATTGTGATACTTTCAGTGTAATGATTTATGGTGGGCCTTGGGTTGGAACAATCCAGTTTGAAGGTTCGTTAGATAGATCAAACTGGTTCCCGATCACAATGCACAGTATCAACGGAACAATTACCCCCAGCACAACAACAAACATTAACGGCCTGTTTTTCAAACCTTCCGTTCCAGGGTTAGTGGCATGTCGCATAAATATGACAGCTTACACCAGTGGAAGTTTGTCGTTTCTTATTGTTGGTCATCGTTTGCGTCATGTTGATTACACAGATTTTTGGACTACAGCTATGCCGTTCACCAGAGATGCGGTGTTTGCGATTGATGCGTCACGTTCTTCTGTTGGTGAAACAGTGGTGGTGAACTCTGGTTCTGGTGGTACGGCGTTGAACGCAACGTATGGTTCTACTGGTGGTGCGGATTCGAATGATCCGTTGTTGTTGCCGTGGACGGGCACAAACTATTTGTGGTGTGATACTGGCGCTGGTGCCAGCGCCAACTTCCTTCAAGCAACAGTTACCCCTACAACTCTTGTCGGTACTGGGACATTAGAATGGCGTTGCAAAGCGTTTGCTGACGGAATCTCTGGTGAACTGATGGGAACGTCCGCAACGTTTTTGTTTGGGCTTTATTTATCGGCAGGCAACCTCGCCCTTGGTCTAACAATCGCGGGCACAAACCGTTTCATCAACCTTGGTGCTGTCCCAACTGGGCAGGTTGTGACCTACCGTGCCACGTTTGATCCTGTGTCAGGCAATGCGATTGGATATTACTCGCTGAATGATGGGGCAACATGGGTGACGTTAAGCACGGTCACCTGGGTTGGTGCCCTCAGCGTGTTCAGCGGCTCTTACTTCCTTGGGCAAATCGGCTTTGGTGTTGGCGGTTCATGCCGCATATACACAGCAGAACTGATTACCGCAGGCACCCGCACCTTCTACTTCAACTCTGCCACTGACATTACGAGTGGTGGGCAAACTGCTGGAACAACCTCGTTTGGGCATACGTTCACAATTAGCCGTGCTCTCGCTGGTCGTAAGTCGGTTGCTGTGACTCGCCCTGTGTGGTTGTTCGGTACGGACGATTATATGGAAGTGTTGGATAACGCTCTGTTGAACATGAATGCGTCGCAGTCGTTCACGGTGTTGGCGGTGGTGCGGCAATGGGCGACGCCAACGTCATTTGGGCGGTATATCGACAAGTCGAACTCAGGGGATACGGGCTGGTCGGTAGAGTCCACCGCAGGTTTAGCCGTCTACGGATCAGTGGATGATGGGCCTAACGCTGTATCTTGCAACGGTTTGTCAACCTTCGCTGCTGGCTCGCTGATCGCAATCGGCC
>Ga0194041_10000914_pt1 | contig 12353 bp, 10 predicted proteins | sample JunL449m_MetaG_FD_160082 | JGI IMG/M metagenome (GOLD analysis project Ga0194041, IMG submission 160082) | Anoxic zone freshwater microbial communities from boreal shield lake in IISD Experimental Lakes Area, Ontario, Canada - Jun2016-L442-9m | ecosystem: Environmental > Aquatic > Freshwater >...
CAACTTGTTCATAGAAGGACTGGCATGTGCATGCGTAATGGCCAAACCCAATGCATCGGCTGCATCGGGCCCTGGTACTGAAGGCAACTTCAACATGCGTTTGACCATTTCTTGAACTTGAGATTTGGCAGCACGACCTTGACCTGTGATGGCCTTCTTCATTTGCAGCGCAGTGTATTCAGCCACTTCCAAATTGCACGACACCAAGGCCGTGACACAACAACCGCGGGCTTGCCCCAAGAGAAGAGTGGCTTGCGGGTTCACATTGACAAACACAATCTCGACCGAAGCCGATTCAGGTTGATAGCGTTGGTTGATTTCTAAAATACCGTCGTAAATAACCCGCAGACGATTGGGCAAATTGCCTTGGTTCACTTTGTCGGTGCGAATGACACCGCTGGCCACATAAGTGAGTTGCAAGCCGCTCACATCAATGACACCAAATCCAGTGGTTTGGAGGCCGGGGTCAATGCCAAGAATTCTCATAGGGCGATTGTGAAGCAATGATCAGGGCAGGGCAACATCGTTCATGCGTGCCATGATGGTTTCTGCGCGATCGCTTAAATAAACCGACTGCGGTAATTTTTCAAAATAGCGAGGACGCGGCAGCATGACGGACAAACGTGCAGCCTCCCATGCATTGAGCTTGGAAGCAGGCTTTTGAAAATAATGTTGTGCGGCGGCTTCTGCACCAAATACACCTAGCCCCCATTCCACATGGTTGAGGTAGAGCGTGAGAATTTTCTTTTTGCTGAGGAAAGTTTCCAAGGCCATGGTGATGACCCACTCTTGGCCCTTTCGCAGCATGGTGCGCTCACCTGTCAGGAGTAAATTTTTGGCCAATTGCTGGGTAATGGTTGAGCCCCCCACAATTTTGGGTGCGGCTGTTTTGGCGCCATTTTTCTTGGCTGCTTGCGCTTCTAATTTGGCTTGGGTTTTGGCATTTTTTTGCCATGCTTTTTCAATCGCATCCCACCAGATGCCGTTGTGCGATGTGAAGGCACTGTCTTCTGATGCCAGCACCGCTCGTTTAAGTGTTTTGGCAATTTGATCTTCAGATTGCCATTGCTGACGCCAATTAAGTCGGCCTTGGGTGCTGACAATTTGCCAGGCTTGGGAGCGTTCAAAGGCGGTGGAAGAGGGGTCAACCACAGCCATGAATGCAATGCGTCCGACAAAGAACAATTGCAAGACGACAAAGCCTGCTAAGACCAGCCAGAGCCATTGTTTCAAGGCATTGAAAATGGAAGTCAGCATGTCACTTTGGAGAGTTTAACAAGGCCCGCAAATCAGCCAGCACTTCTTGGGTAGGTGGTTGAACGCCGCGCCATAGATGGAATGAGGCCGCCGCTTGCTCGACCAACATGCCAAGTCCATCGCGCGCTTCAGTGCCATTCGCACGGGCCCATTGCATGAAGCATTGCGCTGCAGGGCCGTACATCAAATCGCAGGCCAAGCCATTGGCTTGAAGCACACTGGCTGGCACGGGCAAGGCTGCTTGTTGAAGGCTGCTGCTGCTGGCATTGATGACCAAGTCAAAGGACCAGCTCAGAATGGCTTCATGGGTCAAGCCAAAGGCTTGGCAGTCAACGCCCTCTGCTAAAGCCAAACTGGCATGCCGCGCAACCAGCTGAATGGCTTTGTCAACGCTTCGGTTGGCCACCCAAATGCAGTGAGGTTTGTGTGTCAACAAAGGGCCTAGTACACCCGCTGAAGCACCGCCTGCGCCAATCAGCAAGATGCGGCGACCTTGCAAAGAGAAGCCCGCATTGCTGACCAAGTCGGTCACCAAGCCCAAGCCATCGGTGTTCTCGCCATAAATGTGTTCGCCGTCAAATCGGAGGGTGTTGCAAGCTTGCGCCAATGCCACGCGGGGGCTGCATTCAGTGGCCATCGCTGCAGCCTCGGTTTTGAAGGGCAAGGTGACATTGCAGCCTTTGCCGCCAGCAGACCTGAAAGCATGAACCGTGCTGTTGAAGGCATCCAATGGCACCCATGTTTTTTCGTACTGCAGTGTTTGACCTGTGAGTTCGGCAAACCGCGTTTGAATCCAAGGCGATTTGCTGTGTTCTATGGGGTGGCCGAAAACGCAATAGGAGTCCATGAAAAGTATTCGTTAATTTTTGAGCTGAGTTGGCGCAGCCCGCTTGAACAATGCACGGTGCGAACCTTGATGCAACGACAGGGGCATTGAAGGAGTGAGCATGGGGCTGATCGCGTTAAAAATGTGAGCTAGGCAGAGGGGTCCTCTGTGGGTGTTTCGTTCACATTCATGGCAATCGCAATGGGGCCTGTAGCCGCTTCTTCCAAGTCCTCCATCAACTCGTCTACGGATGCATTTTCTGCATCCATGGTGCTGTCTGCAGAGACGATTTTTTCAATGACTGTGCCCGTGACATCCAAAGCCATGGCGTCAATGCTGCCCAATTGAACCTTGACTTTGTCACCACGCGCCAAGCCTGCTGCACCCATGACACTTAACATCAGTGGCAAATGATCGGCACGAACCAACCAACTGCCGCCGCCCATTTCTTTGATCAAACTGGCAAGCACCTCGGTGATGTTTTCCTGCTTCAAATATTGAAGCGTCCAAAAACGTTCCATGCCTGATTGGTAGCTGTTGTAGGCGGTGTAAGCAGATTCAAAGGCGCTGATGATGGCAAACATTTGCGCATCTTTGGGCTTGAAGGGCGCCGCCAACGCTGCAGTTGCGCCGTGCTGTGCGCAGGCAATGATTTGCCACTGATTGACCAAGTCGGTATAGCGGCGCAGTGGCGAGGTACTCCATGCATAGGCGGGTACACCAATGCCGGCGTGAGGCAGAGCTTTGGTGCCCATGCGAACTTTGATGCCCGGCGACAAACTGGCTTGGCTTCTGTAAATGGCCGGCACGCCCAAGCTGGCCAACCATTGGCCCCAAGTGCTGTTGGCCAAAATCATGGCTTCTGCCACGATCAAGTCGAGCGGTGAACCGCGTTGTCGCACGCCGATTTGAACGTTTTCATCACCTGCAGGTGGCGAGTCTGAGTTGGAACGCAGCAATCTGAAGTTGTAGTCGGGTCGGTTGAAGGTTTCAGGTTTGCCGCGAACCACTTCACGAGCGGCTTTTAAATGCTGCGCCAAGCGCCAGAAGAACGCCAGTTGTGCGTGGGTCATGCCAAGCTGAGGTTCGTTTTCACGCGCCGAGGGTGGGCTTTCTTCAAGCCATGCTTGTGTGACCCACTGATCGAGCTGGTCATGGCGCAAATTGGCTGCAATGGGCACGCGCTCCAATTTGGTTTCAGTGTGTTGAATGGCCAAAGTGGCTTCGTCCAACGTGACATACAGAGACACGGCTGGGCAAGCTTGGCCTTCAGCCAAGGTGTAGCCTTGCACCACCTCATCGGGCAGCATGGTGATTTTGTAGCCAGGCATGTAAACCGTTGACAAACGCGCTCTGCCCACTTGGTCAATGGGACTGTTGGGCTGAATGGCCAGGCCGGGCGCGGCAATGTGAATGCCAATGACCACCGTGCCTGTGCTCAAGCCTTGAATAGAAAGGGCGTCGTCAATTTCGGTGGTTTGCGAGTCGTCAATGGAATAGGCCTTCACAGCAGCCAAGGGCAACTCTTGGACAATGGCTGGCGCTTCCAACTTTGGAAAGCCCGTGCCTTTGGGAAAGTTGTCGAACAAGAAACGCTGCCAATGAAAATCGTAAGCGCTGGCAATGGCGCCAGCGTTTTGCAGCAAAGTGAGGGGTGCTGTTTGACTGGCCCGGCTGGCCTCCACCACGGCCTTGTATTCCGCCGCGTTTTTATCGGGCCTGAACAAAATTTTGTACAGCTGCTCCTTAATGGGCGCTGGGCACTCGCCCTTGATCAAGTCTTGTGACCAAAGCTCAATTTGCGCCAAGATTTGTTTTTTCTTCTCAATGCCAGCCAAAGCCAGTTGAACGGTTTCGGCCGATGCTTTTTTAAACCGCCCCTTGCCAGCCCGTCGGAAATAATGTGGCGCTTCGAAAAGGCGCATGAGTGCACCCACCTGCTGCACGGTGCTGGCATCTGCATTGAAATAGTCACGTGCCACATCGGCAAAGCCAAATTCGTCTTCGGGCGCAAACTCCCAAGCCAAATCAAGCTCGATGCTTTGGCTAATCAGGGCGGCTTCAGCCAGAAGTTGGGCTGGGGCAGGTTTCTCAAATTTCAAAAGCACATTGGCGCCTTTGACCTTGACCCTTTTGCCACTGTCCAATTCCACCTGAACTGAAGCTTCGGCTTCCGACAGGACACGTCCGGCAATAAATTTGCCGGCTTCTTCAAACAATAAAAACATGGGTCAGATTGTCCCATGCGCGGGCCCTTGGCAGCCTTGAAGCGTTGTCAAATTTACGGGAAAGCCAAATTATTCTGGGTAAGAGAAGGATAATTGCAGCATGTCGCGCGTGATTGAAAAACCCAGCTGGTGGTCTCGTTTCCTGCATTTGTTTGAAGGATTCGACGGCCCCTTGGCTTTCGCCGTCTTTATCTTGGCATGTGCGGGCCTGATCATCATGTTTTCCTCGGGTTATGACCACGGTACGCGCTTTGTAGACCACGCCAGAAACATGTTCATCGCGGCCAGCATCATGTTTGTGGTGGCGCAAATTCCACCCCAACGCCTCATGACCCTGGCGGTACCCATTTACACCGTAGGCGTTCTTTTGTTGATAGCCGTGGCCATCTTTGGCATTACCAAAAAAGGTGCGCGAAGATGGCTCAATGTGGGAGTCGTCATTCAACCCAGTGAAATTCTGAAAATTGCCATGCCCTTGATGTTGGCCTGGTGGTTCCAAAAGCGAGAAGGCCAGCTTCGACCTTTGGACTTTTTGGTGGCGGGACTTCTGCTGGCGGTACCGGTGGGCCTCATCGTGCGTCAGCCCGATTTGGGAACAGCGCTGTTGTTGTTAAGTACCGGTTTGGCAGTGCTGTTCTTTGCAGGCTTAAGTTGGCGCTTGATCTTGCCGCCCGTGGTGCTTGGTCTGATCGGCATCCTTTTACTGGTCATTTTTGAGACTGATTTGTGCGCCGATGGGGTTGACTGGAAAGTGCTGCATGAGTACCAGCGGCAACGTGTGTGTACCTTGCTAGACCCTGCACGCGACCCATTGGGTAAAGGCTTTCACATCATTCAAGGCATGATCGCCATTGGCTCTGGGGGCTTTTGGGGCAAAGGCTTTATGCAGGGCACTCAAACCCATTTGGAGTTCATTCCCGAAAGAACCACCGACTTTATATTTGCCGCATTTTCTGAAGAGTTTGGGCTGGTGGGCACCTTGCTCTTGATTTCAGGCTTCTTCTTTTTGGTCTTCAGAGGCTTGGTCATTGCGCGCGAGGCGCCCACCCTCTTTACCCGCTTGTTGGCCGGCAGTGTGAGCATGATTTTCTTCACCTATGCCTTTGTCAACATGGGCATGGTCAGCGGCATCTTGCCGGTTGTGGGCGTGCCTTTGCCCTTCATCAGCTATGGCGGTACTGCCATGGTCACGCTGGGCTTGGGCCTGGGTATTTTGATGTCCATCGCCAAGGCCAAGCGCTTGGTTCAAACCTGAAGAAATTCAATATTTGGCGGTCTCAAGCCTGCCCTCAGCAGGGCCTTCTGGGCTTGCCTACAATGTCACCATGATTTCACGCGAACCCACCATCGAACGTTTGGCCACGGCCAGGTCCCTCTTGCTTGAACCTTTTGGTTTGGATGAAACCCATCTGTCCAAAGCGCTCTCTGCCATCAAGGCGCACAAGGTTGACGATGCCGACCTGTATTTCCAGTACACCCGCTCAGAGGGTTGGAGTTTGGAAGAAGGCATTGTCAAGACGGGCAGCTTCAGCATTGACCAAGGCGTGGGTGTGCGCGCAGTGGCTGGCGAAAAAACAGCCTTCGCCTATTCCGATAACATCTCCGAAGCCTCCCTGATGGACGCGGCACTCACTGTGCGCTCCATTGCGCAAGCTCAGCAAAATCGCAAAGCCAAAGTGCCAGCCCGCAAAGTGGCGGGTATGCGTTCTTTGTACCCCTCACTCGATCCGATGGGCACTTTGAACAGCACCGACAAAGTTCATCTGCTTGAAAAAGTAGAGCAATTGGCCCGCGCCAAAGATCCTCGTGTGGTGCAAGTCATGGCCGGTCTTGCCAGTGAATATGACGTGGTCATGGTGGCCCGAGCAGACGGTACATTGGCTGCAGATGTTCGACCCTTGGTGCGGCTTTCTGTGACTGTCATTGCCGAACAAAAAGGTCGCCGTGAAGTGGGCAGTGGCGGTGGTGGTGGTCGCTTTGGTTTGGCTTATTTTGACGACGCCATGTTGAACGAGTATGTCAACGATGCTGTGCATGCAGCACTCACGAACTTAGATGCCAGACCAGCGCCGGCAGGCGTGATGACTGTGGTCTTAGGCCCAGGTTGGCCAGGTGTGTTGTTGCACGAAGCCATTGGCCACGGCCTTGAAGGCGATTTCAATCGCAAAGGCTCTAGTGCTTTCAGCGGCATGATTGGCAAACGCGTAGCCGCCAAAGGTGTGACGGTGCTTGACGATGGCACCATTTCAGATCGCCGTGGTTCATTGAATGTGGACGATGAAGGCTGCCCCAGCCAACGCAATGTTTTGATTGAAGACGGTATTTTGAAGGGCTACATTCAAGATGCCATGAATGCCCGTTTAATGGGCGTGAAGCCCACAGGCAATGGCCGACGCGAAAGTTATGCGCACATTCCCATGCCTCGCATGACCAACACTTACATGTTGGGCGGTGACAAGTCACCCGAAGAAATTGTGGCCAGCATGAAGAAGGGCTTGTACGCCACCAACTTTGGCGGCGGCCAGGTCGACATCACCAGTGGCAAGTTTGTGTTCTCTGCCTCCGAAGCTTATTGGGTAGAAAACGGCAAGATTCAGTACCCCGTGAAGGGCGCCACCTTGGTGGGCAGTGGCCCTGAATGTTTGAAACAAGTCAGCATGATTGGCAACGACATGCGACTTGACTCGGGTGTGGGCGTTTGCGGCAAAGAAGGCCAAAGCGTGCCAGTGGGTGTGGGTCAACCCACCCTTCGCATTGAAGGTTTGACGGTAGGCGGCACGGCTTAAGTGCCTTGTTTATGAGCATTTGTCAGAAATCTGCCAAAAACTTGTGCTACATTCTTTTCCCATGACCAAACGCTTCAGCTTTTTTAGTTTTTATTTTGCATTCTCTGTCCTAGGCGGACGAGAGGCCAGCGCATAAGTCACTGAACCCCTCTACCAACCGCCGGACTCAACCTCCGGCGGTTTTTTTTTGCCAGATGCAAAGACACCATCCAAGTTTTCAATTTTAAAAAGGAGCCTCACATGATCACCAAAGCCAAAGCCACTTCGGAGCCTCGCTATGCAAGCTCTACAGACCGTGCAGGCCAGACCGATGACGAACGCATCAAGGACATCACCGTGTTGCCGCCACCGGAGCATTTGATGCGCTTCTTTCCCATTGCGGGAACGGCGGTGGAAACTTTGATTTCACAAACACGTCGCAAGATTCACAACATCATGGCGGGCAAAGACGACCGCTTGTTGGTGGTCATTGGACCTTGCTCCATTCACGACCCTGCTGCCGCTTTGGACTATGCGCGTCGCTTGAAGCCACTGCGTGACAAATACCAAGGCACTTTGGAAATTGTGATGCGGGTGTATTTTGAAAAGCCCAGAACCACAGTAGGTTGGAAAGGCTTGATCAACGACCCCTACTTGGATGAAAGTTACCGCATTGACGAAGGTTTGCGCATCGCACGGCAGTTGCTGATTGAAATTAACCGACAAGGCCTGCCCGCTGGCAGTGAATTCCTTGACGTGATTTCGCCGCAGTACATTGGCGACTTGATCAGCTGGGGCGCGATTGGTGCGCGCACCACTGAGAGCCAAGTGCACCGTGAATTGGCTTCTGGCTTGTCTGCACCGATTGGCTTTAAAAATGGCACCGATGGCAACATCAAAATTGCCACGGATGCCATTCAAGCTGCGGCGCGCGGGCATCATTTCTTGTCTGTGCACAAGAACGGTCAGGTGGCCATTGTGCAAACGCTAGGCAATCCCGATTGCCATGTGATTTTGCGTGGCGGCAAAGTGCCCAATTACGATGAGGCCAGTGTGAATGCGGCCTGCCAAGATTTGACGGCTGCCAAATTGCCGCCCACTTTGATGGTGGATTGCAGCCATGCCAACAGTAGCAAAGAGCATGAACGCCAATTGGTGGTGACGCAAGAAATTGCAACACAGATGAGCAAAGGCTCTCGCCAAATCTTTGGTGTGATGGTGGAAAGCCACATTGAAGGCGGAGCGCAAAAATTCACGCCCGGCAAAGACGATGTGAACGCTTTGAAGTACGCACAAAGCATTACGGATGCTTGCATCGGTTGGGCAGACAGCGAGAAAGTTTTAGAAACTTTGTCCAAGGCGGTTGAGACTCGTCGCAAGAAATAAATCGACTTGCAAACTTAAATGCCTCAGACGAGATGGCGCTTACATTGTCTAAAAAGCGCCGCCAGCTAATGGCGGCCCTTTTACATTTGCTTCAATGCGTTCAACAGGCGATCGTGCACTCCGCCAAAGCCACCGTTGCTCATGCAAAGCAAATGGTCGCCCGCTTGAGCCTGTGCCATCACTTGCTTCACCAATTCATCAATCGAGGCTGCAACCTGAGCTTTATTGCCCATTTCAGCCAAAACGGTGTGTGCGTCCCAATCTAAACCGCCGCTGTAACAAAACGACAAGTCGGCTTGTTCAAGACTCCATGGCAACTGCGATTTCATGGTGCCCAGTTTCATGGTGTTGCTGCGCGGCTCAAAAATGGCCAAGATGCGCTGACCGTTTCCAATTTGCCTTCTAAGGCCATCGAGCGTGGTGCGAATGGCTGTAGGGTGGTGCGCAAAATCGTCGTAAACCGTGATGCCTGCTACCGTGCCACGCACTTCCATTCGGCGCTTCACATTTTGAAAGCTAACCAGTGCTTGCGCTGCCACGCTGGGTTCAACACCCACATGCTCCGCTGCTGCAATGGCGGCCAAAGCGTTGAGTTGGTTGTGCACGCCGCCCAAATCCCATTTCACTTCTGCAATTTTTTGACCGTGGCGCAGCACTTCGAAGTGGTGCGGCTCTCCAATTGCTGAGAAGTCTGAAACCACAGCGCCAAAACTGCGAACTTCACTCCAGCAGCCTTGTGCCAAAACGCGCGTCAAACTTGTCTCCAAGCCGTTGACCACCAAGCGGCCATGGCCTGGCACAGTGCGCACCAGATGATGAAATTGGCGCTCTATGGCTGGCAGATCGTCAAAGATATCGGCGTGGTCAAATTCCAAATTGTTCAAGATGGCGGTGCGGGGGCGGTAATGCACAAACTTGCTGCGCTTGTCGAAAAAGGCTGTGTCGTATTCGTCGGCTTCAATTACAAAGTAGTTGAGCGCATGACCTGCAGCGACTTTGCCTAAGCGCGCCGACACACCAAAATTGAGGGGCACACCGCCCACCAAAAAACCGGGTTCAAGTCCGGCGGCTTCCAAAATCCAGCCCAACATGGAGGTGGTCGATGTTTTGCCATGCGTGCCCGCCACAGCCAACACATGCCGGCCTTGCAGCACATGCTCTGACAACCATTGCGGGCCGCTGGTGTAGGGCGCGCCCGATTCCAAAATGGCTTCCATCAAGGGAAACTTGGGTTCGCCAGAAGGCAGGCGACTTCTGCTGACCACGTTACCAATGACATACAGATCGGGCTTGAGCTGCATTTGATCAACGCCAAAGCCCTCCACCAATTCAATGCCCAAAGCTTTCAGTTGATCGCTCATGGGCGGATAAACGCCAGCGTCGCAACCCGTCACTTTGTGACCGGCTTCTCTGGCCAACGCGGCCAAGCCGCCCATGAAAGTTCCGCAAATGCCCAAAATATGAATATGCATAGGGAGATTTTAGGCGGTGCACAATGTCGTCATGGCAGATTTGACAGATGAAATTGCAGCTTCGGCGGCGCAGTGGGTGGTGGAAGAGGGTTTGGAGTACGGCCCCGCCAAGCGGCGCGCCTTGAAGGCCTTGGGTTTACCACCCCGCACGCCTTTGCCGAACAATGAGCAAGTTGAAGCGCAGGTTCGCGAGTACATTGAACTTTTTTGTGCCGACTCGCAGCCCCAAGAGCTGTTAGCCCTCAGAAAGCATGCCTTGATGTGGATGACGCGATTGACCGAGTTCAGGCCCTATTTGGGGGGTGCTGTCTGGCATGGCACCGCAACGCGCTTGTCAGACATTTACTTGCAATTGTTTTGTGACGATGCCAAGTCATGCGAGATTGAACTCATCAACAAAGGTGTGGCATTTGAGGCCCGCTCGGTGAATGGCTTGCATGGCGATCCTGTCGAAGCATTGAGCATTCACAGTTTTTGCGATGAATTGGGTGAAGAAATTGGCGTTCATCTCTTGGTCAATGACTTTGACGATGTCAGAGGCGCTTTGAAAGCGGATGCACAAGGGCGCTCACCCAGAGGTGATGGCGAAGCGGTTAAACGATTAATTGGGGCATGATGCCGGTATGAATCAAGAAGATGTTGAAAAAGGAATGCCACGTCGGCACTGGCTGTTGGCAGGTGTTGGGATGGCGGCTGGTTTGGCAGGCGCCTTGTTGGCATGGCAAAAATTTCAGCCTCAAGGCGTGATGGACGAGGCCGTTCAAAACTTCTGGCTGCAAGAGTTTGAAAAACCAGAAGGTGGCACTTTGAGCTTCCAAAGCATGCGTGGCAAACCCCTTTTGGTGAATTTTTGGGCCACCTGGTGTCCCCCTTGTATTGAAGAACTTCCGCTAATTGACGCCTTTTATGCTGCAAATCAATCTAAATCCCTTCAAGTTGTTGGTTTGGCCGTAGATCAGCCCAGCATGGTTCGTCGCTTTCTGGGGCAAAAGCCCTTGCGCTTTCCTGTTGGCTTGGCTGGTTTCACCGGAACTGCTTTGGGTCAATCATTGGGCAATGCCCAAAGTGTTTTGCCTTATAGCGTGCTTTTCGCAGCAAATGGCATGCTTTTAAAGCAAAAAGCCGGCAAGTTAGAGAAATCTGACCTTGATGATTGGCTTAAATCGGTGAGTTAAATGGCATTTGACAGCAACTGTAGTCATTTAAAGGTTTTTTTAGTGTAGATTCAGCGTTTTCGTTAGCAAACACAGGGGGTAACATGGATTTGCGCAAACTGAAAACCTTGATCGACTTGGTATCTGATTCCAACGTCACAGAATTGGAAATCACTGAAGCAGAAGGCAAGGTTCGAATTGTCAAAGGCGCCACACCCTCTGGAGCCCCTGTTTTAAGCCATCAAGTCATGGCACCGCAAGCGCCAGCATCGGCCGCTGCCCCAGTTGCTGCTCCCACAGCCGCCGAAATTGCCGATGCTGCCGCGGTCACTGCCGCAGCAGTCGCTGCCGAAGTTGCCGCCGCTGGCCACACTGTCAAGTCGCCCATGGTGGGCACTTTCTACCGGTCTTCCAGTCCAGGCGCGGCCCCCTTTGTGGTGGTGGGCGACACCGTCAAAGAGGGTGACACCCTTTGCATCATTGAAGCCATGAAGATTTTGAACGAAATTGAGTCTGACAAATCCGGCACTGTCAAACAGGTCTTGTGCGAAAACGGTCAGGCTGTGGAATACGGTCAAGCCTTGTACATCATCGAATAATTCACCGGGATTTTTATGTTCAAGAAAATTCTGGTCGCGAACCGCGGCGAAATTGCCCTGCGAATTCAGCGCGCATGCCGAGAAATTGGCATCAAAGCGGTCATGGTTTACTCAGAGGCTGATCGCGAAGCCAAATACGTGAAGTTGGCTGAAGAGGCTGTTTGTATTGGCCCCGCAGCCTCAAACCTCAGTTACCTCAACATGCCGGCCATCATATCGGCTGCCGAAGTGACCGATGCTGAAGCCATTCACCCGGGCTACGGCTTCTTGAGTGAAAACGCAGACTTTGCCGAGCGCGTTGAAAAAAGCGGATTTCAATTCATTGGCCCCACGCCTGAGTCCATTCGCATCATGGGCGACAAGGTATCGGCCAAACGGGCCATGATCAAAGCCGGCGTGCCGTGTGTACCTGGGTCAGAGGGCGAATTGCCTGACGATCCCGTCATCATTCGGCGAACGGCCAAAAGCATTGGCTACCCCGTCATCATCAAGGCGTCTGGCGGCGGCGGCGGACGGGGTATGCGAGTGGTGCACACAGAGGCGGCCCTGATCAATGCGGTGCAAATGACCAAGGCCGAGGCGGGTGCCGCATTTGGCAATCCTGCGGTCTACATGGAAAAGTATTTGCAAAATCCGCGTCACATCGAGATTCAAATCTTAGCAGAC
>Ga0194041_10000915_pt1 | contig 12337 bp, 7 predicted proteins | sample JunL449m_MetaG_FD_160082 | JGI IMG/M metagenome (GOLD analysis project Ga0194041, IMG submission 160082) | Anoxic zone freshwater microbial communities from boreal shield lake in IISD Experimental Lakes Area, Ontario, Canada - Jun2016-L442-9m | ecosystem: Environmental > Aquatic > Freshwater >...
GTTCAAGATGGAGTGCGATATGCTGGTGTTTGGGATGGCTCAGACCAAACTGGAACGCAATTAAAAGACATTCCAATCGGCTATTGGATGGCATTTTCTGGAAACCGCCTTTGGGTTGCGTCTGGAAATATTATTTCAGCGTCAGATCTTGGCGATCCCCTCAGTTGGATTGAACGCACGACTGGATCGGGTAGAGGTGATTTTTCGGTCCCGCGTAGAATTACCGCCATGCAGGACTATGTCGGGCAGAATAACGACTCTCGACTCTACGTCTGGACTGATCGCTCAACCTATTCGCTAGCGTCTGGCATTCTTGACCGGGCGCAGTGGGCGACTACCGCGAACTTTCAGAACGTCCTCTACCCCACTGTGGGTTGCATTGCTGGGAAAAGCATTGCGTTCCAAGCCGGGATGATGTGGTGGTACTCGCAAGGTGGGCTTGTAAGCGCGGACGTTGCCGCTAGCAGTTATCTTTCGTCGCAGGTGCTGTACAAGGATGTGGAGATGGCAAAGGCCAAGCGGCTGATGTCTTCCAACCTCTCTGGGATCTGCTCGGCATCGTTTGAAAACTACCTGCTCTGCTCGATCCCGTACCTTGAGCCCGTCAACTCGGCGACGATGATGCTCGACTACGCGGCTGCGGCAGAATGGAACCAAGCTCGCAACCCTGCATGGGCGGGTGTTTGGACTGGAATACGCCCGATTGAGTGGGTTTCTGGTGTTGTCACAAGTGCGCCAAGAATTTTTGCTTTCAGCGTCGATTACGGGCGCACAAACGACGGCTCGCACATCCACCTCTGGGAAGCGTTTGTTCCAGAGCGATACGATACCTACCTGAATATCAATGAGGACGGCAGCACTACCACACTGGTAAACCGAATCTATTGCCAGATGGAAACGGCGCTGCTCGGTGACAGCATGGACTTGAAGCAGTTGGCCTATGCTGAAATTGATTGCTCCCAAATTGCTGGCACTGTGGACGTTAAGGTGAGTTATAGGGGCACAAAAGGCACATATCAGCCCATTCTAAACACTCGCATTCTGGCGGCTACCGAAAGTTACGAGTACGATACTAGCTACGCCTCAAACGAAATTGACAAGTTTGGGTTCCTGCAAACTCAGCACCGCAGGCTTGTTACCGAGTCTGTTCAGCCTAATTCGGCTGAAAAGAGCTGCGAGAGTAATTACTTACTGAACATTGATAAGGCTTTTTCCCTGCTGATCGAGTGGTGCGGAGGGCTAGGGGTTGATGCCCTGCGAATGTATCAAGACCCCTTTCAGGACCGCTCGACGGGTCAAGTTACTTTGGACGAGACGCAGTTTTGTGTTCTTGGCGAGACGGGAGCAACTACGTTGGTTTCGCTCGCTCCCGCGCCGCAAGAAAACCCAAACAGCCAACAGATGGTCTGGACTGCAACAAAAACCGCTTCTGTGCAGGTTGGCTCTATCCCGGGCAGGTATGGGAATGCTGTTGCTACAGCAACGGCTACCGCCACTTCGTACATCTCGCAGGCTGATGCGGATGCAATTGCACTCGCGAAGGCAACATCCGAAGCGCGAGTTGCCGCGCAGCAATATAGGGCGCTCAACCCTCCGATAATGTAATATGCCTTCCATCAAATCGGCATCCACTACTGTATCGGTTTTTCCCAATCAATTTGTCAGCCCGTATGGAAATGACGGAGTGATTCCCCTTTATTCTAGCATCCCGCTGCAAAGTGGACTTGGTCCTGATTGCGTCCCGTGCGTAGTTTGCGGGAATTCAACCAAGAGGGCGCAGGTTATCGCATACGAAGCGACCAAGAACATATCTGCCGTTGACGAGAAGGTTGGCGTTCAACTATTCCCATAAAATGACCGATTCTATTCATTACAGAAAAATGCAGGCTGGAACTGAAGAGTTTGCCGAGCTTCAAGAGTTCGCAAAATCTTTTGACCATGTAATAACGCCGCATCCAAACATTGTGGTTTATGCGCTTTATAAAAACGGACGATTGTTTGGATATATTGATCAAGTGTTTGTCCCAACGGCTTATCCAGCGTTTCATCCCGAACATACTAAGCCAAGAGATGTTGTGCAGGTTATGAATGACTGGAAAACGCACTCTCAGCTTTCTGGAAATCCCGGATACGTTGGGGTTCCATCTGATAATAACAATGGAATTGGCAATTTTCCTGAATCTACAATGAATAAACTCGGATTGACTCGACTTAACCGAGAACTGTATTATCCTGCCTTCTAAAACTATGGGAGCCTCTGTTGACCCTTCAGCTTTTATAAACCGCCCAGACTCTGCCTTATCGGCGGCACAATTGGGCATGCAGTCTGCATTGGGGACTCAACAATTGGCGCAGCAGAACAGACTACTCGGCTACGCTGCAAACATGCCGCTTGAAAGCTGGACTCCTGACATTTGGGGGCAGGACGGCATGTCCACGCAGGCGGGTCAAATTGGAGCCATCAACGCATTTAAATCGAAAGAACTTGAGAAGCAGACTAATCCGCAGATGGCTGCGCTACGGCAGAATCTGCCTAGCATGATGCAGGAGGATCTTTCTCCTGATATGTGGCAGAAACACATGGACCAATGGGCAAAACATGCAGGTCTCGCTAAGTATCTCGGGTCTGGAATGGCTGATTCCACGGTTGGCAAGTCTGCGCTATACGACGCTGGAACGCTTGAAGGGCAGGCGATGCGTAGGGCCAATCTAGATCGTGCGCAGGCTTACTTGGGGGCAAATCCAGCACCGAACGCAGGAATTGACGTTGGTTCCATTCTTGGCGCACAGCAGGCGGCTCAGGCACAGGGGATGCAGCAACGTGCAGGATTCCGCGAAGGAATGCTCGGTCGGACGCAGGGGGCCGCGCAGTCAACAACAGACTGGATCAATCAGATGATGTCTTCTACCAATCAAGCCGCTGAAGCCAACAAAAAGGACTGGCAGAATTACCAGCAGGCTATGCTACAAGGCGCACAGCACAACGCAGACGCCACTAACGCGCTTATCGGCGCTGGAATCGGCGCAGCGGGTCAAATTGGCGGAAGCGTAGCAGGAGCAGGAATGGGCGGAGGAGCCAAACCACCAAAACCAACATCATATTAAAACTTATGGGCGGCTCACATTACTCAGCACCACCCCCACCAGACTACACCCCAATGATCGCGCAGATCGAGTTGATGCGCCAGCAACAGGGGGCTGCGGCGCAGGACGCAGCGGAAGCCCAGCGCAGGGCGATGATTGACGCTCAAAATAACGCGGCGCAGCTAGGCATGAACCAGTCTAATGCTTCCGCCCAGCAGAATCTTTTGCGAGCGCAGGAATACCAAAGGGCAAAGGACGCTGCCGCGATGCAAGCGGCAACGGCTCAGGCTGGCATGGCTGGATCAGCCATCACTGGTGGAGGGATCGACATTAACGCTTTAAACCAAGCCAAGCTGGCAAATTTGAGCGCAGCATCATCGTACCTACCAAAAACTGCGGCAAATCTGGCTGGGAGCAACATGAACCCAGTGAATTCAGCGATGCCAACCGCTAGGTCACAATTTCAGATGCCTAGCACAACAGGTTTAACCTTTGGAGGTGCTTAATATGGGAGGAGCAGCAAAAACAGTTAGTAAGTGGATTCCTAATGAGATCAAGAAGGCAATTCCTGTTGAGATTTCCAAAGCAATTCCCAAAGAAATATCTCCTGTATTAACTCTTCTTCCAATACCTGTTTTGGGGGCTGCTGCTGCAACAAATATCGACAGGCAAAACGAAGAAATCAAAAAGGCCGATGATCAAGCTAAAGCTACAGCGGCCGCTCAAGCTCAAAGACTTTACGAAATTCAACACCCAAACATTGTAGGGCAGGTGACAATGGGTGGCGCTGCTGGAAGTGGAGCGCCAGTTTCCGCTGCGGGCCAGCAAATTGGCCCTGCATCCAGCGACGGACCTCAAACAACATTCACTACACCTGCCGCGATGATGAAAATGCAGAAAAATGTGCCCACTTATAACAAGCCCGGCGGCGCTGGCGCAGCATTGGCGCAGCAGGCGCAAGATCAGAGTAGTTTTCGTCTTCCAACTGTTTCGGGATTAGCCTTTGGAGGATCTTAATTATGGGAGGAGCATATCAAAAAGGCCAATCATACCGTGAAGCAGACTGGGCCACGAAAGAAAAACCTAGTAAATGGGTGGGGAATCCATTTTTTGAAGGCGTGTGGGGCGGCGACGAGTATACCAAAAATCAAGAGTTTGGGCGGGCTCACCCTGACGCTGCTCCTCCCGCGAAAGGCCAAACTTACAATAGCTTCGCCAAAGCATACGGAGACGCTCATCCCCAAAAGGCTGAGATTGCTCAGTCTGCTCCCGACAAGGGCAACATCTCAACAATTCCCGCGCCTTTGCCAGTTGAGCCTGTTAAGACGTTTACTACCCCACAAGCAATGCAATACGCAAAGGCTGGCTCGGCTGCTCCAGCAGCTTCTCCCGCTGCTACTCCCCAGTCTCCTAGAGTCTCTCCGCCGGCGTCTCAGATGCCGCAAGGGGCACTAGCTGCTCGCGCTGCCAATCAGGCGATTGGAACGGAAGCCGCAAAGCAATACGCACTTCCTAACGTAGGTCAAATTTCTTTCGGAGGTTCCTAATGCCCCTTTTCTACGACACCGCAGGCATCCCTATCCAACTCGCCACACCGCAGGTAAACTACGGTGCGCTCGCGAACGTCCGCCCGTTGTCGTTTGGACAGAACCCAATTCAGATTGGTGCGAGCGCCCAATGGGTTGTTCCTGAACCTAAGCCCTACATCGCGCAGGGCATTGGACAAGCGGCGCAAGGCATTGCTCACGGAATGGATGTGGCGGCGCAGGCAAAGCGGGAAGAGGCCCGTCAAAGGGCTGCTAATGAGCTTGAGGGGAAGAAGGAAGAAGCTGCGGCAACAAAAGAGGGGGAAAGACGGACGTTTGAGGCAGAACAGAATAGGTTAAATCGGAATAAGGATTTGCTTATTGCTCGATTTAGAGAGGTTGGAACAGACAAGGCGGGAAAAAATTTCCAGAGTTTGTTTGATGACACTTCCTCAATAGATAGTGCCAAAAAGGCAGATTTAACCAAAGATTTAGAGGCAGAGTATAACGAATTGACTGCTCCTAGTGCTTTCAAAGGAGGAGCGTTGTCTTCTGTGCCAAAAGTGGTTTCCGCAACGCCGGGTGTTAATTTTAAATCGCTTTTCGATTATCTTAATCAACCCGCTCCATCGACAAGCGTCACTTCACCAACAATCCCGTGGGAAGTTCCTGCTTCAATTGTGCCGCTTAAAGCAAAGGCAACAGCGCCCACCGAGCCTTTGCTGCCAGAACAGCCCGCAGTTCAGCCTACTGAAGGCAGGACATTAAGCTCGCTCATCCCATCATCTACACAAGCTTCTGAGCTTAAAAAAGAGGTATTTGCAAATAAATACAGCGCAGGGGAAATGCCTAGACTTCCCAGTGTCGCAATCGCTCCTCTTGAAAAAGGTGGGACTTTGCGGTCGGTTCAAGAGGCCGAATTATGGGCGAAAGAATTCAATCGCGGAGGCGGAGACCCTAACTGGCGGGCTGAAGGAATTGTGCCTGATGGTCAAGGTGGGGTTCAAATTAAATACGTTAATGTGGCGGAAGAGCGTAAAAAGGCTGAAGAAGCTCACGCCAAAAGATCAAAAGATGAACAGATAAAAATTGAAAGGGCCAGAAACACGGAAGGCAAATCGGTTACAGGCGCTCTTCCTATGAAAAACTTTGAAGGTCCAAATGGATTGCGTCCAATGACAAGATCCTTTTTGTCCGCGTATAATACAGCTAAAGAATATCCAAGCAACGCTGGTGTATCTGATATTGAGATGATCAACTCATACATACGAGCAACATCTGGCGGAAAGGTTACCGAAAATGAGATTAAGAGTTTAACCCAAGCGGCAAGCTGGGCTGATAAATTTAGCGTCCGACTTTCAAAGCCAAGAAAAGGATCAGTGCTATCTGACGATCAGCGCGATCAAATGCTTAGAACAATATTAGAGAATCACAATTCTGCGGCAAATGGAGCAAACGAAGTTTTAATGACCGCAAGAGATAGATTGCTTGCCGCTGGAGAAAATGCTGAAATTCATCTTCCTCATCCATATGTTAATGACTTGATACTCAAATCGGACGCTCAAAATAAAATTAAAAACAATAAAGTTAAATACGACAAATTATTAGAATTAAAAAAATCCTTCATTAGAGATAAGAATGATGGCAAGGTCTCTAAAACCGAAGCTCAAATGAGAAAAATTGCAGAAGCCAACAAGAGTTATTTGGAGCGATTGGAGTCGGAAGAGTACAGTGACAGTGATATTCTTGGGATTGATGATTTTCACACCAAGAGACAGGGTTACGTTGCAGGGGGTGGAAGTGCTGGCGATTCAAACTATGATCGCCAAGATCAACAGAACTAATTATGCCAGAACTAACGCAAGATGAGATGGATGCCATTATGGCAAAATCCATGGATGTTGTATCTGGCCTTGAGTCTCAAAAATCTACCCAAAAGCAATCTGGTGCTTTTGAAGGATTCGGCTCAATGGCTTCTGGAATGAACCCAGCTTATTTCCTTGCTGCTGGAGAAGCCTCTAATTCTTCTACCAAAAAAGAGCCTACTTCTTCTCAGCAAAAAAAAGACACAGACCAATATTCTCTATCGGAAGAGGAAAATGATTTTTACAAAAGAATGGGCAATGCGGCGCATTTGATAGAAGAACCCGCCGCAAAAAAAACAGTAATTGCTAGTGAATTCCCAACAATTGATGCGGCGCGAGACTTGGTGACGCATGGAATTGAGAGTGTTGCTGACTACTTTTCTTTTGAGAAACCAAAGCCTGTTGTAAGTGACATCGCGCAGCATTTGCACACACTTTCTCCGAGCGCACTTACACAAGAGATTAAGGATGAGGCGGCAAAGGAAACTGACCCTGAAAAGCTAAAACAATTCCCAGAATGGTTTCCGCTTACGAACGCCCAGCATAAAGCTGTTTTTGATCAAAAACACGCTGATACGACACTGGCGGAAGACGCTAAATCCGCGTTCAATCTTGGTGTTGGAATGGCGAAAGGGTTTGGTGAACTAGCAACTCACTTTGTGGCAGGGGCTGCAAAAGCTCCTGTCATGGTTATGGAGGGGCCGGGTGCTTATGGCAGCATCACTGACCCTGAAGAATGGAAGCGGTGGGGTACAAATCTAGGTAAATTAGCGACAGTTCCTGCTGTCACTGCCCTTGAATCTGGAGAATCTGTTGTTGCCACAGGTCACAACGCACTTGCAAACGGCTTATCCGCAACAGATTGGATTCAGCAAAAACTACCAAAAGAGCTTGGCGGCATTTCGCACGATGAAGCTTTTGACCGTTATTTGAGGCGGAAACGCGCCAATGAATACTACGCAGGGTGGAAGGTAAATGACCCTAATGTGTTCACGCGAGTGGTCATGGAAGATCCGTATGCTCGGCAAGCTGCGGAAAACATTCTTTATGCCGCTACTTCCGTTTGGTCTCCGTCCGTTGAGGATCGACTTGATAGGCACAACGGCAATCGAGACGCTGCGCTCCAAGAGAAGCGACTTGATGATTTAAAGCAATCCTCCGAGTTGCTATCTCAGTTTCGGAAAGATGTTGCTCAGATGGTGCCCGACAAGGATATCACTGAAGCAGTTGAATTCACTCCATTTGGCCTTAATCCATTTGATATTTATGGAAAGGCTTTAAGCGCTGGACTAGGGGTAGCAGGGAAAGCAAGCAGAGTAGCTAAAATACTCGGGAAGTCTGGATCTGAAGTTGCGGCAATGGACGCGGCTGCGGCAAAAGCGGCGTATGAAGCTGAGTTGAAAGCTGCAAAAAATGCCATGCAACCCGGTTGGGTTGAGCAAGGAGCAGGGAAGCTTGCCAATGCCATCGATTTTACTGGCGAGAAAGTGGCGGGCGCACTGGAGTCCATTCCTGCGCCCGTAAAGACAGCAGGAGCCGCTTTAGGAGGCGGGTTGATTGGTTTGGCTCAAACTCCCGAAGACCGAGCCAAGGGCTTCGCTATGGGCGCTGGCACTGCTTTGCTTGGTCGAGCAGCAATGCAGGCTCCACGGCTAGTGGAAGCAGGGCTAGCAGGGCGCAGAATGGCTGCTGGTGGCGGCAAGAGTGCCGCTGGACTGAGTGCAGTGGTTGAAAAGGCCGATGAGTTGGGAGTTTCACCAAAGGTCACCAGTTGGATGGCTGACAAGGGGCTTCCTGCGGCTAAGGCGCTGGACTGGATGGCAGACAACACACTCGATATGGCTAGGGGGAGTGTGCATGGAGCAACGCTAGCTCTTGCTGTTGGTGTTCTCGAAAATAAAGACCCAGAGCAAGTGGCTGACCTCATGGGCCAAGGCGTGTTTATGCACGCTGGCGGCTATGTGATGGGCAATATGGCGGGAGTGACGCATGACCGCTGGGAATCCAATTTAAAGCGGCAACGGGCAGGTGCTGCAAAGTTCGTTAACAGCCTTGATCCTCAGACAAAGGAACACATCGACAAGCTTTCCAACTGGGAAACCTACGCTTCATCCATGGAGGGGCTTGTCAGCAACGCAGCGCAAGACCATGGAAACGCCCAGACTGCGTACATCAATCTTGCAAACTCTGGTGCTTCACCAGAGAAGCTTCAAAACGCTGAAGACAATGTTAACCGAGCGGCTCGGATTTTAGACATTCGCAAAACCCAGCTTAAAAACGTACAGAATTCTGGGGTTGAAACTGCGAAAATGTACGGCGACCAAGTTCGCATTGGATTGGCAGATTTGATGAATTCTTTGAATGGGTCGATGACTCCCGGCAAGAATGTCGAGCTGAAGATCCAGACGGGCCAAGAGCTGCTCGATGACGTAAAGAGCTTCAATAAAGACAAAATGCTCACGCCTCTTGAGGAGTTTGAGCTTGAAAATGCAGTGGCACATCGCGCAGGTCAGCGTGCGTTTATTGATACAAATGGAGGGCAACTTAGGCTTTCAAGCGGCAAGGTTGTCTCATTAAGTGATCCTTCCAAGTCTCGTATTGGGGTCAACATCGACAAAATTAACGAAAGGCTTTTTGGCGGCGAGTCTGTGTTGAGCGCGGTCGCCCATGAAGCAGGGCATGCGTTTTTTGACACAAAACAATTCCGAGAAGAAAACGCAGAGGTCATCAATAAGCTTTTTGGAAATCAGATATTTGACGCACAAGGAAATTTAATCACGGGTGAAGCTGGCTTGTTCTCTAAAGAGGATTTAGTTGAACGATTTAATCGGTATTATGCCAATGGAACTAATGGCGGATGGGAAGGGTTTGCCGCAGGATTAGGGCTATACGACCCTACTACAAAGGATTTAAAGCCAGACGAAACCGCTAAGTACATGCGGGAAGAGGTGATGGCTGAGTTGATTCGCGGAGCCAGTCAGGGTGGAATTAACCTTGGTGTAGACCCAAAGCCTTGGCTTGCACCATTGGTTGATTGGATGACGATCAAGAACAGAAACTCAGCCACAAGCAAAGCAGTGCGTGAGTTTGTCGGCATCAAGGGAGACAAACCTTGGTCTTCGAGTTTGGTCGGAACCACATTCTCTGCCGCTGATGTTGCTGCCACCAAGAAGGCGCTGAAGGCTGTGGCTGATTTAAGGGGCGATGTATCCGCCGCCACAATAATTCCCCATAAGCCAATTTCCGAAAGCGAACTCAGAAAAAATGCGGCAGTTGCAGATCAATTTAAAGACCTTTTTGCTACAGAGAAAGTGGCAATGATTGTTGATGCCGAAGGCAAGCCGCTTATAGACCATACAACAGGTCAACCGATTCCCGCCATACCGCTCTCCGACCAAAATGTGTTTGAAGGCACATGGGAACATGGCGAGTCAGACAAGGGAGATTCAACCCTACACCATGTCTCTGGGTATGGTGAATACCCTCAAGAGCTAAACGACAAATTCGGGCACATTGTTGTGCCACAAGGTGGCAAGGTTGTGGTTAGTTCTCGGATTAAGAGAACTCCGTCTGGCGCGTTACAAATGCTGACGCCACAAGAAGTGAGGAGGCTCAATCGCGAGAGGGGAAACATTTTACGCGGAGCGATTGAAGGTGCAACGGACAGAGAGTATCCCGGTAGACTATCAGCAACATCCACTGACGGATTGAGCTACAGCGGCAGGTTGTCTCCCGAGCAGGTCAAAATAATCAAGCGACTTCCTGAAAGCATCATTCCTTTTGATTTAAAGAGTCGCATTTTGGAATTTAACAGGTTGCTTGTTAATGACCAAGGCGAAGGAATGATTGGTCTTTATGGGCAAGCAACGGACAAGAATGGCAAGTACAAGTCCTTCGCTCCTAAAATAGTGGACTTTGTCCCAATGGGGCTAAAGTTGTCAAAGGACGGCAACATTCTGTTCACCCTCTTTTCAAAAAGTGGAATGGACGAGAAGCTTCGCCGCTGGCAAAAGGACTCTCCTGAGCTGTTGAACCTTTGGAATGGCGACAAGGACGCTTTTACATCTGACCTAAGAAAGGTTCTGAATAACTGGAAGCCGACAGAAGCTAATCCATCAGGGCTTCCGGGTGAGACTGGCTTAGACCCAGATAGGGCAATTGCGATTTCCAAAAAGAATCGGATTAATGATTTCCTCAATATCTTCCGAAAAACGGAACCAGCTTCTCTTGAAGCAAATCCAGCCCGAACAAAATTCAAGCGTCCAGCCCGCCGACTATCAAAAGAAGAAAAGGGTGACGAAGAATCTTCCGACCCGAACACGCTTGTTAGGTCTTACCGTGTAGACCGCTTTCACGACCTTGCGGTCAGTTCAGATGAGCCGTTGCGAGTTAACTACGGTAAGGCGCTGTACAACGCCATGCCAGAAGGCGCAGCAGAGCCTGAACGCGAACGTCGCCCGCTCGGCATCGATCCCGCCCTGCTACGCGGCTTGTCAGCGTTGCGTAAGCCTGAGGCGGCTCCTGTTAATGCGCCACTTGGCGACAATCGAAAAAACGTAGGCGTCCGGTTTATGCCCGCCGATGATTACAGGGGCGAACATAAGGCTCCCGATGAAGAATCTGGGGCTCCGTTTCATGAAGTCACAAAAGATATTTATCCGCCAGACTTTTATAAGCTTAATTACGATACAGCCCTTCAATACTACGGATCTGGTGACACTCAATCGGACTCTGAATCTCTAGCAGCAATACGAGCGGCACAAGGAAAACCAAATGCAAGAGTGAAGGTTTATCGGGCTGTTCCTAAATTTGCAGAAACAATTGATCCAGCCGTTGCTGCTGAAAGAAAAGCTGAATTTAAAAAGTATTTAAAACTTTACAGCTTAAACACTTGGTCTGAAGATTTTAAACAAAAAATGGAGCAAGCCCGATCCGCTTTGCCCCAAGAAATCACGTCAATTAACGCAGGCGATTGGGTTACACCATCAAAAACTTATGCAGTTGATCATGGTGAATCTGCCTTAAATGGAGAATATAAAATTCTCAGCAAAACTGTTCCAGCAAGTCATTTGCACACTGAAGGAAATTCACTATCTGAATTTGGATACAATCCACCAAAGGCAGCGGGCGCTGAAGTTCGCTTCATGCCTGATAACTTTTCAGAAATGGAAGGTGAATTAAAACCTGTTCCAACGCAAGAAGAGTTGGATGCCATGAAAGCAAAACTTCCAGCGCACTCCTCAAAAATAAAAGAGTCTCAAGGTAGATTTGGAACTACTTACAAAATTGATTTATTTGACGATAATGCAAATTTGGCGGGATTTGCTTATGCTCATACGGATTCAGAAAAACCAAATATTTTGCACATCGAAGCTACCCATGTTGATGGTGATTACAGAGGGAAAGGATATGGACAAGCTTTATACAGAGAAATTGCAAAACTAGCGCAAAATTTAGACATTCGATACCTCACGGCAATGTCTACGTCGAGACTTGCTGCAAATACCAGAGCTAAAATTCTTCAAACCAAGTGGAAAGGCGCTGGCTGGAATGCTGAAAGCAAAGTGCCAGCAGGAATTCGCTTCATGCCAGAGCGTGAGGAAGATCCCACCATGGTTGCTCCCGGCTTCTATAGTAAGGCTGGCCGAGTGCTATTAGACAAGATGCCCAATCGAGCGTCTGCCGAACAATTAAAGGGCATTCTCGACCCGCAGAAGGGTAGTGGCGTCAAGCCTAACGAGATGAAGCGGAGCGGCATCGTTCCGTTCATTGACTCAATGCAGGCGGAAAGGGGATTTGTCACCAAGGACGACGTAAAGCAGTTCTTGAAGGACAGCTACGCTGCGAAGTTTGAGACGCAGA
>Ga0194041_10000922_pt1 | contig 12303 bp, 10 predicted proteins | sample JunL449m_MetaG_FD_160082 | JGI IMG/M metagenome (GOLD analysis project Ga0194041, IMG submission 160082) | Anoxic zone freshwater microbial communities from boreal shield lake in IISD Experimental Lakes Area, Ontario, Canada - Jun2016-L442-9m | ecosystem: Environmental > Aquatic > Freshwater >...
TTTTGAGCCTCCAATAACCCACACATTATTATGTTGTTCAAAAAATTCATCTATGTCCCTAACAGCAATAAAGCCAGGCCTAAGAAGCTCCAAATGAGTCAGAACGTAGTTATTTCCAGCACCTACTGGACTTTTTAGCTCGTCATAGACACCTCTGCCCATTAATATGTCGCTACTACTAATTTTTTGCCTATAATAGATTTTATCAGCATCGATTTTCCAAGGAATTCCTTTGTTGTTTGCTATCCCTAATTTATTATCTACCGCGGCAATTAACTTAATCATTAGTTCATTATATATCCAAATGGTTAGGATGGCATTTATATTTTTACAAGGTTCCATTAAATTGATATGATTATGGATAAGCTTATGGCAAAAAAAATTGTAGAAAAAGTAATTAATGCACCAGCTCAGGCACTTGAGATGGGAGTTAATCAGGGTCAAAAACTTGCAGTTAAGGCTATGGAAGCCCCAGGCCAAGCTTTAGACATTGGAAAAGCTCAGGGTCAAAAACTTGCTAACAGCATGCCTAGTAGTGCAAAAAACTCATATACTAAGGCTAAGAATTATTGGTACCTTTTAGGCCCAGGATTAACAACTGGTGCATCAGACGATGATCCATCGGGTATTGCAACCTACTCACAGGCAGGTGCGCAATATGGATTTGGTCTACTTTGGATGGCTATTTTTACGATGCCAATGATGGCAGTAGTCCAGGAAATGTGTGCGCGAATTGGTCTAGTTACAGGTAGAGGTCTAGCTGGAAATATTAGAAAACATTTTCCCAGGTCGGTTCTTTACACATCTACAGCTCTCTTATTTGCAGCTAATACTTTCAATATCGGAGCAGATATTGGAGCTATGGCCCAGGCAGTTCAACTTCTACTTCCAAAGGTAGGCTTTGGAATTCTAGTAGTTGGATTTACAGTCTTTATTTTACTACTTCAAGTTTTTACTCCATATGTTAAGTATGCGAAATACCTTAAATGGCTAGCCCTTATACTATTTACGTATATTATTTCTGCCTTGCTCACCAAACCAGGATGGGGAGAAATAATAAAGCACAGTCTAATTCCACATATTCAATTTAATAAGAGTCAGCTTCTGCTTATTTGCGCAATTTTAGGTACAACAATTTCACCATATCTATTCTTCTGGCAAACCTCTCAAGAGATTGAAAGCGAAGTTGCCGATGGTCAAACTACACTAAAGCAAAGAATGGGCTCAGACCAAAAGCAAATTAAAAGAATGCGTATTGATGTTTGGTCGGGTATGATTCTATCCAATATAGTTATGTTCTTTATAATAACAGCCTGTGCTACAACTTTATTTGCTCACGGCATAAATAATATTACTTCTGCAGCACAAGCAGCTAAGGCATTAAGACCTCTGGCTGGCAATGCGACTTATTATTTATTTTCATTTGGAATAATTGGAATGGGGCTCCTTGCAATACCCGTCCTAGCTGGATCAAGTTCATATGCAATAAGTGAGAGCCTTGGCAAGAAGCAAGGGCTTAATCACAAACTCAGTCAAGCTCACACCTTCTATGGAATCATAATAATATCTATGGCGGTAGGATTAGGGATGAACTTTATTGGGCTAAATCCAATCAAGGCACTTATTTACTCAGCTGTAGCAAATGGTATCGTAGCGCCCGTAATATTAATAATAATAATGCTCCTCGCAACAGACAAGAAGATTATGGGCGAATGGAAAAATAGGAAATCCTCGACAATTATTGGATGGACTACTACTGGGCTCATGGTTGTAGCTGGACTGGCTGCGATCTACTCTGTATTTCCACAATAGTTATCCTACTTAAGCTTTTTCACAGTTATATTATTTATTATATTTATGTATCAATTTTCTAAAGAAAGGAGCCTTGATATGTTAAATAAAAAATATATTATCCACCAATTTGATGAACTTGGGTCGCAGAAGTTCAAACGAAAGCAGAGGATTCTAAGAAGCCTCGAACGTAAGTTATATTATTCTCAACTAAAGAGAAAAAATTCTAAACACGAAAAACTTTCAGACTATATTTTTAATAAATAATTTAAGGATAAATATATTTGACTTGGTTGTAATATTTGTGAGATAACCAAGTCATGACAAATGAATCAATTGAAGTTGGCTTATCAAAACAGTTACTAAAAGGACAGGATGTTGCTCTAACAAACAATGATCTATATATTTATGGAGTATTTGATGGAATAGGTACTGACGAGAATTCTTTAGAAAGCGCGCTTATTGCATCTCAAAGTGTTCAAGCTAGCGTTGAGCGGAACGAGGACAAATCTGTTCAAAACTCTCCAAACATGTTAGTAAACGCAGTTAATGAAGCTCACCAGGAAATAGTGATAGAAAGTCGATTTAGGCCAATGGGCACGACGACAGCGAGCATAGTAAAACTAACAAAAAACCAGAATAAACTTTTCTTAGCTTGGGTTTCAATAGGTGATTCTAGGGTCTACGTGAGAAATATCAACAACCCCTTGATGATGCTTAGTCGTGATGAAAGCAGCGGTATTTATATAGATAATTGTATTGGTAACGAAAAACACTTTCATGGAGTTAGCCAAGAAGGACTAATGGAAATTACTGGAGGCTCAGAAATAGTTATTGTTAGTGACGGTGTTATTGGAAGCACTGAATCAGAATCGCTCAAACTCGGAGATTTAGATAATGCACTTAAGTCATCAAAAACAGCTCAAGAAGCGGCTGATGAATTAATTAAAATATCTAAAAAAGCTGATGATAAAACTGCTATCGTAATTCGAACAAGTATTTAGTATAGATTTCCGTTTTGATCAAGCTCATTTATAATCGCCATATTGCGATCAATGTTAAATCTTGTTCCCGTGAGAAGTATGAAATCATTTGGACTAATGTCCTGGTTAATACCGATAAAACCTATATTTCTAGCAAATAAAACTGCTTCTAGTGCTCTTTCCTGTCTTTCTACTGGAACCCATGTTTGAATAGTGCGCATAAGTGCTTCGGGCTTATATGGATCAATGTTAACCTTAATAAAATCGATGTTATCTGTGTATCTATAACCTTTTGGCATAAAATATAGATTACTCGCTTCTTGTTGAATTGCAAGCATATGCTTTTTGATTAATAACTTAGCTATGTTGATAGAATACCTAAACAGGTAAAAAACTGTGACAGGATTTATAAAAGACTACGTTTTACTCTTTATCAGAAATAATTGTAGCTAATTTTCCAATGAGCAACGCAGTTTCATTTCTAGTAAGTTTCTCTGCTGCTTTTTCTATTTGTTCAACTCGAGAAATTGGTTCATCAACTTCAGACGAAGGCTTAGACTCAGTCGGAACCATGACTACGCCAATGCCTAAATAATCCCATCCTGCTGGACCATATTCTTTTATCATTTGCCCAAAACTGTGTACACCAGGAGTATTACCGTGTGCAGGCCGAATTAGGCTAGCTGTTGTGGTATTGAGTTTTTCTTTGATGACTTCTGTTGGGTTTTTTATAATCATTGATCCTTCTGGTATATATATTCCAGAATTCAAAAGTACCAATGAGGCATCTTTTCTCCGCTCACTAGTTGGCATTCGTTTACTTCTTGGTGATTTTTCTTGATTCATAACAATATATTAACATATAAATCAGTTTTTAGCAAGTATTTAATTAAATAAAAATAGCCAGTATTTGATCACTGACTATGTTGGTGCGCCCGGCAGGATTCGAACCTGCGACCTTCTGGTTCGAAGCCAGACACTCTAATCCGCTGAGCTACGGGCGCATATATTATGCAATTATACAGTATTTGGATTATTTTGACTTATATCTGAGTTATTTAAATCAGATGAAGCGTGTGCATTAGCCGCAGCTGATAGATCGACAAATGTTTGCTTGTCTCTGATAATCGCCTGCGGCAGGATTTGATCACTCCTAGTTGATAGACCTTGCATCTTCTTGGTGGCGGTACCAATTGTGAGAAATTCAGTAAGATTATTATCTAACTGGTAGATATATGTCTTAATTCCCAGCACATCATCAGCTCCAACTTCTTTAGCCTGCTCCTTAACTCGATTGAATGACTGTTCTCTTGCTTGATAGATTAGTTCAGTCAAAGTATTAACTTCACCCTTTGCTAGACTCCTAAGTGCTGCTTTTATTCCCCCCATTACTCCCAGTGAGAAGATAGATGTTCCTAGTATTAATTTCACTGGGGCATAGCCCATTTTAGTAATATTCCATGTTTCTTCTGCGGTAAGATCACTAGTTAGGACTCCACCATTAGCTTCTGCAAGCTGAGCAATCTGCTCATTGTATGAAGCAGTCCCAACCATTACCATCTCTTTGACTCCTTTTTGACCAAAAGGAACAATGGTTGTTCTAATACCGACTACACTATTTGCTCCGGATTTTTTAGCTTCATCAACAATACGCTCTAGTGCGAGGTTTCTAGTAGTATTAAAAACATCACTGTATTGGGTTACTTCTCCTTTTACTAGCTCCTTCAGCTCTCCCATGATACTTTTGCCAATACCGATTGAATAGGCTACATTTCCAAAGACAAACTTAATAGGTATATACCCAGAATCTACCTGACAAAAAAACTCTTGTCCGTCGGATGACGATGTTATTCCTGGGGTTGGCTGACCGTCGGTTCTATGTATTGTTGAACCAATCGAAAGAAATTCTATATTATCTTGATGGAATATAAGCTCACTAGTGACACCTGTTGCACCATTGCCTCCGTTGGCTGATATTTCTTTTTCTAGACGATTTATAGCCTCGACTCTACCATTGGCAATCATATTTGTAACCTGCTTGACTTCTCCACCAAGAACAGTCCTAATGCCAGCTAATTGTGCACCGATAACACCAATTGCATAGACGCTATTGCCGACCACTAGATTGCCAGGTTTGTAGCCAATTTGATTAAGACAAAATAATTCATTGCCTGATAGCCCAGTATATATTGGTTCATTTGGTGCGGCTACTAAGGGTTGCTCCTGGACCTCCTGAGGCGTCTGATCTTGATTATAGGTACTAGGTTGAGTCATTGGTTCTATTTGAGCTGATCCTTGCTCCTGGTCTTCGTATGCGTCTAATACGTTATCGGGTAATTTTTGGTTATCGTCTTGCATGGTTTTTGTATCCTTTGTATTTAAAATAAAAGATTAATCGATTGGTTTTTCCTTAGGCTTAGCCTTTTGGGCAATATCGCTAGACTGGGCTAAAGTTTTATTGATAATGCTGACTAACTGAGTTGCCTGTTCACGGCTCATTCCAATTCTAGAAATAGTTTGTTGTTGGTATGGGCCATTAGGTAATTGCAAGAAATTAATTACAATACCGTTTGTATTGGCTACAATCTCCGCTTTATCGCTATAAATAACCCTATTGTCTGTTGGTAGTAGCATTAGAATTGGGGGATATTTGTTAGGATCTTGATCTTGACGGTTTGAATCATTTGACTCATATCCGGCTAGTTCCCATATTTTTGAAGCTTCATTGTCATCAATAGTAAAATGGGCTATTAGTAAAAGCAGAATGTCTTCACTTGGACGAAATTTTCCCTCTTCTATTGAAATCAACATTTTTTCATCAATTTCAACCGAACCACTAACCTCAGAGATACTCTGATTTTTCTTCTGTCTAATACGTTGAAGTTTTAGTCCCAGACTCTTATATGGAAGATTATTTTGATTATTCATACTCACTATTTTATATTAGCCCCTTAGGCCATAGCCTTGCAAGTAAAAAAAGTTATAATAGTATTAATGATTATTGAAAAAAACATAGATCTTAGGCTACATTCAACCATGAGGCTTGGTGGTAGGGCTAGTTTTTCGGCTACAATAAAAAGTAAAGAGGACCTATTTGAAGCGATACGTTTTGGTAATGACAATGGACTCAAGATAATACCAATTGGATTGGGCAGCAATGTAATTTGGAGAGATACTGGATTTAACGGTCTATTATTAATAAATAGAATTCAGGGTTTGAGCGTAGAAGACTCTGGGGATGAAGTTATTATCCGGGCTGGTGCTGGAGTAAGCTGGGACGAACTGGTATCGAGATCAGTTGAACTTAATTTAACAGGAATTGAATCATTATCTTTAATCCCAGGCACTGTTGGAGCCACGCCAATTCAAAATGTTGGGGCTTATGGACAAGAAGTTTCCGATACTATAGTCGAAATTGAGTGCTATGATCTTAAAACCAATCAGTTCTCTATCCTCAAAAATGCAGATTGTGATTTTGGGTACCGAACCAGCCGATTTAAAACTTTTGATAAGAGAAAGTATATTATTACTAAAGTAACCTTTAAGCTTTCTAAAGATTTTCCAATTCTACCACTTTACCCCGCTGTTCAAAATTATTTCGACGATAATGACATAAAGGTTACCAGTCCTCAAACTATTAGGGATGCGGTTATTGATATAAGAAAAAATAAACTTCCAGATCCTAGCGAAATTGCAAATAATGGTTCATTTTTCTCAAATCCAATTATTTCTGAGCATAAATTCGATCAACTGCAATCTGAATTCAGCAATATAGTTTATTGGCAAACTGAACAAGGTAAATATAAAATCCCAGCTGCTTGGCTAATTGAGGATGTTGGAATGAAAGGTTATGATGACAAGGAAACTGGTATGTCAATATGGCCTAAACAGGCTGTTGTATTTATAAACAAAAGCGCCAATACGACATCTGACCTACTGAAATTTAAACAGAAGATTATCTCGCTTGTATTTGATAAGTACGGTATTACACTAGAGCAAGAGCCTGAATTCTTACCCTAAGAATCGCTTGGTAATGGGAATTTTTTAGAAAATTCTACAACTTCTTTTTTGATGCTAGCCAATTCTTGTGGATTATCTCTAGCCTCAATAGATTGTTTCATCCAAGATGCTATTTTTGACATATCTTTTTCTTTTAGCCCTCTAGTAGTTATAGCTGGAGTTCCCAGTCTAAGCCCGCTAGGCCTAAAGGGGGGCAATTTATCATCTGGAATAGCGTTACAATTTGCCGTTAAACCAATTTGATCGAATATTTCTTGAGCTTCTCTACCATTTATCTTAAAGCTACTAGGCATATCAATCATAATTAAATGGTTATCGGTTCCGCCTGTTACTAATTTGAAACCTTCTTTTTTTAAATCTTCCGCCAGCTGTTTTGAGTTTGAGAGAATTTGCTTAGCATAGTCCTTGAATTCTGGCTCCAAAGCCTCACCAAATGCCACAGCTTTAGCTAGAATATTATTCATATGAGGTCCGCCCTGAAGCCCTGGAAACACTTGTCTATCTATTAGTGTTGGTAAATTGTCGATTGTTTTCTCAGGGGCACGGAGTGGATTACTAACAGTTCCCCTAGAAAGGATTAAGCCTCCTCTTGGGCCACGAAGTGTTTTATGGGTTGTAGTGGTAATAATATGAAAACCGTAGTCAAAAGGGTTAGGCAGAGCTTTACCAGCAATTAAACCTGCAATATGAGCCATATCTGCCATAAGTACAGCCCCAACTTCATTGCCAATTTCAGCAAACTTTTTGTAGTCTAGGCTTCTTGGATAGCCACTAAATCCAGCTATAATTAGCTTTGGTTTTTCCTTTATAGCCAATTTTCGCATAGCTTCATAGTCAATCTCCCCAGTCTCAACATCTGAAAGTCCGTATCTAATAAATCTATACAGCTTAGCGCTAGATGTAACCGGTGCTCCATGTGTTAGATGACCGCCGTGATCAAGTCTCATGGCAAGGACAGTATCGCCGGGCTCAAGCCATGCTTGGTAAACAGCTAGGTTTGCTGGTGCACCGCTCAAAGGTTGAACATTAGCATGGTCAGCGCCAAACAATTGTTTAGCTCTTTCTATGGCGATAGTCTCGATTTGATCAGTATACTCCTGACCACCATAATATCTTTTTCCAGGATAGCCTTCAGAATACTTATTAGTAAGAACACTTCCAAGAGCAGTTAAAACATCTTTTGAAACGTAGTTTTCGCTAGGTATAAGTTCAAGACCTTCTCGCTGTCTATTTTCTTCATCATTCATTAATTTTTGCAAGTTCTTATCTTTCAAAAAATTCTCCTTCAATATTATGATTTTATTGTAGCAATTAGTTCGATAAGAGCCTATAATAAAAATACTAAGCAAAAATAAAAAAGAAGCATATATACTATATATGGTATAATAAATTACATATGGAAGATACAAATAACCAAATTGGGACACTTATTGCTCATATAAGGCAAGAAAAAGGACTAACTCAAGCAGTATTTGCAAAACGACTCGGAACCAGTCAATCAGCAATTAATAGAATTGAACATGGTAAACAGAACCTAAGCCTTGAAACTCTAGGTAGAATCTCAGATGTCTTAAATCAACAAATCGTGAGTATATCCGGAGGCTCTATTAGCCTAAGAATCGAAGGTGGTCGCGAGTTAAAGGGAGAAATCGCGCTAAAAACTAGCAAGAATGCTGTAGTCGGAATAATCTGCGCATGCCTTATCAATAAGGGTACTACTGTCATTAAGAAGGCTCCTAAAATTGAAGAAGTGAATCGACTCATTGAAGTTCTTAAATCTATCGGTGTTGGAGTTAGATGGATTGACGACACAGATATAGAAATAAAACCTCCAAAGACTTTAGATCTTAAAAATATGAATAAAATTTCGGCCCGAAAGACTAGAAGTGTAATTATGTTTATTGGTTCCTTAATACACAGCTTCAATGATTTTCAGATTCCTTATGCTGGTGGTTGTGAACTTGGTAGACGAAGTGTCTTGCCTCACATTTATGCGCTTGAAGAATTTGGTGTGAATGTAACTGCAAAAACAGGTCATTATCAAATTAATGCTAAAAAGAAGCTTCCAAAAAGAGATGTTGTACTTTATGAGTCAGGTGATACTACTACCGAAAATGCATTAATTGCTGCGGCTGGTTTTGATGGACAGACAATCATTAAAATGGCCAGCGCAAACTATTCAGTGCAAGACTTATGTTTCTACCTAGAAAAACTGGGTGTTAAAATTGACGGTATTGGAACTACTACCCTAAAAGTTAAGGGTCTTAGCTATATCAAGAAGAACGTCTCCTATTATCCAAGCGAGGATCCAATTGAAGCTATGACATTTGTTGCAGCAGCTATTACGACTGATTCAAGTATTACCATCAGAAGAGTGCCGATTGAATTTATGGAACTTGAGCTTTTAAAACTTGAAAAAATGGGTCTTAAATATGAGGTCAGTAAAGTATTCAAAGCGGATAATAACCGGACAGATCTAGTTGATTTGAAAATTTTCAAGCACAATGGAAAGCTTAAGGCTGCTGAAGAAAAGATCTATGGTCGCCCATTTCCCGGTCTTAATATAGACAATCTTCCCTACTTCGTTCCAATTTGCGCAGTTGCAAAAGGAAGAACCCTGATTCACGACTGGGTATTCGAGGATAGGGCCCTTATGTATACCGAAATGAAAAAAATTGGAATTAATCTTGATCTTGCCGATCCACACCGTGCGTTCATTAATGGGCCAACAAAATGGCGAACTGCAGATGTTATCTGTCCATCTGGCATACGCCCTGCTGTAATGATACTTATTGGAATGCTAGCTGCTAATGGAATTAGTACGCTTAGAAATGTATATACTATAAATAGGGGGTACGAAGATTTAGCCGCAAGACTCAATAGTTTAGGCGCACAAATTACTGTTTTGCATGGTCTTTAAATCAAAATTAATGTTATAATATACTTTTGTTAATACATGCGGGTGTCGTATAGTGGCTAATATGCTAGCCTTCCAAGCTTGAGACGCGAGTTCGATTCTCGCCACCCGCACCAAAATAACAAAACCGCCCTGATAGCTCAGCTGGATAGAGCAGGAGACTTCTAAGCTCAAGGTCGGGGGTTCGAATCCCTCTCAGGGCACCAATAACTTAACAAATAACAAATATGGCGGGAGTAGCTCAGTTGGTTAGAGCGCCGGGTTGTGGTTCCGGAGGCCGTGGGTTCAATTCCCATTTCTCGCCCCATTAGATAAATAATTAGCAGAGGGAAAATGAAACATTTATCTAAATCTTGGGTTTTTTTAAAAAAATATAAATTGTTTGGCTTGGCTTTACTAAGCTTAATAATTGGGCTAGTCTTATATTTTTCAGGTGAACCGAAGATTGCTAAATATTTACTTTCAGTAATTGCCCTTGTTGAAGTAATCCCTCTCGTTTGGTCTATGTTTAAGGATCTTCGGGTTGGAACTTACGGAATAGATGTTTTAGCAGCAACAGCTATTGTTAGCTCAGTACTTCTAAATCAATACTGGGCAGCTATAATAATTGTAATAATGTTAACTGGTGGTGAAGCGCTCGAGGACTATGCCGAAAGAAGAGCCGAAACCGAACTGGATGCCCTTTTAAGTAAGGCCCCACAAATTGCTCATATTTTGCGAGCAGGAAAAATCATTGATGTTAAAGCTTCTGAAGTTCAGATAGGTAATAAAATAATTATAAAGCCCGGGGAACTTGTGCCGGTAGATGCAATTATAATTGAAGGTGCAAGTAGTTTTGATCAATCCAGCTTAACTGGCGAAAGCGTTCCAATTTCTAGAGAAATCGGAGATGAACTTCTAAGTGGCTCAGTTAACATCGAAGGTGCTATAACTGCAAAAACTATTCGACCAGCTTCAGATTCGCAATATGAACAAATCATTAAATTAGTAAAGTCGGCTAAAAATAGTCAAACACCATTCGTAAGACTTGCAGACCGGTATAGTGTTCCATTTACAATTCTCGCATTTGGAATTGCTATTGCTGCTTGGATAATTAGTAAAGAGTCGATTAGGTTTGTTGAAGTTTTGGTAGTGGCCACACCTTGCCCGCTAATTCTAGCCGCACCAATTGCTGTAATTTCTGGAATGAGTAGAGCTGCAAAAAATGGAATTATAATAAAAACCGGTGGTGCACTTGAACGGCTTGCAGAAGCTAAAACTATTGCTTTTGATAAAACTGGCACCTTAACTACGGGAATTGCAGCTATAAAAGAAATTAAAACATTTGGACAATATCAAAAAGCAGACATACTAAAATTTGCTAGTTCTTTAGAGCAAAATTCAAATCATATTCTGGCACTGGCTATAGTAAAAGAGGCAAAGCAGGAAGCTATTAAAATTCCTAAATCCTCAGGTCTTAAAGATTATTCAGGTACGGGACTTGAAGCTATAGTTTCTGGCAAAAGTATACTAGCTGGAAATATGACATTAATGAAAAACAATAATGTTGAAATACCGAATAGTTTTGATTATAAGAAAAATAAGGATACCGTGACTTATGTTGCTATAGATTCTGTATTATCTGGAATGATAACCTTTGATGATCAAATAAGAACAGAAACTAAAAGTACTTTAGATAGACTAAAAAAACTTGGATTTAAAAACATGTTACTTGTTAGTGGTGACTTAGAGAAAAAAACAAAAGCTGTTGCGAAAAAACTTGGTATTCATGAAGTTAAAGCCGAGGCATTGCCTGGTGATAAAATAAGAGCCATAGAAGCGATTACTAACCGTCCTGTCGTGTTTGTTGGTGATGGAGTGAATGATGCGCCAGTGTTAACAGTAGCAGACGTTGGAATAGCTCTAGGAGCCCAAGGAAAGACCGCTGCAAGTGAATCAGCTGATATGGTTATAATGCTTGATGATTTTACTAAGGTTGCTACGGCAAGAGAAATAGCAAAAAATACTTTCAAGATTGCTCAGCAAAGTATTGTTATTGGAATCGCTATGAGTTTAGTTTTGATGCTAGTATTCTCTACTGGTAAATTTCAACCTATATATGGAGCGGTATTACAAGAACTAGTTGATGTGTTCGTAATATTCAACGCACTAAGAGCTCATGGTACTTGGAAAAAAAACTAAATTGTCTAAAAATTCTTTAGGGCAATTAAAATAGCTAGTGGCAGGACTAAATTATCTACTCCACTACTGCTAAGACTCTCAATAAAAGTCGCAATTGGTGGTAAAAGAATTATCATAAAGATATTTGGATTATATCCAGAAACTGCATAATAAAATAATAGTATTGCTAGAGAACATACTAAAAAGGTTAGAGAGCCAGCTATGCTCTTTTTGGCTCCAAAAACAGTGTATACCGATTTCTTACCATATTTCTTACCTATTAATGCTGCAAGTCCATCAGCAATACTTAGATTGAGTATTGCAGCCATGAAAATGTACTTGTTATGAGTCAGCAAAGAAGTAAGGCCTATGCCTACAGAAAAGTATATTTCACCATATGATTGTCGATCTAGTTTATTAATTGTTTTAAAG
>Ga0194041_10000923_pt1 | contig 12293 bp, 10 predicted proteins | sample JunL449m_MetaG_FD_160082 | JGI IMG/M metagenome (GOLD analysis project Ga0194041, IMG submission 160082) | Anoxic zone freshwater microbial communities from boreal shield lake in IISD Experimental Lakes Area, Ontario, Canada - Jun2016-L442-9m | ecosystem: Environmental > Aquatic > Freshwater >...
TGTCAAAGGACGGGGTTTTTATCTTTATTCATATTATTATTTCTTTTATTAACTTGTTTGTTTCTTCCTTTTTGTTATACTTTTCCAATCGTTTATTAAATACAATATGCATGAAAGTTTTATAAATAATAAATAATAAGTAATCAACCAAGTTGTCTCATTTCTTTCCAATTGATTTATTTTTTAATTTATTTTTTATTTTACATAATAAATAAATCATATTATATTATTTTTGATATTTAATTTATTTTACTTTTACTTTTGGCAAAAAGGACCACTCACCAATTCACTTCTTCCATTATCCGTCTTTCCAACAACTATATTGTCTCCCTCAAACAATTCCTTACGAATATCTGTTGCCGAAATATTCTCTTGTTCTTTGAATAATACCTCTTGTGTATTTACGTTATTAATCCCCACCAAATTTCCTTGTCCATCAATTGTTTGGGTTAACACATTTCCTGATTTTTCAGCATTTTGAATATTTTCTTGAATCGCCTTTTGTTTTGTCTCTTTAATTCGTTGTTCAAATGCAGACTTGGCATTTTGTTCATTATTTTTCTTTTCATGCATGAGTTGGTTTAATTCATCCTCCATATATTCTACACGACCCGTCTTATATGCTTCAGGGTCCCAAGGCATCCATAGCCCGACTGGCCCAACATATACATCATGGTTTGAATCCATTTCTCTTAACATTTTGCTTCGCATCTCGGCCTCTTCTAGTGTAGGATACACGCCTCTAATCTTAAGACCTCTGGTAGATGTTTGAAAGTGTTGTTTCACACCAAACAACTTTTCCAATTCTTCCTCATTATTATCTAAAAAGGTCTTGTATTCATCTTCCATATTACTAGCTATTAATACCTCTCTTTCTTCCTTTACAAAATCTTTAAAATCATTTGTCAAATCTTCAAAGGTCAATTTATATTTAAAAGACACAAAATTTAAAAATTGCACAAATTTATCCATTGACTTATTAAAATCCCATCTCTTTAGGAATTCTTCAAAAAAGAAAATTTCCTTTTGTTTTATAATTTTTTCGGGAGAAACAAAAGAAACACATACAAATTTTTGTCCAGCAATAGGTTTATCTTCTTCTAGTAAATCAACATATTTTTCTTTTTTGGCAGAACTATTGCTATTCGTATTCATATAAATATATTTAGGTGATATATTTAAGTTTTATTCGGCGAATTATATATTATTTCATATTTTATTTTTTTCTTTTTAATTATTATAATGAACGGATTAATAAACGTTGGTGAATTAGTTAAAAGAATCATTAAGTACCTTGTTGAAGGTCTAATGGTTGCTATTGCTGCTTATGCCATCCCCAAACGTTCCCTTAATGTGGAGGAGATTATATTAATCGCTTTAACTGCCGCCGCCACATTCAGTATTTTGGATACTTACATCCCAAGTATGGGAGTCACTGCACGAAGTGGTGCCGGATTTGGAATTGGAGCAAATTTAGTCCGTTTTCCCGGAGGTTTCTAACTCTAATATGGTAACAAATCGTTAAATCATTTTGAATCAATATAAATAAAAATAATTAAAAATTGATTCAAAATATTGAAAATCTCTAATTGGTATAAAATGAGATTTACAACAGATGCGCTAATAAATTATTGCAATGATAATAATATTACTTTAATTAGAAATTACGATAAAGAATTAAAAACACAAATAAATAGAAATAGTCATATTGAAGGGAAATGTATTTATGATTGTTGTAATAAAATATTTAATAAAAATTTTAGACAACTAGTAAAAACAGGTGCTTATTGTGATGGTTGTATGAAAATTGTATCGTCAAATAAAATAAGAAACCACAAGGTTGTATATAATAAAGGTATGTTAGAAGATTTTTGTGATACAAATAAAATTTTGATTTATAATGACTTTACAAATACATTCATAACTAGAGATACTATTATAAATGGTGAATGTTTAACAGACGGATGTCAAAATGATTTTAATAAACCTTTTAGAGAATTACTAAAAATAAATGGATATTGTGAAAATTGCAGTAAAAATATTGGTAAAGGAAAAATTAAAGAAACTAATTTAAAAAATTTTGGGTTTGATAATCCTATGAAAAATGAAAAAATAAAAGAGAAACAAAAACACACTATGGTAGAAAAATATGGTGTTGAACATAATTCTCAATTAGAAGAAATTAAAATTAAAAAAAGTAATACATTTATGAGTAACTTTGGATTTACAAATAATCTGAAATCACCACAAATTAGAGAACAAATAAAACAAACAAATATCCAAAAATATGGATTTGAAAACCCACAACAAAATAAAGAAATTAAAGAAAAGACAATGGATACAAATCTTAAAATATATGGGTGTAAATCACCGACAGGTAATTTAATTGTACAGCAAAAAATCCAACAAACGAATTTAAAAAGGTATGGTGTATTGCATCATTCACAGAATGCAGAAGTTGCCGATACTATGTTGAAAAATGCATATAATAAAAAAAGTTACACATTGCCATCAGGTAAAATAATATATTATCAAGGATATGAGAACTATGCATTAGATGAATTATTACATATTGAAAAAATAGATGAAAATAGTATAATTACAAATAGAAAAGATGTTCCCGAAATTTGGTATAATGATAAAAATAATAAACGAAGAAGACACTATGTTGATTTTTACATTCCATCACAAAATAGATGTATTGAAGTAAAATCAACTTGGACAAATCAAGCAAAAAATAGTGTGATTGAAAAACAAAAAGCCGCACAAAAATTAGGGTATATATACGATGTGTGGATTTATGATAAAAATGGAAATATAATTATAAAGACATAAATAATTATATAAGTTTTATACCTTTAACATTTCAAACGCCTATTCATTATACATAAAATGATTATATTTACATATTGAACAAATTTGTTTAATACATTTTTCAAAACATATATTATGAATTTGATGACCACACTTAGAACATATATAAAATTTATTAATACATTGTTCCATAATTATTGTATTGATAAAAATCTAAATAGTAGGAATAAACTCCCAGTCTAATTCTTTACATATTTTTTTCCAAATCGTATCTTGTTCCACACGTTTCTCTCTGTCTTTTAACATCGGGAAATGCTCTAAATATTGAGTAGAACCAAGTAATTCGCATAACTTATATGCAGTATAATAATAATTCAAAAAATTCACTCTATCATTTGGACAATATTTGGAATAAGGGGCTTGCAATTCTACAAACAGATTGCACAATGTTTCTTCCAATTCTTGAGACATGACGGGTGGTTTAATCCCCATTTTATCTTTAATAAATGGAATGTGTTCATAATATTTATTGTATCCCAATTTTTTCAAAATTTCCTTTGTTTTATTGTTCGTAATTTGACTAATATCAATTCTCTCCTTTTTAATTTGCGTTTTAATATTTTCAATGACATCTGGATGAATTTGTGTCGTTTCTTTTCCTTGGAACTGTGCCAATATTTCCTTAAAATGATTAATTCTTTTATATGCATAAAAGCAAACCTCTTTAGGTGGTTCTTTATAAGAAGGTTTATCGTTTTCTATCAAGTAATGAATATTTCTTGAACAATTGTTACATATTAATAAACCTTCATCTTCTAATGGGATTAGCTCTCCTTTAAAACAATATCTACAAATATCCGTTTCTTGAACAAATGAATTAATATCTAATAAATTGTCATCAATATTAGTTAAATATTTTTGAAGAATATTTATATTTATTTCTTCTGAAAGTTGCGTATTGTCCGTAGCAACCTCTTCTATTTTAAAAAATTGACTAATAAGCTTATTTTTACTTGTTAATGCATTTGAGGATGTTTGTGAAGCAGCTCCAGAAGAAATGTTCTTTTTATTCTCAAAATAATCAAAAATATATTTGGAATTATCTAAAAAATATTCTTTTTTCTTATTTTTAATATCCTTAATTCTTTGAGTAATATCATTTATTTTATCTGTCAGGTCAAGCCTTTTTTCTATATTAACTGTATTTAACTCTGAATATTCACATAATTCTTTTCTCAGATTATCTCTCTCTTCTTTTAAAACAGGAATTTGATTTGTTATCTCTTTATTAAAATTATTTAAAATCTCATTATGCTTATTGTCTAAGGTAATAGAATTTTTCTTGTTTATTTTTATTTTTTTTGTTATTTTTGATTTAAAGGAAGACATGATAACAAAGAGTAAGTACTTTAAAATATGAATTTTTATTTAACTAATTATATTTCAATATATTAATTTTATAATATTTACAAATTTTATATTTATAATATATTGTACATTTTTATAAAAGACAAGTTAAACATAAATAATAGTTTTCTTTTTATTTATAAAAATGGAATTGAATATTCATTTAGATAAACAAAATTATAAAGTAGAAAATAAAGTTTTCCAAAAAATGTTATTATTATACAATGCATTAGAGGCCGGATGGTCTGTAAAAAAACAACAAGATTCATACATTTTTTCTAAAAAACACGAAAATAAAAAGGAAGTAGTGCATGAGGATTATTTGCTCAAATTTATGCAGCTCAATTTGGATTACGAAAAAGTATTGTCTTGAATATATTTTTATTTTTGTGATTTATTTTTTTCTTTTAGAATTTAATATTTTAAATTAAATTCTAAATTTTTTTTCTTTAGCAATAATATAAATAATGGGTGGTGGATTAATGCAACTAGTCGCTTATGGCGCTCAAGATGTTTACCTTACAGGCAATCCTCAAATTACTTTTTGGAAGGTCACATACAGACGTTACACTAACTTTGCAATTGAGTCAATTGAACAAACATTCAATGGACAAGCCGATTTTGGTCGTCGTGTCCAATGCACCATTAGCAGAAATGGTGACTTGGCTTACCGCACCTATCTTCAAGTGACACTTCCTGAAATTAACCAACTTATGGGTGCAGGGTCTATTGTTGCTGGAGAGGGTGCTGGTGTGTATGCTAGGTGGTTAGATTACCCCGGAGAGCAATTGGTGGCTCAAGTGGAGGTGGAGATTGGAGGTCAACGAATTGACCGTCACTATGGTGACTGGATGCACATCTGGAACCAACTTACCATGACTGCTGAGCAACAACGCGGTTACTTCAAGATGATTGGTAACACAACTCAATTAACTTTTATCATTGACCCTTCTTTCGCAGAAGTGGATGGACCTTGTGACAGTCTTGCTCCTCGCCAAGTGTGCGCTCCCCGCCGCGCTCTTCCTGAGACAACCCTTTACATTCCTCTTCAATTTTGGTTTTGCACAAACCCCGGTCTTGCCCTTCCTTTGATTGCTCTCCAATACCACGAGGTCAAGATCAACCTTGATATCCGCCCCATTGATGAGGTGTTGTGGGCTGTTACCACATTGAACTGCAACACAAACCCTTTCACTGGTTCTAACGGTCAATTCCCCGTGGGCCGACCTGTCCCTGCCGTCATCGCTTACAACCAATCCCTTGTGGCCGCTTCTCTTTATGTTGACTACATTTTCTTGGATACTGACGAGCGCCGAAGAATGGCACAAAATCCTCACGAGTATTTGATCACTCAACTCCAATTCACTGGTGATGAGTCTGTTGGTTCGTCCTCAAACAAAATCAAGTTGAACTTTAACCACCCAGTCAAGGAGTTGATCTGGATTGTCCAACCTGACCAAAACGTGGATTACTGCTCGTCCCTTGTGTGCGATGCTCTTTTATACAAGGTGTTGGGCGCCCAACCCTTCAACTACACTGATGCCATTGATGCTCTTCCCAATGCTATCCATGCATTCGGCGGACCTGATAACGTCGCCCGTGATAGCCGATCATACATTGATGCTCGCGGTTTATTCCAAGATGCCGGTGCATTAGATTCTTATATCCCTGATGGATACACTGGATACTGGAACGGACCCGAGAATCCTTACAATGAGGCCAACTTGGGAGGTGTCAGCGTGCCTTTCAACACTATTGGAAACCCTGATTCCTCATTCAGAGATGCTGGTTCTCACATGGATAACTCTGGTGTCTCGGATGCTGGAACATTCGTTCTTACAGAGTCTTCTTTGGACATGCACTGCTGGGGCCAAAACCCTGTTGTCACTGCCAAGCTTCAATTAAACGGCCAAGACCGATTCTCGGAGCGTGAGGGGTCCTACTTCTCGTGGGTGCAACCTTACCAAGCCCACACAAGATGCCCTGATGAGGGTATTAATGTGTACAGCTTTGCTCTCCGCCCTGAGGAACACCAACCCTCAGGCACATGCAACTTCTCCAGAATTGATAACGCCACCCTCCAACTTGTGCTCTCAAATGCCACTGTTGAAGGAACAAAGACTGCCAAGGTTCGTGTCTATGCTACCAACTATAACGTGCTCAGAATCATGAGCGGTATGGGAGGCCTCGCGTATAGTAACTAAGGAATCATACTTTTTTGTATGTTATTCATTAAAACAACTTAAAGAATTTTCATATTATATATTTATAATATGAATCAATCCAACAGTAGTATAACTTGTGGTGCGAGTTTAAGAAATAAACCTAGTTTTTGTGTTAATTGTGACTGTTGCTTTCTTAATTATGGAATTTTTGAATTTATTCTGGATTCTGAAGATTATGTTGAAATTAGAGATTCTCTTGATAAAACATTCAAACTTGATATAGAGCATAATTATCCATACTATAAAGCAAATAATAAAGAAATAAATATTTTAGAACATTTATTTAAATATAATTATCAAGACACCTTTTATTCTTTTAAAAATAATAATAAATACGATTTAAGACGAGATAATATTATTTGTTATCCAAAAATATACAGTGAAATTGTAAATAAATATAACATTATTGATTATATTCAAGGTCATCATTCAACATTAGGGCAACAAGCTTATAAAATCAAAAATTGCTTATGGAAAATTACTGAAAATGGTAAAGAATATTTGTTAATGTTTTGCGAAAAAAATACAATATGTAAATTATGTCCCGAAAGTTATAAAAAAATTTTAGATTTTGAGAATACAATGCATAATAATAAAAAATTAACTTGGTATATGGCTTCAAATGGATATATTCAAACCCATACTTTATGCGAACACAAATGTTATTATATTCATCAAATAATTATGGATTGTTATGGAAATGGCAAAGGGACAAAAAATATAAGCGTAGACCATATAGACCAAGACCCATTAAATAATACATTAGAAAATTTAAGAATCGCAACTAGGAAAGAACAAGAAGAAAACACAAAAGGACACAAATCCGGAACAAAGAGAGAAAGAAAATATAATGCCAAGGGTTTACCAGAAGGAATAACACAACAAATGTTAAAAAAATATGTTGTATATTATCGTGAATTTTATGATAAAGAAAAAACAAAAGAAAGATATTTTTTTAGAGTTGAACATCCAAAATTAGAGAAACCTTGGTCTACAACTAAATCATCTAAGATATCAATTCAAGATAAATTAACACAAGCAAATAAGATAGTTGAGGACTTAGAAAAAAATATTTATCCTGAAAAAGATGGAGTTGTCTTACCTAAGTATGTGTCTTTAGTTGTAGCTAGAGAAAAACCGCACTTAGTTTTTGAAAAAAGAGTAGATAATAAACGGTTGAATCTTAAAATGGTTTTACCAGTAGAGTATGATTTACAAGAACAATTAGAAAAATTAAATGAAAAAATAAAGGAGAAATATGAAACAGAAAGTGTATTGTAATAATGTATAATAAACTACTTAAATAAAGGAGGAGGAGATATAAACAATCCGTTATTTCGCGCAAGTGATATAGGTGTTGTATTAGAGATATCAAATATAAGAACATCAATTAATGATTTTAATGAAACCGAAAAGGTGGTCTGTAGAACGGACACCCTTGGAGGTTCCCAACAAGTAACATTTCTTACATTAAAATGTTTATAATAAATAAATTTATAAAAACATTCATATTCTTAAGCACTTGTAAACAGTATGTTCATATTCCTTATTTCCGGTTTTTCTGTATCTTCCGTAAATAATTTTTTAATCAAGTCATCATCGCGAAATCGCACTGTATAATTTTGTTGAATATTATTTCTCCCAATACGACCCATTGCCTGAATAATTTTTTCCTGAGTTAAATTCAAATCCTTACTGATATAGGCATGACAAAATTGATAGTTTGTTCCATAGATGTAGTCGCTTGATGCAATAATCATATATAATTTTTGTTGGTCCGCTAGTTTTTTCATAATCTCTGTATACGCAATATTATTATGGCTTGTAAAGACGCCTATTCCCATCATTAATAAGATTTTCCAACTATCTTCAATCCCATGCAGTAACATGATTTCATTTACCGTTGTTTCTTCAATATTACTTGTAAATGCAGAAGATGTCTCTAATTCATCTGCCCATTTCTTCAAATGCAACTGTTTATTTGGCACAAACATTTCATTCAAGGTTGCATTTTTAATAAGACTACGAATATTGCTTATTTCGTTCATGATTAGACGAATCTCCGAATTATCATTATTCATATCCCGATTCATTTTTTTACAGTCCTTCATGGTGCTTCCTTTATTTTCACCGTTGTTATTCACTTCATTGGATTTTTCTGCCTTTTCTTCTAATAACTCAATCTTTTTTTCCAACTCATTCAATTTATTGTTTAGCAAATTATTATATTCAATTTTTCCAAGCAAATCCTCCATTACTTTAACAGGAATATTAGATTGTTGAATATAAAATTTTGCAATTTTCTCAATTTGGTTAGTAATAAATATAGTAGGTCCATCTGTCAAAGTATATGCATCTTTTGTGGTCACATAAATACAATTGCTCGTTGCATTCATGCCGCCAGTTGCACTATTTGAAGTACTCTTATTTGTAATCACTTGTTCGCTTGCCAGCCTTTTTAATTGCGAACCGGACAACAAATTTTCTGTTTGAAAAGTTACCCCTGGACCCATGCTGGTTGATTTTGTCAATTTATTTCCTTTTTCATCAATGGTATGATTGTTTGTCAATTTGGGTTTTCGGCTAGATTTAAAATGTATATACACAGAACCCCAAGTTCCCTCTATAATATTTTGCAAAAGAGTTAAATAATAGATTTTTATATTACTCATTGTAATATCTTGGATAGTCTCAAAATATCGTGACAGTTTCGCCTTTATTTTCACAAAATTGTTTTTCGTACAGAATGTGATAAACTGAATCACTTCATTTAAATCAAAATATCGCAATAATGTCAAATTGTTTTCGCAATGGGTTGCTACTTTCACAATATCATCCTGTTTCTCATATAAATAATGCGGTAACACGACAAACCCATCTTTATTAATGATGGGAATGCTTTTTTTGCAATCGTGACTTTGAATATTATGTATTTGAGAATTGGAAAATTTGGATTTAAAATCGGAAATTGTTTCTGTCAACTCATTCATTTTCGGCAAGGTGGCAGAAGATAATACCACATTGGGAATTAAATTATTCGTCCAATTTTGTTTGATAATTGAGTGAAACTCATGTTCTTCATAGTCCAACGTGATTGTGGGCTCGTCCCAATACAAAAGCAAGTTATCTGCGGGGTTGAATGCTTTCATATAAAACATTGCTGGCAAATAAGATTTAATATCACAAATCATAATTTCTACATCATCGCCAACACTATTATCTACCTTTCCAATCCCACCTGTGCGTTTATTTTTGGTAAATACCTTGGCCGCAAAATAATGTAGACGAATATCTGCCGCACTAGAACATCCAAATGCAAACGCCACCTTTTTATTCACCGAGATAGCTGCACGAGCCAATGCTAAGCCAACATGTCTTGCTGCACAAACGAAGATGATTTTATATTTTTCTGACAATGCAATGGGGGTAAGCGTTTTCCCAGTTCCAGTAGGAGCCATATACAAAATTAATTTAGGCAAAGTGTTATTTTTACATATCGTGAATATTTCTTTTTGATGGTTATAAAGAGTCAAGTCATTATATTTTAGCAAGACATCATTTTTTTCTATTAGTCCCACTGCATTTTCAATCAGGTCGTACATGAGATTAGATTGTTCGCTATATTTACGAACAATCATGTTCACAATAGACTCTATATGCCGATTTATTTTAAGCACGTTGTTTTGAATAAGTTTATAAAGCGTGTAATAATGCAGTAAAAACCCGCTTTTGTATTTTTCATATACAGCAAGTTTCTTTTTATCAAAATCTTTTATTTCTCCGCACGATTTCATATAAGATTCATATTTAAAGATTTTTTCCATATGTCCAATTAAGACAAATTCATATATATCTTGACTGGATAATTGTTTATCATCGTTTTTTTCCAAACGTATTTTGTCTGCAGATTTTATTTGAACTTTAGAATCGCTATCCACAATAATGTCCGTAATCTCATATTTTTTTAGTATTTTATTTATTTTTTCACTGAAATATCTATTATAAAGATAATCTTCCATTTTAGTGTTATACTCTATTTTTAAATACGAAAGAAGTGAATAATGATTGTTTATACGGATATTTACATTATTGAATCCAGATGATATTAATTTTAAAACACGAATTTCCTCCTCTGAAACTGGAATTTCAATAGATTCCCATTCAGATTTGTTTAATTTACGTTGATTTAAATCCATTTTATTGGTGTATTTATTTTACTATTGTTTCTATATCAATTAATTAAAGTATTTTTCAATTTTTTTTAAAATTGAAATGAAAAAATTTAAAAGAATAACATAAATATAAACATCAATACTTAATATTTAAGAATGTCAAATACCCAAACGTGCTTCCAATTCCCTGAAATCCAAATCCCTGAAATCCAGCCCAAAAAACCAAATATCATTATTTCCATTGAAGGAAATATAGGGTCTGGTAAATCTACGCTTTTATATAATTTAAAAACCCATTATAAAGGAAATCCGCATTTTGTATTTATAAAAGAACCTGTTGATGAATGGGAAAATATCACAGATGAGAACAATGTAACCATGTTGGAAAAATTTTATAAGGACCAAGAAAAATATTCATTCCCATTTCAAATGATGGCGTATATTTCACGTTTAGTTGCATTAAAAGAAGCCATACAATATAACCCAGGAGCAATTATTATTACTGAAAGAAGTCTTTATACTGATAAAATGGTTTTTGCCAAAATGTTGTATGATTCAGATAAAATTGAATTGATTAATTATAAGATTTATTTAAAATGGTTTGATAGTTTTGCGGAAGAATTCCCTATTGATAAAATAATATATGTAAAAGCAGAACCAAAGATTTGTGAGAATCGTATAACAATGCGTTCCAGAACAGGAGAAAGCGGAATTGCATTGGATTATTTAGTTTCTTGTGATGCATACCATAATGACATGTTGGATATTTCTAAAGAGGACTGTGTTTGCAAAGATCAACTAGTATTAGATGGAAATATGGATATATATGAAATGAAACCGACCATGCGTAATTGGATTTCTCAAATTAATCAGTTTATATTCAAATAAAAATATTAAAGAAATAAAGCGATATATAATAGATAGATTGACATGAAATTAAAAAGTATAATTAATCATGCCTTAAATTTTGTTATTCAAACTAGCAAAAAATATAATATTGATGAATCGCATGCGTTAAAACATAGTATGGACGTTTTTCATTATGCAAATAAAATTTATCATAGTGAAATTATAAATCACCCACAAATAATAGAACAACAAGAGATTATATATGTATCTTCTATTATTCATGATATGTGCGATAAAAAATATATAATTGAAGAAAAAGGCGTGAAAGAAATGAAGGATTATATGAAAGAGTATATATCTTTAGAAAAGTTAGATGTGATATGTGATATTGTCTCTACCATGTCTTATTCCAAAGTACAAATTTATGGATACCCTAATTTACAACAATATCAAACAGCATATCATATAGTAAGAGAGTCTGATTTATTGGCTGCATATGACATAGATAGATGTATTATTTATCAAATGATGCAAGGCAATTCTACTTATACAGAATCTTTACCAAAAGCGCTGGAATTGTTTGATAATAGAGTGTTGCAGTATATTAACGACCAATTATTTATTAGCAATTATTCAAAACAAGAAGCTCAAGTATTACATATAAAAGCGATTAAAGATATACAATACATTAAACGACTGCAAAATTTGTTATAGACATTTTTGTTTTTTATATTTTCGTTTATTATTTTTTCGTTTTTTATATTTTCGTTTATATTGATTTAGTAACATACAAATTATAAATTGTATATTACACTCTATTTTATAT
>Ga0194041_10000929_pt1 | contig 12250 bp, 9 predicted proteins | sample JunL449m_MetaG_FD_160082 | JGI IMG/M metagenome (GOLD analysis project Ga0194041, IMG submission 160082) | Anoxic zone freshwater microbial communities from boreal shield lake in IISD Experimental Lakes Area, Ontario, Canada - Jun2016-L442-9m | ecosystem: Environmental > Aquatic > Freshwater >...
TCGCCAGGGTGCTCAAAAGCAGGGAGGCAAGAACAACGGTGGCCGCGCCAACGGCGGTCAGCGTCAGGGTACCCAGCCCAAGCCGGTTGAGGCTGTGCTGCTCGATGAGGATCCGCTTCAACTTGACGAGCAGACCCTCAAGCGTCGAGGTGGCAAGAGCCGCAAGGGTCGAGCCGTTGGGCGCTTTCAGATGAATGTGCAGGTTCGGGGAGAGGCAACCCAGATTGCAATTCTTGAAGGCCGGTCGCTCGTTGAGCACTACGTCTCAAAGCCTACGGATGACACCACCCAAATTCACGGCAATGTCTACATTGGCAAGGTCGAGAACGTTCTCCCGGGCATGGAAGCCGCCTTCATTGACATTGCTACTCCGAAAAACGCGGTGCTCTATCGAAGCGACGTCGTGCATGATGCTTCCGAACTCGATAAGCGGGCGGACCCTCCTCGGATCGAGGATGTACTCAAGTCTAAGCAGCTCATCCTGTGTCAGGTGACCAAAAATCCCATCGCGCACAAGGGTGCGCGGCTCACTCAAGAGGTTTCACTGCCGGGGCGATTCGTGGTGCTGGTTCCGAATTCGACCACATTCGGTATTTCCAAGCGATTGCCAGATGATGAGCGTAAACGCTTGCGTCAGTTGCTTGATCGGGTCAAGCCGAAGCAGCACGGGGTCATCGTGCGAACCGCTGCCGAAGGAGTAACCGCTGAGGAACTTGAACGAGACGTGGCTCGACTCGTCAAACAGTGGGACCGTATCTCGGACCTTGCCGCCAAGCAGAACCGCCCTGGACTTCTGTATCGAGAGCCAGAACTCGCAGTGCGCTTTATTCGTGAGGAGTTCAGCGCCGACTATCGCGCTGTGGTCATCGACGACGAAGCGCTGTACGCAGATGTCAAGGAGTACGTCGAGGCGGTAGCTCCGGCCCTAGCGGAGCGCGTGCAGTTCTACGATCGCAAAGCTGAATCATTGCCAATCTTTGAGCGGTTTCACGTGATGGAGCAGTTAGCTAAAGCAGTGGATCGAAAGGTCTGGCTGCCATCGGGCGGGTCGCTCATTATTGAAGCTACCGAAGCGCTCACGGTGATTGACGTGAACACTGGTCGAAACGTTGGATCCTCGAATCTGGAGGAAACCGTATTCCGCAACAATCTGGAGGCCGCCGACGAGATTGCGCGGCAGCTTCGCCTTCGAGATATCGGCGGAATCATCGTGATTGACTTCATTGACATGGAGATTAAGGAAAACCGAGATCAGGTCGGACGGCAGTTCCGTGAGGCCCTGAGCCGCGATAAGACCCGAACTCAAGTGTTCAGCATCTCGGAGCTTGGACTAGTTGAGATGACGAGAAAGCGCATCGGTGAGGGACTTTTGGAGTCGGTTTCAACCATGTGCGAGCCATGCTCAGGCCGTGGAGTGTTGTTGTCGGCGGAGTTCTTGTCCTAAGGCGAATGCGCTCAACGTGCATTGAGTAGCTTCTCTCCGGTAGAGTCAGAACCCGTATGTATGCAGTCGTGAAGTCCGGTGGAAAGCAATATCGTGTCGAGCAGGGCCAGCGCCTGCGTGTTGAGCGCTTGGGTGCGCCAGAGAGCGAGGTTGAGCTCCGTCCGGTGATGTTGGTGGACGGTGACACTGTGCTCGCCACCCCAGAGGAACTCAAGGGCGCCACGGTGTCTGCTCGTGTCGTTGAAGAGGTGAGAGGGCCAAAGATCAACGCCTTCACCTATAAGAACAAGTCCAATAACCGTCGCCGGTGGGGTCACCGTCAGACGTACTCGGCAATCGAGATCACTGGAATATCTCGAGGCTAAGGGCAACCCCCGTGCAAGGCTCCGGTTCAGAATCTCCAAGCTAGGAAGAGAAAGCACTCATGTCGAAGACCAAAGGTGGCGGTTCTACAAGGAACGGTCGCGATTCAGAGAGTAAGCGCCTCGGCGTCAAAGTATTCGACGGCGGCGTGGTTCACGCCGGAGCCATCATTGTTCGCCAGCGTGGCACCAAGATCCACCCCGGCGAAAACGTCGGGATCGGTGGAGACGATACCTTGTTCGCTCTCGCAGACGGCCAGGTCAAGTTCGGATCTCGTCGGAATCGCAAGATCGTCAACGTCTTTCCTGCAGCCGAATAGGCCGGCCGAAAGCTAGAAAATGCCGACTGGAAGGTCGTTGCTCTTCCAGCCTAAGAGTTGTTGAGCCTGAGTAAATGCGTATCGGTCGGTCATCCCGCCCACGTAGGTCACGGCCTCGGCGAGCGCATCTACGGAGTCTGCTTCAAGTGGCGTGTGCTGTGCTTCCGCTCGTGGTAGGAGCTTCGGGTTTAACCCGAGATATTCGACGAGGGCTCGAAGAATGCGGATGACGGTAGCGGATTGAGCGAGTGACTCAGGTCGCATGTAGATACGTTCGTAGTTGAATTTTCGAAAGCAAGTAAGTGCCTCGGCGAGTGAGTCAGTCATGCCGATCTGCCCCGTCTCCCGGGCAGCCTGAACGACTGCGGCGATGAACGCACTGAGTTGCTGGCTTCTTCGCTCCCCGCAACGCTCGCGCACGAGTGCGGGGAGTTCTTCTGGCATCACGATGCCCACGTGTGCAGCATCTTCAAAGTCGTGACATACATAGGCAATGCGATCTGCCCAAGAGACAACTTCACCCTCGGGAGTCAGAGGTGCCGGTCTCGACCAAGAGTGATTTCGGACCCCGTCTAAAGTCTCAGTGCACAGGTTCAGCGGCTGCAGCACCGTATCGGCACCCCAAACTGCGTGATCGTAGCCACCTGGAATATACGGCGAGAAAGCGTCCTCGCTGGCATGCCCACCAGGGCCGTGGCCACAATCGTGGCCCAGTGCAATAGCCTCGGTAAGAGCCAAGTTGAGTCCCAGCGATCGAGAGATTGCGACGGCGACCTGAGCTACCTCGAGCGCATGTGTGAGTCTGGTCCGTTGGTGGTCCTCGGGGAAGACGAAGACCTGAGTTTTGCCAGAGAGTCGACGGAAGGCAGGGCTGTGAAGAATGCGGTCTCGGTCGCGCTCGAAGCAGGTGCGCTCAGGGTCTGGCGGCTCTGGCAATGCACGGTTGCCCGCACCGGATGATTTCGTCGCACCGCTCACTAAGGTCAACTCTTCGAGGTGTTCTCGGGTCGCCCGGTTCATGCGAGCGGCAGTTCCAATGTGGGCAGTTGAGTCGCTATGAGCGAGCCGAATGGCAGCCTCGCCAATCTGGTGGCCGCCCATCGTGGAAGCCCACACCGCGCCGCGGTTCTCGGAGTCAGAGTCTTGCTCCGCCTTCGCTCTTGGGTCTGCCTCTAAGTTGCTCACTCCCCCATAGTAGAAGGCCGCAGGGACACTCTCAGGGGTGGTTCAGAATCAGCATGGCTCGAGCATGGCTGACTAGCCGTATCCTTATGCGGTGTCGAACTTTGTAGATGAGTGTGGTCTGAACGTAAAGGGCGGAGATGGCGGGGCGGGATGCACCTCGTTCCGCCGCGAGGCGCATGTTGCCATGGGCGGCCCTGACGGTGGAGACGGTGGGTCCGGGGGAGACGTTTGGCTCGTGGCCGACCGCAACGTTGCTTCGCTGCTGTCGTTTCGAGATCACCCCCATCGCAAGGCAACGAACGGTACACACGGGTCTGGCAAAAAGAAGCACGGCCACGGGGGCGATGACTTATTTGTGCATGTTCCCATCGGAACAACCGTGAAGGATCGCGATGGTGAGATCCTCGCAGACCTCGTACATGACCGAGATCGCTGGCTCGCAGCCGAGGGGGGTATCGGTGGCAAGGGCAATGCCAAGTTCTTGTCGAATAAGAGACGTGCACCCGGGTTTGCGGAGCAGGGTGAGGTCGGCCAAGAACGCTGGATGTGGCTCGAGCTCAAACTGATGGCAGACGTAGCACTCGTTGGATTTCCAAATGTCGGAAAGTCCACCCTGATCTCACGGATATCTGCCGCTCGGCCCAAGATTGCGGATTACCCCTTTACCACCCTGGTACCCAACCTTGGAGTGGTTCGGATCAAGGAGGGCAACGGAGTTGCCTTCGAGATGGTGGTTGCCGACATTCCTGGTCTGATTGAGGGCGCAGCCGAGGGTCGAGGGTTAGGCCACCAATTCTTGCGGCACATTGAGCGTGCGCGGGCGTTGGTCCTCCTCTTGGATCTCTCGCCGTTAGCTGAGCGATTACCCGAAGAGCAAGAACGGGTTCTGTTAGCGGAACTCGAGAGTTATCGCCCTGATATGTTGGACCGTCCGAGAGTCCGGATCGGCTCACGCGCCGACATGGCTGAGCAAGACTTGGCTCATCATTTTGATGGACTGTCTGTTTCTGCCGTCACTGGCACGGGGGTTCCGCAGTTGCTTGGCCTACTTCGAACAGCAGTAGAGACGGCACGTCAGAGTGAGCCCGAATCAGAAGGGTTCGTGACGCTGCGCCCGGTTGCTGAAGGCATCAAGATTACTCGCAGAGATGATGGCAGTTTTGAAGTGATCGGCCGCGAAGCAACGCGTGCCGTGGGGCTTTCAGATATGACAAATGCAGAGGCACTCGATGTGGCTCGTGAGCGATTGACCAAGCTCGGCGTGGATCGTGCGCTGGCTCGCGCTGGTGCCCGAAACGGAGACGTGGTGCACATCGCTAAATTCAGTTTTGATTATGAGTCTGATGACACCCTCGAGGTACAACCCTTTGATGATGCAGCCCCTGTGGCGCGCCATAGAAGAAATCGCGAGGCCCACACGGGTGATTGGCTTGAGGAAGATCAATCTGCTGAGGTGACAGACGTGACAGATGGCGCAGATTCTGAGGGCGCAGATTCTGAGGGCGCAGATTTCGAGGGCGAGACTGAAGTGATCTACGTGCAGAGGGAGCAGGGCTCGAAATGAGGTTGGTCGTCAAGATTGGATCCTCAAGTCTGACTGATGCCGACGGAGCGATCGCTGCAGCATCAATACAAAAGCTCAGCGTTGAACTCGCCGAGTTGCGTGCCGGCGGTCATGAGGTGGTGTTGGTTTCTTCAGGAGCAGTTGCCTCGGGGTTGCCGGTACTCGGTTTCGACGCAACCTCTCGTCCAGTTGACGCGAGAACCCTGCAGGCCGTGTCTGCAGTCGGACAGGCTCGCCTCATGCAGACCTGGAACGAGAAACTCGAAGCTCAGGGTCTTGTTGCTGGGCAAGTTCTGCTCGCTCCCCATGACTTCATGGTGAGAACGCAGTACCTGTTTGCTCGAAGCACCTTGGAGCGCTTGCTTGAACTCGGTGTCATCCCTGTGGTCAACGAAAATGATGCCGTTGCAGACGATGAGATTCGCTTTGGGGACAACGATCGGATTGCCGCGTTGGTTGCTCACCTGATCTCTGCTGACCTGCTGATTTTGCTGACAGACATGCCCGGCCTGATGGATGCCGACCCACGGAGCGAGAAACAAGCCTCGTTGATCGAGGAAATCATCGAGATCGACCAAAAACTCGAACTTATTGCAGGTGGCGCAGGTACTGCACGAGGAAGTGGCGGAATGGCATCCAAACTCTCGGCAGCTAAGATCGCATCCTGGTCCGGAGTCCGAACGGTGATCGCTGCAGCGACTCGGCCCGGTGTGCTGATGGACGCAGTTGACCAGGTTCCTGGTGTGGGCACGACAGTGCTCGCACGAGACAATCAGCTTTCGGCGCGCAAGCTCTGGATTGCATTCGCCTTGCCTTCTTCTGGGCGTATCGTGATTGATGCCGGTGCCGTGAGTGCACTGAGCCGCGGAGGAACGTCGCTTCTTGCCGCGGGAGTGAGGTCAGTGGAGGGCAGCTTCGCGGCCCTTGATGCTGTTGAGATTGTGGACGAAGGTGGCAACGTGGTGGCAAAGGGTCTTTCCCGGCTCAATGCGAGCACTGTTCACGACCTTGCAGGCCACCGATCCGAGGAATTGGGCGACCGCTCTGGTGAAGTCGTTCACTGCGATGACCTGGTGATTTTGCCGTAGCCCGTGACCTTGCCTTGGGCGGTGATCGCTCCCTAAGCCGGAGGGGTGTCTCCACGAGAGGTTGCGGTCTGAGCATCCTCTGGCGCTGCCGCAGTTGCCGCGCTTGCCTCGGCTGGAGCAGCTTCGGTGATTCCTAGTTGTGAGCGAATCTCGGATAGCCGCGCCTGAGCCTCGAAGTTGACCGAAGCTTGTTCAACCTCGAGCATCTTTGACTCCACCGACATTCCCTGAATCTCTGAGGTTCCCTTGGCCTTGGCATATCGGGTTTCGATCTTCTCTCGCACCTCATCCAAGGTGGGAACGTCCTCGCCCACCTGCTCCGTCAGTGATGACATCGCAGTATTCATCTGCTCTTGCATCTTTGCTTGGTCGAGCTGTGAGAGCAGCTTCTGCTTCTCTGCGAGCTTCTGCTGCAAGACGCGTGAGTTCTGTTGCACGGCTGCTTTGGCCTGATCAGAGGCTTGCGCTGATTGCAGAGCGAGTTCCTTGAGCGTTGCAGCCTCTGACTCCTTTGAGATCAGCTGATTGGCAAAGGTCTCGGCGGCGTTCAGGAACTCGGCTGCCTTTGCCTCGTCACCACTCTTTGAGGCCTCGTCGGCCATGATCACGGCCTGTTGTGCGTTGCGGTTGAGCTTCTCAAGCTCATCAAGCACCTTCGCTAAGCGCATCTCGGTTTGCTTCTGATTCGCGATGACGTTCGCTGCCTGCTCCTTGAGGCGCCGGTGCTGCTCCTGAGCCTCGGTGATTGCCTGCTCGAGCTGAATCTTGGGATCGGCATTCTCATCGAACGTATTCGAGAGCTTGGCTTCCATGTACTTCCACCATTTTTTCAGCGATTTCCACATGGCCGACAGCCTAACTGCATCCCGGTCCCACTACCTCGCTTTGTCTTGCGCCTGACCCTCCATGGAGGGTCAGGCGCATAACAGAACGGGGGATTGGGGGTTAGCTGCGAGATGAAGAAGGGCTGCTCCGGCGGCGCAGACGGTTGAGTATCGGGTCGAAGCCGTATGGCCGAAATACCACAACAGCAACAGCGAACACGGGGATTGCCACTGCTAGGCCGACGAGCAACTCGCCCAGATCGCCGACCTTTGGTCGAACGAAGAGAACAGCTGCTGCCAACGCCACTATCACACAAGCCGAAACCATAAGTGACCGGGTCAGCATCCAGAGAGTTGACCAGGTGAGCAAGCCGTGAACATGACGATTCAACACGATCACTGCTGCGACTGCGGCAGCGCAGTAGGCGAGCGAGTACGCAAGCGACAGGCCTGTTTGCCCGATCAGTGCAACGAGCGGAATGACTAGGGCCACGTTGAGGGCATTCTCGAAGAGATTTAAGTAGAACGGTGTGCGAGTGTTTCGGCGCGCGTGAAGCGCCCGAACACAATACAAAAACACGGCAAAGGCCGGCATGCCCACGGCGAATCCGATCAGCATTGTCAGCGTCTCTTTCGTAGCTGCTGCATCAAACTCGCCGCGTTGCAGCAAGAGAGCGATGAGTGGTCGTCCCAAAAGAAAGTATGCGGCAGCTGCGGGAATCATGAAGGTGAGCAACAGGCTCAGACCCTCACGAAACTTCTCGGCGAAGGCAGCGGTGTCTCCATTGTTGGCCGCCGTCGCAAGCTCGGGAAGCACCGCAGTCATGAGGGAAACAGCAATGAGACCATAGGGCAGTTGGAAGAAAATGAAGGCGTACTGATATGCAGACACAGCGCCGGTGCCTGCGCCTCGGGCCAAGGTCAACACAATGAGCAGGGCAATTTGATTAGAGATCGCAAACCCAACAGTCCAGCCCGAGAGGCGCAACACCGAGCGAACCGCTGGATGTTTTGGTCGAAAGTCCCAGCGCAGAGTGATGCCCGAACGCCGGAGTGCGGGCATGAGCGTTGCGGCCATGGCTGCCACGCCGGCCGTGGTGCCAATTGCAAGCACGTAGACGGTGCTCATCGGATCTGCACCCTGTGCAGGGTCGATCACCTTGTAGACAATCAGCGCAGCCAGGGAGATGATCAGATTGGTTAAGACCGGAGCAAACGCTGGTGCGGCAAACCTTCTCCGGGCGTGCAGCATTGCGGTGGCCAACGTGGTGATGCCGTAGAAGAAAATCTGCGGCAGCAGCAGCATCAAGAAGTCGTCGCCGATGACGAGTTGCTCAGCACGATTCCTGCCTCGAACCGTGAGAGCGAACAACTGATTAATCCAAGGCGAGAGCAATACCGCAACGATTGCGAGCAGGGTGATTGCTACGAATCCAACCGTGACCATGACCGAGGTTGCATCATCAGCATCGGGGTCTGACTCGGCGTTTTGGTTGGCCTGCACAAACAGGGGCACCAGCGTGGAAGACAGCACGCCGCCGATGACAAGTTCATACAAAATGTTTGGCGCCGTATTGGCCAAGTTGTAGATGTCGCTCATGCTGCTGAGCCCGAGAGCCGTAGTCAGCGCAGCAACTCGAACTAGGCCGCTCGCCCGAGACAACATGGTGCCAATCGCAGGTGTTGCGCTGGCCCGGAGAAGGCTGGGGCCCCCGCCGAGTGGTTCTTCAGCGGCTGCCTCGTCAACGAAGTCCTCGTACACCCAAGTCTGATCAGGGAACTCATCGTTCTCCCAACCTTGCAGGCTCTGTTCATGCTGCGGGCTCTGTTCATGCTGCGGGCTCGATTGAGGGACTCGTTCTGACTCCTCCCTTCGGGTGGCTTCGCTGTGCGGATCTGTCACACCGAACCTGAACTTGTGCCGAGCTGAGGCTCCTCGGGTTCTTCGCCTTCTGGCTCATGCCCCTGAGTTTCTTCAACTGCTTGGCGCAGCGCTTCCATATCGTTCACGATCGAATCCACCTCGGCGCCCAAGCCACCAAGGTCGTCCGTAGTTGCCTGACTGACCGACAGCTCCACCGTCCGCGTCACCATCTCATCGATCCGGGCATCGAGCAGGCGCAGTTGGTCGTAGGTGTCGCTGATGGTCAGGTCGAGGCGTTGTGCAGAAGAGAGCTGTGCTTGCAGCGCTTGTATGGTCTGATCCGATCGCCCTGTATGGGCAGTGGTTTGGGCTTGTTGAAGTTCGGCGGTGATTGTGTCGCTGTTGATCTGCTTTCTGCCAAGGCTGAGCTGATTGCCTGCCTGTGCAATGGTCCAAGCCTCGTCCACCCCGCTCTCTAAGCGTTCCCCGAGCTCACCGAGACGGTCTTTGAGTGGTCCCGCCTGCATGGCTTTGAGCGCGGAGCGATACCGCTTGCGGGCGTCGAGAATTCCTACCATGAGCGACTGCCATGGATCGATGAGCGATTTTGGCGAGATTCTTGGTCGGGCTGAGTTGCGTGGCACTGAAGCTAGAACCCGAGCAGCAAAGGCGCCGGCACCGAGGAGCACAACTCCGGGCAGGCCAAGGCCCACAAGAATGGCTGCAGATGCTCCCGCTGCTGTCACCAGAATCGCCGAAGGCGAGGTGATAGCGCGAGCCACCTGTGGAGTCAGAAAACGGTCACGAAACGACGGCATTGCACACCATGTTTGCAGGGGTTCGGGCTAAAGGGTGGTGACTCATTGTTGAACGAGCGAATTACCCCTAGAAGTTGCTCACCACAGCGGCAAACACTTGATTGATTGTGGTCGCATCAGTTGCCTGGTAAGCAGTCGCATTTGAGGCTTCAGAGATTTGACGCAACTCTTTCGGGTCGGTCCCGGAGCCGTATGCGACCGTAAAGATACGAACAGGTTTTGAGTTCTCGCCATCGCTATGGAGCTTCACATCGGCGAGCAGCGCAGCGAACTGCTTTTTGTCATCCTCTGGCGTGCCGTCATCGTTCATTCCATCAGTGAGCACCACAACGGCGTTGATCAACTCGGGGTCATAGGCCTCGAGCATGTCGTTGTAGGACTGTTGCGTCACGTCATAGAGCGGCGTTCCCCGCAGTGGTTGAAGTGTGCTGACCTGATTGATGAGCGCCTCACGGTTTGGTCCAATTGGAGCGACGGGGCTGAGATCGGTGACGATCGGGGTGCCATCATCGCTGGTCGTAAAGATTCGTAAGCCGACTAGGTCCTCGGGTTTGAAATTGCCGAGGCCTTTGCTGACCGCTTCTTTGGCTAAGTCCAGCTTGGTTGGACCAGATGGATCTGCTGGGTCGGCCGGGTCGCCCATCGAGCCTGAAACATCGAGCACCAGCATGACCCGTGCCCCCTTACGTTGGGTGGCCCAGGCGGAAAGCAGGTCAACCATGACCTTGCCCGAAGGTACCCCCAGCAAGGTGGCAGGTTGGTCGGGATTCACGCCGTTGGCCGCAACAATCGGGGCCGCAAGTGGAACCTCGGGATTGCCGGGCCGAAACCCGTACTTCAGCACCTTTTTCTGGTTTGCTGGTTCTTGTACATAAGCCTGAAACTTTGCTGCAGCGGCAGCCTGTGCAGGAGAAACCCATGGAGCATCAAGAATGAAGAAGGGGTTATCGGAGTACAGCGTGCCCTCGGTCGGGTAGATCGCTACCAGGGGAATCCGAGGCTTCTTCGGCTTCTCTCCCTGATCCAAAATGCCATCCGGATTTCCCTTGTTGTAATCAATAAGGGACTTCTCTTCAACTGCAACTGCACTGGCATAGGTGAGTGCAGTTCCTCGCCGATCCGCCCGGTACCAGTTGTTCAAAAACGTCATGGTGATATCGCCGTAGTGAACCACCGAGGATTCAATATCGGTTCCGGCTTGGATCACCGCCGGCGAGGCAAGGTCCTCAGAGGACAGATCGCTAGTCTTGCCCGTTGCGGCGTAGGTCTGCGCAATCAGCGCAGACAGCCCCGAGGTGGAAAAGTTGGGATTCGTCTTGCCCAGGCGGAACGGGCCCCACTCGGGGTGGCCGTACTCGGCCCAACCAGTGGGGGATTGGGCGAGTCGCAAAATATCTGCCCAGCCAATGGGTTTCTCGGGGTAACCAAGCGCCTGTGCCATTGGTGCTGGCATGGCTATCACCAGCGGAGTCAACATGAATGAGGTGGCGTCTTTCGGTGCCATGGGCGGTTCTCCCTTGGCGGCAAGCTTCTGATTCAGAATCGTTCCCCAAGCACTTGAAGCCGGTGACCAGATCACGGGGGCTGGGCCATTCACGGCCTCATCCCACCCCTCTGACAGAGCCGTCATTGCGCTGCCCGAAGACTTGGAATGCACATCCACAAACACGCATTTGCCTTTGAGGGTTGCCTGTGGGGAATCATTAAACGAGGAGGCTAGATCGCCAAGCAGATCTACTTTTTCTGAGCTCACCGTCAGGTCAACGGTGATGCAGGAACCGCGACGGGGATCTGCTTCCTGAGCGGGAGTGGCTGCTTTTTTGGCTTGGCTAGATCCGCCGACACAAGCGGCGGCGAGTAGCGCGCAGGCCAACAGTGATGCCGTGTAGAGGGCATGCTTTTTGGTTCGCGAGGGCCGACTCTGCGGAGTTTTGGCAGTCAGGCCTGCTGCTGTTCGTGGGTTAGTCATTCTCGAGCCTCCATCTGTTTGGGCTGCATCTGAACTTGAATCGGATTTTGGATCGGTTCGGGTCGAACTAAGTAACGCCTCATGAATTCCACATGTCTCGAAGAACCTGCAGAACGCCAGGGTCGGGCAAATTCGACTCGGGGTTTTGCGGAGCGGTATCCCAGTTGGATTTCGCCAGCAAGTTAGTGAGGACTTCACTGTTCACCTGGTCGAGCGCATCCTTTGCATTAACCCCACGAGCAGGGACAAGCCGGACCTGAGCAATCACTGGTTGGGCAGGAGCACCTTTCGGCGCCGGGAGAGGGTTGAACTTCTTGGTACTCGTGGGGAGTGACGCCACCTCGGAACTCAGTGCACCAACGGTTGTATACGTTCCTGTTGCTACCACAGCACGCTCAAGAACAGTCTGCCCGCCCAATTTGGACTCTCGACTCTTCTTGGTGAGTTGATCGAACCACCCGATGAACGCTGCATCCTCAAAGTCGGAGGCTGAGTAACTGTTACTGCCGAAGAAACTATTTGTAGCATCAGCCAGCACAGCGAGGCCCACCCCAGTGTTTGGCGAAGGCATGCCGATGCCCTGTGGCTGTGGCAGGGACTGGTTCTGGCCGAGACATTTCCAGGTGATAGTTCCACCGCACGCAGTGTTCAGTGCTGTCTCGCCTGATTTTAAGGTCACGAGTTTGGCCGGGGAGCTGCCTAGCACCCCCGAGGGAGTGCCAAGAATTGCTCCTGTGTTTTCGGTGAAGTTTCGGTTGTCTTGCACAATCTCGGCCCAAGGCCCGACAGTGAGCCAAGCATCAACGCCTGGG
>Ga0194041_10000931_pt1 | contig 12242 bp, 9 predicted proteins | sample JunL449m_MetaG_FD_160082 | JGI IMG/M metagenome (GOLD analysis project Ga0194041, IMG submission 160082) | Anoxic zone freshwater microbial communities from boreal shield lake in IISD Experimental Lakes Area, Ontario, Canada - Jun2016-L442-9m | ecosystem: Environmental > Aquatic > Freshwater >...
GTCATTCCTGTGGGGCTACTGCCACGCCTGGCGTTTGAATCGGCCGCCACGCAGTTCACCGCAAATCAACGTGCCAGCGTCAGCATCACCTCGTCGGCAGGGGCTCGGGCCGTTCTGAGCGCGCCTACCCTCGTCGGGGCCGACGCCCTAGGGCAACTCACACCGGGTGGGCGGGCTATGTGGACCCTAACTCTCACGCCATGCCCCGCCAGGCTGAGCGGCGAATGTGCGGGGGGCACGAACACGCTGCGGATTGATCCGGACCGCTTTGCGCCGCTGGCGAGTGGCGGCCTTGCTCGTTCACTACGTTTGACCACAGCCTGCCGCCCCGTGGGATCGACGACGTGGGTTGACTCTGCTGATCTCTTTTCCGCCGCCTGGAGTGCGACGAATGTGGCCACTGGGCGCCTCGCATCGCTCTCCGCTGGTGCTGCGCCGAGTGAGTGCCAGATACAGGTGACCCTGCTCGGAAGCATCACCGCTGCGAGCAGTGCGCTCGCGCTCCCGCTGCGGTGGGGACCAGAGTGATCGCGCGCTATCGATGGCTTCGACTCGCGCTGCCACTCACCGTGATCGTTGTGGCCACATCTGGCGCTGCCTGGTCGCCGCGTCTTGAACTTCCGCTGACGTCTGGCGCGTGGGGTGCGCCAGGCGGAGTGAGCAACGGACTCCTCCTCTGGTACGACACGGCGGAGAGCGGGACACTGTTGCTTGCACCAAAGTTGCGCTACTGGTTCGACAAGTCGGGACAAGCTCAACACGCACAGGTCAGCGTTGGGCAGTATCAGCCGTACCCAACCCTTGCGTCGGGGGTTGCCGGCCTGCAGTTCACTGGTGCGGCGGTGCAGCTTCCGGTGAGTATTCCGCTCGAGCCGATGACGCTGATGCTGGTCTCTCGGCAGGCGAGCGAGGGACTCAGTCATCCCCTCGTTGGCAGTAGCACCCGATTCTCTGGGATCTCGCTAGAAATGGGCCGACTGCGCATCTACAGCAACGGACAGTCAACTGGTGCTACTTCGGCTCGAACCACAACTGGGTTGACGATCACTACGGTACGCACCGCTGCTGGCGCGGCGGATGGGTTTCAGTACAACGGTGGCCCGGAGACGCCATTTAGCATCACGACCTCTGAGTCGATGAACTGGATCGGCGGGATGTTCGTCTCGGGGGTGGCGAGATATTTCGTCGGCACCATCATGGAGGTGGTGGTGTGGGGGCGGTCGCTTTCAACCAGCGAGTTGCAGGCGGCACACCGGGCGCTCGGCGCAAAGTGGGGGATCAGCGTCCCTTGAAGATTTGGCGCGGGAGTGCGGTCGCAACCTTTGTAATCAGCGTAATCCCTGCGGCACCAGAGAGCGCATACGGCACGGCGATGGTGAGCAGGTACTGCGGCCACTTTGTGGGCCAAAAGAAGAGTGCCGCCGCGCCAAGTCCAAGCCAGATCGCATACACAGGGCGTTTGCGTGCGAGTGGGACCACACCAGCGAGGGCGAGGGGCAGCATCCACGAATCAAACTTGACCAAGAAGACGTTTTGCCCGTCGTGCCACGGGACCGACTGGGTAAGCCAAATCAGTTGCTGCCACATTGGGTACCCAGTTGACCGCACCTGCTCGCTTGCGGCGTAGGCGGGATGGTAGGCAGCGCTGGCGATGAGCCGACCGATTGGATCACTCCACAGGTATGGATTTACTGCAATGAAGGCGAAGGCAGCGACCGCGCCCCAACGGATCGCATCGCCGATTCGTAGCGGCTCGCCCCGCCGCGTACGACGGAGGCGATCCACGACGATGGCCGCACCTGCGATGGCATACGGGTACTTGGCACCGACCGCAAGGCCGATGCCGATCGCTGAGGCGGTGTAGGCAAGGCGACGGCGACGCGCGCTGGAGATGCTGCGCGCAAACTCGTACAGCGCCACGCCAAGCAGCGAGAAAAGGAGTGGCACCGATTCGAGCATCACTTGGCTGGTGTATTTGATCACCCAGGTACTCGTGGCAAGCAGTACGCCGGCGATCGGGCTCACAACGGCAAGCGCTGAGACTGCAAGGACGCCGAACGCACTCTCCATCCGGCGAACCGCTGCGAGTGTGGGGCGATGCATCAGGTCATACGGGTTTGCCGTGACCGGCAGTTCTGGAATTGGCTTGATCGGCTCCATACCGAGCATGACCGTGGCAATGAGCATCTTCACCAGCTGCGGATGCTCGATACGGTAGTTGTTTGTCAGCACAATTCCTGGGTTCCCGGTGCGAATCTCATCGGCAAGAATTTGTCCTGCGCGCATGTAGTCATCTTCGTCAAAGTCGACTGGGAGATGCGCGGCCTGCGCGTGAAGGAGGAGCGAGAGGGCGGTGATGATCCCGACAGCGCCGAGTCGCAGTCCTTTAGTCGCTAGGGTCATGCAGGCAGCCTAGCTGCCGATGCGGAATCGAGCAGCCAGGTTGCGGTTGGAAGCAGCGCCGCCCTTGCTGGCGCATCTACAACTGCGGTAGAGCTGGCGAAGATGCGCGCGAGCGCATCGGCCTTGCCGGCACCGGGAGCAAGGGCCAGCACCTCTCGAGCGCTGGCCAACATGCCGAGCGAGAAGGAGAGTCGCGGCACATGTGGCTCGATGTGTGTCGGGGCTGGCACTCCAGCGGCAACGGGCGCCCCCTCGGCGGCGAGTGCTGAACCAGGAAAGACGCTCAAGCAGTGCCCATCGCCGCCAATGCCAATCAACACAAGGTCAAAGATCGGGAAGCCGGTCTGAGCGTGCGGTACCCCTGCGGCGTGGAGCTCTGCCAGGTACGCGCCCACCGCAACACGAGCGTCAGCAGCGGTGGTTGGCCAGGGGTGAACGGCGCTGGTGGCGAGTGGCGATGCTGTGCCGGCAGCGTCGGCGCTCAATAACTGTGCATCGAGCGGGAACACATTCGAAAGGGGATCGGTTCGCGGCACAAACCGATCATCACCGAACCAGATCTGCGTCGCTGCCCATGGCATTCGGGCGGCTCGCGATGGCTCGCGCAACGCGCGATAGAGCGCCGCCGGCGTTGAGCCACCAGTCGAGCAGAGATGGAAGACGCCACGAGCGGCCACAGCAGTAATCGCCGCTTCAATCACTCGATCCGCCGCTGCCTCTGCAACCCCCTGGGCGTTGTCGAGGATGCGGACCGTTGGAGCCATCATCCGATCAGCGCGCTCATGGTACGAAGGATTGCTGGCGAGAGCGGATCCACTTCGCCAAACTCAAGTGACTCACTCAAGAGGGTTGCCTCGGTCCAGCGAGGGGCCTGGAAGGTTCGCTCATGAACCACGGCTCCGTTGATGCGCGCGATGGCTCGAGTAGAGGTTGAGTCGGCCCGCACCTCAAGTTCAAAGTGCTCGCCGCGTCGATCTGCGGCGATGCGGACAGCGATCGTTGTGCCTGCGCCGAGAACGGAATCAACGGGGTTCATCTCAACAGCGATAGCGTGGCGCGCTGCGTCGTGCAACTGTGCGCGCCATCCAGCGCCATCGCCTAGATGGAGCGGCGTCTGGATAGTGGCGTTGAGCCGCGAGGCGAGCCACGCCACGTGATAGGCCGGGCGCACAACATTGATTGAGGAGCTAGACCCCTTCCCTGCGGAGTAGTCGATGGAGATGTTGTTGATGGCGTTCAGGAATGGCGCGGCTGACTCTTCGTCAAACATCGTGGCGATAGAGTCACGCCAGCGGCCTTGACGCAAGAGTGCGAAGTCGGTGACGGCAACACCGGCGCTCTCAGCAGCCGCAAAGAGAGTACGAACGGTTGAAAGCCCGTCGCTCGGCTGCGTTGCCCCATCAATGATCACGCGGTCAACACCTCGAAGCAGCTGGCGAACATCGCTCTCGGCAGCGTTCACGGGAGCGTCCCACCAGAGGAGTGTGGGCAGGTCGTGCAGTGAGAGCGGCGGCACGATGCTTGCAAGGTGATGGGCGGCAGGACCCCCAACGTCAATCCAGAGCAACTCGGTGCAGGCTGATGTCCCGTCGCCACGCGGCGTGACGGCGCAGAACACTTCCAGGCGGGCGGCGAACGTTGCGGGACCCTCTGGGTCGCGTGGAACGATAAAGAGGGTCCGCGACGGATTCCGCGGCAGCGTTGCCAGGATCGATGCGGCATGTGCCGCGCGCTCGGCGCCGTTTGCAACGACGGCGAGGTTCATGACGCCAGTGCGCACGGCGATTGGTTCAGTTGTTGTCGCGTCCGTTGGTGAGTCGGAGACCAAGAAGCGGCGCGCCTCGCTGCTCGCCCAGAGTTTGGAGAGAAGTGCGTCGGCCTCTGCAACCGTGGTGGCGCTTGATGACCAGCGCAGTGACGAAGCGAGGATGGAGTTGAGGCTCATCGGTTGTTCGCCCCTACCGGCTTACAGGCGGCGCCAGCGGCGCCCCTCTCGGGTGAGTAGCTCGTCGGCCGCATCTGGGCCCCAGGTGCCCGATGTGTAGTTTGGCAACTCTGGCTCGCCACCTGCGATCCAAGCGTCGATGATTGGATCAACGATGCGCCAGGCTGCCTCGACCTCGTCGGCGCGCGTGAAGAGCGATGCGTCGCCCAACAGCGCGTCGAGGATTAGCGTCTCGTAAGCGTCGGGGCTCTCCACGGTAAAGGCGGAACCATAGGCAAAGTCCATATTCACTGGTCGCACGTCGATCCCGAGACCAGGAACCTTGGCCGCGAAGCGCATGAGGATCCCTTCGTCTGGCTGGATGCGGATGACGAGGAGGTTCGGCTCTGGCTCGTCGCCGACCGTGGGGAAGAGGTGTTGCGGCACATCCTTGAACTGGATGGCGATCTCGGTGGCGCGCTTTGGGAGGCGCTTTCCGGCGCGTAGATAAAAGGGGACACCCGCCCAACGCCAGTCATCAATCTCCAGTCGTGCCGCTACGAACGTCTCTGTTTCGCTAGACGGGTCGACCGCCGGCTCACTGCGATATCCTGGGGCCTCTGTTGCGCCCACCCAACCTGGACCGTACTGCCCGCGAACCACTGATTGGTCAACCTCCTCAACGGGGATCGGTCGAATAGCGCGGAGCACCTTCACCTTCTCATCGCGAAGTGCCTCAGCCTCTAGGTTTGCTGGTGGCTCCATTGCCACAAGCGTCAGTAACTGGAGTAGGTGGTTCTGCAGAATGTCGCGCAGTGCGCCCGTCTCTTCGTAGAAGGCGCCGCGCCCCTCAACACCGATGGACTCTGCCACCGTGATCTGTACGTGGTCGATGTAGCGGCGGTGCCAGATCGGCTCAAAGATCAGATTGCCGAAGCGGAAGATCAGGATGTTGCGCACCGTCTCTTTACCGAGGTAATGGTCGATGCGGTAGACCTGCGACTCGCGGAAGACCTTGCCAACTTCGCGGTTCAGCTTGACGGCCGTCTCGAGGTCGCGGCCGAACGGCTTCTCAATGACGACACGTCGCCAGCCGCTATCGGCCGTCTCGTGATCAAGACCTGCGGCGCCGAGGCTGCGCACGATCTCGGGGAATGATGAGGCGGGCGTAGCGAGGTAGTAGAGGCGATTCCCGTCGGTGCCGGACTCTGTGTCAATGGCGTTGAGCTTCGTCGCAAGTGACGTATACGCCTCGGCCTCATCAAAGCCACCCTGGTGGTAGGTGATGCGCGACGCAAATGATGCCCAGCGCTCTTCGTCTACCGGAGTGATGCGCGCATGCTTGTCAAGAGAGGCGCGCAACGCCGTACGAATCTCTTGATCTCTGAACGGTCGCCGACCGAAGCAGACGAGTGCGAATCGTTCTGGCAGCAGGTTGCCAACCCAAAGATGGAAGAGCGCAGGTACGACCTTGCGATGCGCAAGGTCGCCCGTTGCACCGAAGAGGACCACCACGTGCGGGTCGGGGACGCGCTCAATGCGCAGCCCGGCACGCAGTGGATTCTTTGCCCCCCTCTTTGCGGCAGGCTTTCGTGTCTTGCGGCCGAGCCGCAGATCGCGAATCGTCGCGTGGCCTTCGGCAGGTGACTGTGGGCTCACTCCGACTTCACCGAGTGGCCGCCGAACTGATTGCGTAGTGCGGCGAGCACCTTTGCTGAGTACGAGTCGTCCTGTCGCGAACGGAAGCGCGTCAGCAGTGAGAGGGTGATGAGTGGTGCTGGCACATCAAGGTCAATTGCCTCTTGTACCGTCCAGCGACCCTCGCCGGAGTCAGCGACCCAGCCCTTGATTCCCTTGAGGTCGCTTCCCTCGGCGCGGAAGGCGCGCGCGGCAAGCTCAAGAAGCCAGCTGCGGACGACCGAACCCTGCATCCAGAGGTCGCTCACCTTGGCGAGATCGAGCTGATAGCGCGACTTCGCCAGGATCTCGAATCCTTCGGCGTACGACTGCATCATTCCGTACTCGATGCCGTTGTGCACCATCTTTACGTAGTGTCCGGCGCCAGAGCCGCCGCAGTGCATGTAGCCGTCCTTTGGCGCGAGGGTGATGAAGATCGGTTCAAGCGCTTTCACCGGTGCAGCGTCGCCGCCAACCATCATGCAGTAGCCATTCTCCAGGCCCCACACGCCGCCCGAGGTTCCGGCGTCGATGAAGTGGATGCCGTGGCCGGCGAGCTTCTCGTGTCGGCGGATGGTGTCGTGGAAGTTGGAGTTGCCGCCGTCAATGATGGTGTCGCCCTTGGCGAGGAGGGGAATCAGCTCGTCGATCATTGCTTCGGTGGCATCGCCGCTCGGCACCATGACCCAGACGCGCTTTGGGGAGGTCAAGCTGTCGACCAGTTCCTTCACGGTGTAGGTGGCCTTGGCACCCTCCTTGGCGACCTCATCGGTCTTCTCACGGGAGCGATTCCAAATCGCGACGTCGTGGCCGTTGCGGACCAGTCGCTTCACCATGTTGGCGCCCATCTTGCCGAGGCCGATAAATCCGATCTGCATGATCTCCCCCTTCACTATTGGTGTTTGTATAACCCGATGCTAGCGAACTGCGAGCACCCGTTCGATGAGCGCCGTCAGGCGCGTGAGACCAGCGTCAGGATCGTCGCCCAGGTGTACCCGCAGCACGGGGAGCCCGTGGTCGGCGAGCGACCGAACGTCGCCGAGCGCCTGAGCGTCAATGAGCTGGCCGAAGCTGTATGGCCGCCCTGGAATCGCGAGGTCTCGTGGGTGACCAGCGACGATCTGCAGGAACCAGCCGATTGGCGCCCCACCCTTATGGAGCTGCCCGGTGGAGTGCAGGAAGCGCGGACCAATCCCCACCGTGGTGGCTCGCCCGGTTGCGTCGCGCAGGGCGAGGCGGAGCTTCGTTAGCGCTGCGGTGCGCGCTGGTGTGCTGGCGATGTACGCCTGAATGCCGATGTAGCCGCGCGCGCCGAGCCGATCGAGCTGACCGGCAATCAGCCGCTCCGCATCGTCGGCAAATGCCGCCGGCAGTGTGTCGTCGGCCCAGATCTGCAGGCCGTCGACGGTGCACTTGGCTGGCAGCTCGGGGAGTGCCCCCTTCGCCGCGAGTTCGGCAAGCACATTGGCGGTGTTCGTCTTTGACTCGGTGACGTTCGGCTCATCAAATGGATTGATGTTCAGCACGGCGCCAGCGAATGCCGTCGCAACCTCCCAGCGCACGAATTCTCCGCCAAGGTCAATGCGATCGTTGAGCGTCCACTCCACCACTGGGTGACCCGCTGCAGCGAGTGCGTCGAGTCGCACATCAACGGCTGAGCCGTCGGCGCAACGTGGTGCGATGCCGCCATCTAGTTTGATGCGCACGAAGAGTCGGTCTTCTCCGTAGGTGGCAACGGCGCCGAGTGGCTCGCCGTCAACAGGCACAACACCTACGCCGTGCTTTCCTGTGCTCTCGGCCACGAGCTGCTCCGCCCATGCGCCGAAGCCGTCGATCGGTTCGTCAACGATGAGGGTCATCTTGTCGCGACCCTCGCGCGCGAGCGCTCCCATGATGCAGCCGAGTGCGAGAGCGTGATTTCCCGCTGGCTCCGGATCGCGGCTCTGCGCCACCGCTGCACTCCCCGATGCGAGGAGCGGGTCGAGGTCGATGCCGAGGAGTGCCGCCGGCACAAGGCCAACGAAGCTGAGTGCGGAGTAGCGTCCGCCAATGTCGGCAGGGTTTAAGAAGAGGCGACTCGTGTCGACCACCTTCGTGACCCCGTCAACGCACGGCGACGGGTCGCTGATCGCAGCGAAGTTCGCCGTTGGCTCCTGCGTGGAACCGCTTGCGGCGAGTTGCTGCTTATTCAACTCATATGCATATGCGGCGAAAGAGAGCGTCTCGGTGGTGGTGCCGGACTTGCTCGCGAGCAGGTAGTAGCTGCTCTCCGGCTTCAGGCCAGCAACCGCAGCGCGCACCGCTTCCGGGTCGGTCGAGTCGCAGATGCGCGCCTTCCCCCAATCCGTGATGTCGGCAAAGGCGCGCGCAAGAACTTCAGGGGCGAGCGAGGAGCCACCCATCCCCGCGACAACGAAGTCGGTAACGCGCGTGGCGGCACCAGTGACGGGCGACTCACCGAACGCTTCAAGCGATGGGATCTCAGTGGTGAAGTGCTCTGGGGCATCGAGCCAGCCGAGGCGATTCGCAATCTTCTCCTGCACCTCTGGATCGTTGCTCCAGAGGGTGGCGTCGCGTGCAGCAAGTCGTACCGCCCACTCGCCGGTGCGAGCACGATCGAAGGTGCTCTCAATGGCTGCAAGGTCGGATGGGCGGCCGATGCGCGCGCGGAACGGGAGTCGTGGTTCGCTGCTCATGACTGCTCCTCTTCAATGTCGGCGACCTTTGCCGTGCGGCGGAGGTATCGCTCTTCACTACTCGGTTCGGACTGCAAGAAGGCAGCAAGCGTTTCCAGTGCCGTCTCAAGGGTGATGAGATTTGCGCCGAAGGCGAGCACATTCATATCGTCGTGCACCACACCCTGGCGCGCAGACGCTGGATCGTGTGCGATAGAGGCGCGGATGCCGTGGAACTTGTTCGCCGCGATCGTCACGCCGATCCCCGAGCCGCAAATCACCAGGCCCCGATCGGCCTGGCCGGCGATCATGCGCTCCGCCACCGCGCGCGCGGAGTCGGGATAGTCGTCGGTTGGGTCGCTCCCGTCGCCGCCGAGGTCGGCGACGCTCCAATCAGGCGCGATCTCCGCAACGCGGGCAACGATTGCTGCTTTGAGAGCGGCTCCGGCGTGATCTGCGGCGATGGCGAGTCGGCGACTCACCTCAGCGAACCTGATGCCCGTCGTGCAGGTGCGGCGTCGGCACGACGCCGTGCACCGTGCCTGCGAGCACCCCCTTGGCGATCTCCACGATGCGCTCTGGGGTGAAGCCGAACTCCTTGAAGAGGGTTGGCGCAGGCGCCGATGCGCCGAAGCGGTCCATCGCAATGATGGCGCCGTCGGTGCCCGACCAGCGATCCCAACCCAAGCTCACCCCCGCCTCAAAGGCGACACGTGCGCGTAGTGCCGCCGGGAGTACCGACTCGCGGTACGCCGCATCTTGCTCACCGAAGAGTTCTGGGCACGGCATCGAGACGACGCGCGTTGGCGTGCCGGCGGCCTCGAGCTGCTCCGCCGCCGCAACGGCGAGGTGCAACTCTGAGCCCGTCGAGATCAAGATCATCTTTGCAGCGCCCGTTGCCTCGCGCAGTACATATGCCCCGCGTCGCACGCCAGCTGCTGCACCAGTGATGGAGCCAGCAAGTACCGGCAACTTCTGTCGGGTGAAGGCGAGCACCGTTGGCGCATGTCGTCGCTCGACGGCAACGCCCCACGCGGCAGCGGCCTCGTTTGGATCACCAGGTCGGAAGAAGCGCACGTTTGGAATTGCGCGCAACGCGGCGTAGTGCTCGACCGGCTGGTGTGTTGGACCATCTTCACCGAGACCAATCGAGTCATGCGTGAAGACGAAGATGCTACCGAGATTGGCGAGCGCTGCAAGACGCAGTGCGCCGCGCAGGTAGTCGCTGAACGTGAGGAACGTTGCAACGAATGGGATCAGCCCACCGTGATACGAGATGCCGTTTGCAATCGCGCCCATCGCATGCTCGCGAACGCCGTAACTAATGTTGCGGCCCGACTCGGTAGCGGTGAACTTGCCACCACCATGAATGTCGGTGAGGTTCGACTCTGAAAGGTCGGCGCTCCCGCCAATCAACTCTGGAAGAACGGCGCCGAGCGCTGTGATGCTCGACTGGCTGACGTTGCGCGTTGGCGCGTCGCCACCAAGTTCGTACTTCGGTAGGGCGCTCTCCCAGCCAGCCGGGAGCGTTCCCGCCATGCGGCGCTGCAACTCAGCGGCCTCGGCTGGGTATGCGGTGGCGTAGGCAAGCAGCTGCGTCGCGTGCGCGGCAACGAGCGTTGCACCGTGATCGCTGCGCTCCTTATAGAGGGCGGCAACATCGGCAGGCACCGCAAAGGTCGCCTCTGGGTCAACACCATAGGCGGCCTTGGTGAGCTTCACCTCATCAGGGCCGAGTGGTGCACCGTGCGACTTCTGGCTCCCCGCCTTGTTTGGTGAACCGAATCCAATGACGGTGCGTACCGCGATCAGACTTGGGCGCTCGTCGGCAATCGCCCAATCAATGGCGCGATCGATGGCCTCGATGTCGTTGCCATCTTCGACGCGAGCGGTGTGCCAGCCGTAGGCATCGAAGCGCTTGAGTACATCCTCAGACCAGGCGGTCGATGTTGGCCCGTCGAGCTGAATGAGGTTGTCATCCCAGAGGTAGATCAACTTGCTGAGCTTCAAGTGCCCTGCGAGCGATGCAGCTTCGGAGGCGATCCCCTCCTGAAGGTCACCATCAGAGACGATGGCGAAGACACGGTGATCAATCACCGTGTGCCCTGGGCGGTTGAACTCTTCGGCGAGGCGGCGCTCAGCGATCGCCATACCAACGCCGTTCGCGAATCCCTGGCCGAGTGGGCCGGTGGTGGCTTCGACGCCGGCGGTCAGGCCGAATTCTGGGTGTCCTGGGGTAAGCGAGCCCCACTGGCGGAACGCCTTGAGGTCGTCGAGGGTGAGGCCGTAGCCGGCGAGATGAATGAGCGAGTAGAGGAGTGCGCTCGCATGCCCGTTGGAGAGAACGAAGCGATCGCGGTTGAACCAGCTCGGTGTCGTTGGCGCATGGCGAAGGTGTCGCGACCAGATGGTGTGTGCCATCGGTGCGCAGCCCATCGGCGCGCCTGGGTGTCCACTGTTGGCCGCCTGCACCGTATCAATGGCGAGGGTGCGAATTGTGGTGACGGCCGACTGGTCGAGGCGCTGATCCATGGGTCTCTCCATCCATCAATTAGGCAGGTGAGCCGTCGGCGCGGAGTTGAACACGTGCGCCACGGTGCTGCAGGGAGATTGTAGACTCCCTCCACGTGCGCCGTTGCAACCGAGTGGCAACGTGGCGCCACCCCGCCGAGGAGGAGTTATGTCGGGATCTAGCTCGCCTGCTGCTGTTCAAGCCACCGGGATCGGCCGCGTCTTTCAGGCGAAGGGCGGCCCCGTTACCGCACTGGACGGCATCGACCTGCGCATTGAGCCTGGCGAGCTCTTCGGGGTGCTGGGTCCCAACGGTGCTGGGAAGAGCACGCTGATCAAAATCCTGAGCACCCTTCTCCTTCCAAGTTCTGGATCTGCCTCAATCTTCGGCCTCGATGTGGTCACCGAGACGGCACGCGTGCGCCGAATCATGAACCTGGTTGCGGGTGGCGACTTCTCTGGGTACGGGCTACTGACGGTTCGAGAGCAGCTGGCAATGTTCGCCCAGTTCTACGGTTTGCCGTACCGCGAGGGGATGGCGAAGGTCGATGCGCAGCTCGCCTCCTTTGGCATCGATGAGATCCGTGATCGCAAGATTAGTGCCCTCTCGACGGGGCAACGCCAGAAGTTGAACTTCGCACGGTCGTTCCTGAACGATCCGTGGATTCTCTTCCTTGATGAGCCGACGATCGGTCTCGATGTGTCGGCGGCACGCGACGTGCGCGACCGCGTGCGCGCATTTCAGGCGGAGCAGCCGGGTCGCACCGTTCTTCTCACAACGCACTACATGGCAGAGGCAGATGAGATGTGCGACCGCATCGCTATCGTCGACCACGGACGCATCTTGGCCCATGGGACGCCAGCGGAGCTGAAGCGCATGGTGCAAAAAGATGCACTCTTCATCGTCGGCATTGACGCACTACCAGCAACGATGTCATTGGAGGCTCTTCGTGCGCTGCCAGGCGTGCTCTCTGTCGCCGCACGAGATGCTGACGGCAGCGACTCCTCTGGCGTTGGATCACCGATGCTCCGACTCGCCATCGGCCTCAAGG
>Ga0194041_10000933_pt1 | contig 12235 bp, 12 predicted proteins | sample JunL449m_MetaG_FD_160082 | JGI IMG/M metagenome (GOLD analysis project Ga0194041, IMG submission 160082) | Anoxic zone freshwater microbial communities from boreal shield lake in IISD Experimental Lakes Area, Ontario, Canada - Jun2016-L442-9m | ecosystem: Environmental > Aquatic > Freshwater >...
TGGCGGCGAAGGATTGCGGTCACATAGAGAAATCTACCTGCGGGCGGTGAAAGGGAGCGGATGAGTTTCGCCTGTACCAAGTAGAGTTAATTCACGTTCCGAAGGAGGAGCGTGTATGAGCGTCACCGTTGTTGTAGGTACCCAGTGGGGTGACGAGGGCAAAGCCAAAGTTATTGACCTTCTTGCCGCTTCTCATCAGATTGTTGCTCGCTACCAAGGTGGCCACAATGCCGGTCACACCGTTGTAATTGGTGATCAGAAGTACGCATTGCAGCTCACTCCAAGTGGAGTTTTTTACGACACAGTGACTCCCGTTATTGGAAATGGTGTCGTTGTTGACTTACCCACATTGTTCAAGGAAATCGACGCTCTTGAGTCGCGCGGTATCTCAACTGCACGTTTGAAGATTTCAAGCCTCGCTCATCTGATTTTCCCCTGGCATCAGGCTATGGATGCAGCACTTGAAGCAGCACGTGGTGACGGAAAGATTGGCACAACTTTGAAGGGCATCGGACCTGCATATGTTGACAAAGTAAAGCGTGCCGGAATTCGTGTTGGCGAAGTTCTTGATATCAAAGCTTTCGAAACGCGAGTACGTGAGCGCGCAATTGCAGCTCGTCGCGAAGTAAGCGATGTCGGTGGCGACACTTTCGATGTCGAAGAAGTCGTCACTGCGTTTGTCGCGTATGCAGAGCGCCTTGCGCCGTACGTTGCAGACACTGTGAACTTGTTGCACGATGCTCGCGAACGCGGCGAGAACATTTTGTTGGAAGGTGCACAAGCAACGTTCCTTGATATTGACCACGGCACATACCCATACGTCACTTCTTCAAATCCTATTGCCGGTGGTGCAGCTGTTGGTAGTGGTCTTGGGCCACGCCACATTGATCGCATTGTCGGAATCACAAAGGCGTATACAACGCGAGTTGGAATGGGCCCATTCCCATCAGAACTCACCGATGCACTTGGTGAAGCACTTGTTGACATTGGTCGTGAATACGGAACTGTTACTGGGCGGCGTCGTCGTACAGGTTGGCTTGACACTGTGATGCTGCGTCATGCAACACGGGTGAACTCTCTGACCGAAATCGCACTGACAAAGCTTGATGTTTTGGATACCTTCGATGAAGTGAAGGTATGTACTGGATATGAGATCAACGGAACCGTGATGCGTAACTATCCAGACCGTCCAGAGATGCTGAAGCATGCTGTACCGGTTTACGAAACATTGCCTGGTTGGAAATCAAGTACAGAGGGAATCACCAAATTTGCCGACTTGCCACAGAGTGCACAACAGATTGTGAAAATTGTTGAACGTGAAACAGGAATTCCAGTTTCTATGGTCGGCACTGGCCCATCGCGTGATGCCATGGTGGTGCGTTAATGATCAAGCGGTACTCCACACCTGACACAGATGCATTGTTCTCCGAAGAAGCAAAGATGTCTCGCTGGCTTGAGATTGAACTTGCTGTTACCGATGCATTAGCTGCCACAGGTGTTGTACCTAAATCAGTTGCAGAAGAATGCAGGCGTACAGCACCGGTAATTGACGCTGCCTTTGTTGCACGTGTAGAAGCCCGCGAAGCTATTACCAACCATGATGTGGCTGCTTTTGTTGATGTTGTACAGGAAAGCATCGGCGCTCCTGCTGGATCATGGATTCACTACGGTCTCACAAGTACCGATGTAGTTGATACTGGTTTGTGCTGGGCGTTGCGCGATGCCTCAACATTGATTCATGACTCACTCAATGACTTGATTGATGTGATCATTACATTGGCAACGACACATCGCAACACTGCAATGATTGGCCGCACACACGGCATTCATGCAGAGCCCACCACTTTTGGTGCAAAAGTTGCCTTGTGGGGCGCCCAAGTACAACGCGATCGCGAACGTATCTTGCGTGCGCGTGATGCAATCGCAGTGTGCAAATTGTCGGGCGCTGTGGGCACATATTCCAATATCGAACCTGAAGTCGAAGCACGTGTTGCACAACATTTGTCACTCACTCCAGTACCTGCAACACAGGTCGTCGCGCGTGATCGCCATGCTGAGTTTTTGTATGCATGTGCATCAGTTGGCACAACACTTGAATCAATTGCGGTAGAGCTACGTCACTTGCAGCGAACAGAAGTGAATGAAGTACGTGAAGGGTTTGCGCCGGGCCAAAAAGGTTCTAGTGCAATGCCACACAAGCGCAATCCAATTTCGGCCGAAACAATTAGTGGTTTGTCACGCGTGTTGCGTGCCAATGCTCAGGTGGGTTTGCAAGATGTTCCGCTGTGGCATGAACGTGATATCTCACATTCATCAGCGGAACGCATTGTATTGCCCGACTCTGCATCTCTTGCTGTGTACATGACACGCCTTATGGCTCGGTTGTTATCAAATCTTGAAGTTGACACAGAATCAATGCAGAAGAATTTGAATGCACTGCATGGAGTGGTGTTTTCTCAGTCAGTGTTACTTGCTCTTGTTGAGTCAGGCTTGACTCGAGATGATGCGTACCGCATTGTGCAATCAGCTGCAGCCACAGCAATTTCCTCGGGTACGCATTTGCGTGAAGTGTTAGCTGCCGACGCAAAAGTCACGTTGAGTGCGAAGCAGCTTGATGCAGCTTTTGATTTGTCTCGCGTATTACGTCATGCGGGTCGCGCAATTGATTCGTTACTAGAGAAATAGAGCCACACGATGTCTGCAGAATTTCCCCACACACCCGATGGCTTGCCACCGTTGTCACCAGTATTGGCACAACTTCGCGATCATGTCTTTGAGCATTCACTAAAAATGGGTGACTTCACATTGAAGTCGGGGCGCAAGAGCACGTGGTTTCTTGATACGAAACAAACAATGTGCAGGCCAGACGGCATGATTGCGGTTGCGAACGCAGCATTTGAAATTATCCCTGCTGATGCAACTGCAATTGGTGGTCTCACTATGGGAGCTGATCCGGTCGCCTACGGAATTGCTGCAGTGGGTGCAACGCAAGGTAGGAATCTACGAAGCTTCAGTGTTCGTAAAGAGGCAAAAGACCACGGAATCACTGGTCGAATTGCAGGTGCACTGCAACCTGGCGATCGCGTAGTTATCACCGAAGACACAGTGACCCGCGGCACAAGTTTGTTTGAAGCAGTCGATGCGGTGTGGGAGTTCGGTGCAGTTCCAGTACTGATCACCGTGATTGTTGATCGTGGCGGTACGTGTGCAGCGATGGCGGCAGAAGCTGGAATCAAATACAAACCATTGTTAACCGCACCTGACCTCGGATTTGAGTTCGGTTCGTAACGCCTGCTCTTTTGTCGTTCAGTACATATGACATGATGACTACATGAAAAAATTTTTCGCCGCAGTCACACCCCTTGTCTTGATTGCATCACTTGCAGCATGTTCCGACAATGACGTAGACGGTGGCAACATCCCATCTGATTCAACGGTCGCTGCTGGCTCCACTGCAAAAGTTGCTGGGCCAGTAGAAATCAGTGTCACAGTTGGCACTGACTCTGCAACAGATCGAGTTGAAGAAGTACCACTTGGTTCCCAAGTCAACATCACGTTGACGAATCCGAATGCTGACGACGATTTTCATTTACATGGTTATGACTTGACTCCAGGAAAAACTCCGAAGGGCGAGAAAGCTGTTATTTCGTTTACTGCTGACAAAGCCGGCCTTTTTGATCTTGAAAGTCACGTCACAGAAGAAGTTCTTGTCGTTATTTCAGTCAAGTGACGCTCGCAAAACTTTTTGAACTCGAACCACACGGCAATGACGTGTTGGTGGGCGAAGGCCACCCATACCCATGGGGCGGTTTGTATGGCGGCCATATTGTGACGCAGGCATTGATCGCAGCTGCTCACACGGTTGACCCTGAATACCTTCCGCATTCATTACGTGCCTATTTCATTCGTCGCGGCGATAATGCGGCAACTGTTCGTTATGAAGTGGATCGCATTCGTGACGGAAAGAGCTTTGTGACACGACGCGTTGTTGCACGTCAATCAGTAGGCGCAATTTTGAATCTCGAAGCAAGTTTTCAGAAGCCAGAAATCTCTGCCGCAGTCACAACGGTGCAGATGCCAACTGATATTCCAAAGCCCGACGAGATTCCGCACTCTCAAGCGTTTTCTGAATATGTAGAAGAGCGACCTGTTCCACGCGATACAAAATTCACTGATCATCGTGATGGCGCGGGGCGAATCATGACGTGGTACCGCACCTTGGAAAATTTCGGCGGTAATCAATTATTGAATCGGTGTGCGCTTGCGTATTTGTCAGACGACTTACCGACCGCATCTGTGGTGCTTGCTGTGCCAGAACTTGCAAAGCACTTCAACGGATTTGATGCGTTCTTCTCAGCAAGCTTGGACCACACCATCTGGTTTCACCGCGATGTGGTTGCCAGTCAATGGCATTTGTTCGAAATGAACTGCCACTCGTACACCTCGAACAGAGGAGTGAGTTTTGGATATGTGTTTGCCGAAGACGGAACACATGTGGCAACAGTTGCCCAAGAAGCATTGGTGCGTTTGCGAAACGATTTGTAACGCAACACCTATTTCAAATGGTGGTCGAGACCGGCGTCGATCCGGTGACCCCACGCTTTTCAGGCGTGTGCTCTGCCAACTGAGCTACTCGACCATTGGCGGTCCGGCTATTGCCGAACCAGACGGTGGCTTGCACCACCGTCTTATTGACGGAAAATACCGCCAATAATGGCGGTCCCGACGGGACTCGAACCCGCGACCTCCGGCTTGACAGGCCGGCGTGAACTCCAGCTTCACCACGGGACCTTGTGGAAACCACAGGTCTATATTGCACCCCCAACGGGATTCGAACCCGTGCCGCCACCTTGAAAGGGTGGTGTCCTAGGCCGCTAGACGATGGGGGCTTGGACGACTCCGGTTGAGAGCAATGTGACGCTATCAGGAGCCAGTCAACAATACGCCCCGGATATCAATTGTCCTCACCAGATAGGGCAGAGATTGTCCATTCAAGGAGCCAGCCCAAGTATCCATAGAGCTGCCACTGCCCAAAAGATGGGTCGTTTTCATCGATGTCGTCCTCAAAATCGTCTTCACCCACATCAAGCAAGGTGCCAAGCACGAGGCGCAAGTTATTCAGAACGGTCATAAACGCATGAAGTTGGGCGGCGGTGATGAGTTCTGTTGATTCAAGAACTTCTTTCACGACGGCAATGGACGCGGCCCGAGATTGAGTGAGTTCATCGCGCATGTAGCCCTGATACTCAGCATCGTGTTCAGGATTCTCGTGATACGCGGTGGGAAATAGACGTCGTAACCGCGCATCGTCTGGACCCATTGCCAAAATTTCTGACAATTGATTCACGAAGTTCAGCAGTGTTGACCTGTCATCTGCGGACAATGTGATCTCGAACATGTCGTTTTCTCGAGCAACGATTGGCCCTTCGCGTTTACGGCGTTTCATGTGTCTTGCTGCATCGTTGCCCACAAACCATGTTCATGAAGTCGAAAGACATCGATCTCTGCTTTTTCGCGAGGGCCGTTCGAAACAACAGCCCGGCCCTTTTCGTGTACGTCCATCATGAGAACATCAGCTTTTTCTTTGGGGTATCCAAAAAGTTTTTGCAACACGAACGACACATATGACATGAGATTGATGGGGTCATTCCACACAATGACCACCCACGGAACCTGAAGGTCAACGACCTCGTCAGTTGCGATATCAACGGAGGGCTCTGCCACTTCGGTTTGTTGGCTCCCAGATGGGGCGATGAAAATCACAGATTCATTCTGCTGGTGAATAGGCGTTGTTGCCTACCACCCATACGATGGGTGACTGTGCCAATAAATGTTCGCCCCTTTGTCCCGTCGCGCATCACCCGACGTGGCGGCCATGAGTCGGCCAATATCCCCACTTCTGTTGTGGCTGGGTACATCGCCCTCACGAAGCCGCGCATTATTGAACTGCTTCTCATCACCACTATCCCGACCATGGTTGTTGCCAACAATGGCTGGCCGAGCCTGTGGCTGATGGTGGTCACGATGGTCGGTGGGACCCTGGCTGCTGGTGGCGCAAACGCCATCAACATGTACATCGACCGCGATATTGATGCCCTGATGGAGCGCACAAAGAACCGCCCACTGGTAACAGGGTTAATTTCTCCACGCAACGGACTAGTTTTCGCCATTTCTCTTGAAATCGTGGCTTTTCTGGTTCTGTGGGCCGGAACTAACCTGCTTTCGGGCATTTTGGCCCTGTCCGCCACCTTGTTTTACGTCTTTATTTACTCTTTATGGCTGAAACGAACCAGCAAGCAAAACATCGTGATCGGCGGAGCCGCCGGCGCTGTTCCAGTCCTTGTGGGCTGGGCCGCGGTCACTAATTCGCTCAGTTGGACCCCATGGCTGTTGTTTCTGGTCATTTTCCTATGGACTCCACCCCATTTTTGGGCCCTGGCTATCAAGCACAATGACGACTACACGGCTGCTGGCGTACCGATGCTGCCGTCTGTGGTGTCTCACGAAAAGGTCATTGCATCGATGGTTCGGTACACCGTCGCCCTTCTTGTCGCCTCGCTGATTCTTGTTCCGGTGAGCCATATGGGCTGGGTGTACGGCGTTTCGGCAACGGTCTTGGGCCTAGCTTTCTTGTGGGGCACAATTGCACTAGGAAAGTCGGACAGTCCAAGCGCTTCCATGCGACTTTTTTCCTTTTCGATCTCGTATATCTCGTTGCTGTTCATCGCACTGACCGTCGACGTCTTCGTCCGTTAAAAAAGCGCAATTGCACGAAGTGCAGCCCATGCGAGGATTTACCTTCTGTGGGAGGGCGATGGGTAGTGTTGTTTCGTTACATCTAGGCGCACTCGCTCCGACAGTTCACCCGAACTGAAGGTGTGTATCTGGGAGACCATCCGAAAATGACCATTATCGACACTCACGTGGGCGCATCGACACATGCACAGGGCACAGGCTCTGCTTTTGTCGTATCCGTCGGCCAATGGATCACGAGCAGTGATCATAAAAAAATTGGACGTTTATTTATCGGGACGTCGTTACTGAGCGCCGTTCTAGCAGCAGTTCTCGGATTGCTCTTTGGACTTGAACGTATGAGTCCTGCGCACATGCAGATCTTTAACGGCAATGCAACTCCACAACTCTTTTCGTTGTATCAGTTCGCCCTTGTGTTCGGTGTACTTGCACCGCTCTTCGTAGGCATCGCACTTGCAGTCGTTCCTGTGCAAATTGGTTCTCGTGCAGTGGCATTCCCACGCGTTGCACAATTCGGATTCTGGGCATGGCTATTTGGTGCATTGATGGTTGATATTTCAATCATTGGCAACGGCGGCCCAGGTGGCGGCAGAGCAAACCTTGTTGATTTATACCTACTCGGACTTGCTTTGGCAGGCATTGGACTTCTTGCAGCAAGCCTGTCCATTGCCACATCAGTTCTCACTTCACGCGGCCCCGGAATCACGCTCGACGAAGTTCCTGCCTTTACATGGTCTGCACTTGTCGGATCTATCGCCACTTTGTTGAGCGTGCCAGTGATGATCGGCACAATCATCTACGTCTATGTCGATCACTCTCACGCACAGTTGATCTTCGGTGGCAATAAAGGAATCAACACATTCCTTGGATGGTCGTTATCGCAACCAATGACGTTTGTGTTTGTTGTTATGGCTCTTGGTGTTCTCGCTGAAATTGCACCGATTAGCTCACGCGTCGAGCAACCATTGCGCCCCATTGTTCTTGGTGGAATTGCCCTTGTTACTGCTGCCGCTCTCGGAGCAGTCACTCAAACTGCACACGTTCTTAACTGGGCCGGAACCAACTCTGACAAAGTGAAGAGCATTGTTCTGTACGCCCTCTTCAATGGCCTTCCATTCCTTGGTGCATTGATTGTTGTTCTTCTGTCGCTTCTCTGCTTGAAGATGGGGACACCACGTGTTACTGCGTCGTTCGCTCTAGCGCTTCTTGGTGCACTGATGATTCTTGTTGGAGTCGCAGGCAACTTGTTGTACACCATCAAGTCAACATCCCTTGATGGAACAGTGTTTTCTGAAGGCGTTGTTCTGTACTTGGTGTACGGCGGTTTGTTGAGTGCATTGGCAGCCTTGACACATTGGGCTCCGCAATTGTGGGGCCGCACGCTTGAAGAAGCAAAAGTTCTCGGCCTTGCACTCATTGGTTTACTCGCCACTGTTCTTGCAGGATTTCCTCTGTATGTGGCTGGGTTTTCGAAGCAACCAGCAAACACAGTGGTTGGTTTTGATTATTCAGGACCAGTTGCGCTCTGGAATCTTCTGACCGGCGCAGGACACGCACTCATTGCTCTCACGATTGTCGGCTTTGTCGGACTGCTCATTAATGCAGTTCGAAAGGGCACACCAGTTTCACAGGAGGCAACGGCATGACCATCGCATTACCAGCAGCTCCCACACCAGCGCCACGCAGGCAAATTCTTGTAGCTACAGCTATGGCTTCTGCTTCTGCATTCATGCTCATCATGGGAATGATTGCAATGTGGTTGAAGTTTCGCGCGGGCGCGCCAACTCGTAATTCATCTGATGGTTTGTTAATCATCAAAGATTGGATGCCAGCATCAATTTCCATGCCTGAAGTAGCTGCAAACATCATGCTCATCACGTTCCCGGTTGGAGCGTTGATGGCACAGTGGGCTGCATATTCAGCAAAGCGTGATGATGCGCAACACCGTTCTCTTGCACTTGCAATCTGCTTTGTCATGGGACTTGCAATTGTGAACGCACAAATTGCCGTGTACAGCCAAATGAAAATCGGTCTTGCTGACGGAATGTTTCAAACAATGTTCTACGCAATTACAGGCACGATGTTGCTGCTGGTAATTGGCGGTATGGCTTTTAGCCTCGTGGCTTTCTTTCGATCTGTTGGTGGTCGTGACAACGACACAGATGTGGTTAACGCCCACGCGCTTTATTGGTACTTCCTCACTGCAGCGTTTGCTGTTGTGTGGTTCGTGGTGTACGTACAGAAGTAGGTCAAGATGATTACCCCTGGTTCCAAATATTTCTTCGGCCTCACAGGCTTGTCACTGATCTCTGCAATTTTGTACATGGTCTTGGTGAACCCATCTGACCTCGGAACTGTCGCACTGTTTGGTCTTGCTGGTGCGGGCGCCTTGATTGGCGCAATGGCATTGTTCACTCGCGATGGTGATGTCTACACAGAAGAAGAAGCAGTAGCCGCAAATGCACCTGCAGGTTCACCATCGTTCTGGCCAATCGTGTTTGCACTCGGTGCAGCTCTTGTCCTTGCCGGACTTGCGGTGAGCCCAGTTGTTTTCGTTCTCGGTATTGCAGTCCTCGTTGCGGGCGGCATTGAATGGACCATTCAGAACTGGGCCGATGGTGCGTCATCTGATCGCGAATTCAACACGTTTGCTCGCGCTCGCGCAATTAGCGCTATTGAATACCCGGGCCTCGCTGCAGTTGGTCTTGCGATCATGGCTTTTTGCTTCTCTCGCGTTGTTCTTGCAATTTCAAAACAAGCCGGACCAATCCTCTTCGTTGTTGTCGCGGCATCAGTTCTTACTGTCGGCGTCTTGATTGCAACAAAGCCTTCAATGAAGGGCAAACCAACAGTGCTGATCGCTGTTGTGGCAGCAGTTGTCTTGTTGGCAGCTGGAATCGTCGGTGCACTGTCGGGTGAACGCCATGAGTTAGCAGTTGCAGCTTCTGAACGAAACTATGACGCTGCCAATCGTGAATGTGGTGCAGAGGCTTCGGCTCACTACGACCACCGCGCGAATAACACGGTGTCGTTACGTTCTGCAGTAACAGCAACCATCTTTGTGAAAGATGGAAAGGTGTATGCCGAAGCAATCGGAATGCCAACCAAGATTGACACCATTACCATTTCGCGTTCCAATGCAATCTCTGTGATGTTCCGCAATCTTGATGCCGAACAGCATCGTCTTGTCGTGCACCTTGGTTCAGCCAAAGTTGCGACCACCGGAGTTATCGAAAAAGTTGGAACATGCACTCAACTCACCGGCAAGAACCAAGAGCAAGTGATGACCCTGAAGATTCCTAAGCCAGCAACAGCCGCTGAGCCGTACTCATTCACAGTCCCTGGTGCTACTGGAGAAATCAAGTTGGTCGTGCCGTGAGTCACTCAGTCTCCCCTCACTCTTCAGAAAAGGCTATGGATATCGTGAACAACGTGAAGTCGTCAAGTCATCGCATTCGTAACTCAATTGCAACGATTGTTGGAATTGTTGTTCTTGCTGGTTGTGCCCGAAATGCACCACAAGACACGTGGCAGCCAAGAGGCCACAACGCCAATGTCATTAATCATCTGCAGTGGATTATTTTCCCTATGGCTGGTGTTGTCGGTGTTCTCGTTTTCGGATTTGCTGCATACACATTCTGGAAGTTTGCTGATCGTGGTCAGCCAATTCCGTCGCAAAGTCACGGCAAGCCGATTGTTGAAATCATTCTCACAATTATTCCTGCACTCATTCTTACTGTCGTTGGCGTTTTCACATTCCGCGGAATCTTTGAACTAGCAAGAACGAACGACACGCAAATGATTATCAACGTCACTGGTCAACAGTGGTGGTGGGAATATGACTATCCAGCACAAACTGCTCAGGGCATTACCCAACCGATCATCACTTCCGGTCAACTTGTTATTCCTGTGGGAACGAACATCTTGTTGCGAGAGACAAGCCGCGACGTCATTCACTCGTACTGGATTCCTGCATTGAACGGCAAGAAAGATGCAGTCCCGGGCCGCATTAACTTGTTGCGCATTCAGGCAGACAAACCCGGCATTTACGCTGGTCAGTGCACAGAGTTCTGCGGTTTGTCACACGCCAATATGCGTATGGAAGCTATTGCGCTTTCAAAAGATGATTTTGCCAAGTGGGTTGCAAACCAGCAGAAGACGTACGCGTCTCCTGCCGACGGAACTCTTGCTAAAGAGGGCGAAGGCGTTTTCTTGAACCAGTGCATTCGCTGTCACCAAGTCAACGGCTTGAAGAAGGCTGATGGTACGCCTGCACTCGCAGCACCTGATGAGAACGTCTATGCAGGTGCAGTTCCGAACCTCACACACTTGATGTCTCGCAACACTTTTGCTGGAGCAACTTTTGATTTGTTGTTGAAGAAATGTCGTAGTGATGTGTGGGATGCAAGTTCCGCCACCTTTGGTCCGAAATATCTTGCTGGAGTTTCAGAATCCTGCTTGAACCAAACAAATCTTCGTGCATGGTTGCGCAACGCACCAGCCATGAAACCAATGTATTCCGACCCGAAGAAACTGGGTCCGTCCGGCGGAAAATATCGTGGTATGCCAAATCTTGGTCTTACTGAAACAGACATCGACAAACTCGTCGCTTACCTACTGACACTGAAGTAATCGGAGAACCCCATGGCGACCAATGAATTAACAATTTCACCCGCGCAATCGCTCGGAGCAATACGCCGTCCAGTCAATACAAAAGGCTGGCGCCAGTGGCTCTTTACTGTGGACCACAAGAAGATCGGAATTATGTACGGCTGTGTGGCCTTTACGTTCTTCATCATCGGTGGTACTGAGGCGCTGTTCATCAGACTGCAGTTAGCTCTTCCGAACGGCCACATTCTGAGTGCTGATAAGTACAACCAAATGTTCACCATGCATGCAACGACGATGATCTTCCTCTTCGCAATGCCCATGGCTGCAGCGTTTGCAAACTATTTCTTGCCACTACAAATTGGTGCTCGAGACGTTGCATTCCCTCGACTGAATGCGTTGTCATTCTGGTTGTTCGTCAGTGGCGGACTTATCTTGAACGCGTCTTGGTTCTTGGGCGGCGCAGCTGACGGCGGTTGGTTCATGTACGCACCAAACTCCGGGCCAGTGTTCTCACCAAGTAACGGTGTTGACTTCTGGGTTCTCGGTTTGCAGATTGCCGGTATCGCTTCGCTTATTGGTTCTATCAACCTCATTGTCACCGTGCTCAACATGCGTGCGCCTGGCATGACGTTGATGAAGATGCCGGTTTTCACATGGATGATTCTTGTTGTGCAGTTCCTCTTGGTGTTCTCACTTCCCGTGATTACCGTGGCTCTTGTTCTGTTGATGTTCCAACGTTCATACGGCGCAACATTCTTCGATGTGTCGCAGGGAGCAGACCCGCTTCTATGGCAACACTTATTCTGGATCTTCGGCCATCCGGAGGTGTACGTCTTAATTTTGCCGGCGTTCGGCATTATCTCTGAAGTAC
>Ga0194041_10000935_pt1 | contig 12228 bp, 8 predicted proteins | sample JunL449m_MetaG_FD_160082 | JGI IMG/M metagenome (GOLD analysis project Ga0194041, IMG submission 160082) | Anoxic zone freshwater microbial communities from boreal shield lake in IISD Experimental Lakes Area, Ontario, Canada - Jun2016-L442-9m | ecosystem: Environmental > Aquatic > Freshwater >...
AGCACCAGCAGCGCCCGCGGTACCCGCTGCGCCAGTCGCGCCAGTAGCGCCGGTCAAACCCGTGTTGCCAGTTGCGCCGGTAGCACCGGTGTTGCCCGTAAGGCCAGTAGCGCCCGTGGCGCCCGTATTACCCGTAGCACCCGTCGAACCGACGCCGGTAGCACCTGTAGCGCCGGTTGCACCCGTAGCGCCAGTCGAGCCCTTCGCACCAGCGGTGCCCGCAGCGCCAGCAGCGCCCGCAGCGCCCGCAGCGCCCGCGGTACCCGCTGCGCCAGTCGCACCAGTCGCGCCAGTCGCGCCAGTCGCTCCGGTGGCGCCAGTTGCGCCAGCCGCTATTTTGGCGGCGATAGGGAGGTCGTAATTAAACGAACCGGTCGTGCCGGCCGTAAGGACCAAGGTGTAGGTTCCATCAGAGAGAAGCGGTAGATTCGCGGCAACGACGGTCGCGGCGGCGGAAGTGACCGTCAGGGTTGTTCCACCCACGGTAACTGTCGTCGTGGTCGGGGTCGTGCAGGGGGAGCACAAAGCAGAGCCATTAATGTTGATGGCAGTCGGTGTTCCGCCCGCTGAATAAGTCGTGTAAACCGATGTGATGGCCGGTGCGGCGAGTGCCGCGGCTGCCGGTAATAACGCTCCGAGTGACAAGGCAACTGCGCGGGCTAATGCGAGATTCTTGCGATATGACATTGGTCTCTCTCAAATTAAGAAAACTAGAACGCTAGGGCCTTCATTCTTCATCTAGGCTTTGCATGAGCAGGTTTCCTTACCTACCGCATTGAGAGTAAGCATCGGCTTTCGCTGGGGTTTCCTGAATGGGGCCGTAACCCGATTCTCAGACGCACTGGAGGGAGGGTTAGACCCTAGCCATCGCTTGATTTCAAAGTTAATTTCAGTAGTGTCCGGACGTTAAATGAACAAATTCAGCTGGTTAGAGAATTCGTCGTTGTTTGATGCGCTGCTGGCGGTGGAAAGCAGGCTATTTAAAGGCGTTTGCTCAAACATGGTTAGGCTCAAGATCTGTAGCATTTCGTAGAGGCTGGCCGAGATGTTCAACCGCTTTTTGACGATGGCGACCAACACGTACACTGACACGGCGATCCAGATCTGGGTCTTCACGGCGTTTTCTGAAGTGCCATAGAACTGCTTGATACGAAGATGCTGCTTTATCCATTTGAAAAAGAGATCCACCTGCCAGCGACACCGATACAGCTCGGTGATCGTCAGGGCCGGAAGTGTGAAGTTGTTGGTGAGGAAGATCAGCCGCTTGCCGGTCTTCGGATCCTTGAAGCGGATACGCCGCAGCGGGGTCTCGAAGCCTTTGAGCAGTAGAAGCCCGTCAGCACGATGGTTTGATCGCAGACCAGGCCCGTGGTGCGATCCACCGGATGGGAGTAGCGACGCTGGGCTTTGCGGTTGGATTTTCCGCGCGTGACAAAGAAGCTGCCGGCCTCGTGGAAGCGAAAGAGCCGCTCGAAGTCCAGAAAGACTTGATCCATGAGGTAGAACGCACCGGGCTCGGGCAGCAACTGATCGAGGACATTGACCTCGTGCATCTTGCCGTCGCTGATATGGATAAACGTCGGGATATTGCCGCGCAAGTCCAACAGCGTGTGCAGCTTTACCGCAGCCTTGGCGCGTCGAAACGGTGCCCACGGAAAGACCGACAAGCACAGGTCGATGGTCGTGGTATCCAGCGCGTAGACCGTTTCCTTCAGCTCGACGCCAAAGGGCTCGTCGATATAGAGCTTGCGCGCCATGACGATCAAACGCTGCGCAAAGTCGGCATAGATGCGCCAATCGCGCACTTCGTTGGCATCGGCCAGGGTGCTGCGGGAAATACGACTGCGAATGCCCATGTGGTAGAGCTTGTCGCGTTGCGCTCGCAGGCAAGCCTCGATATCGCGCAGGCTTTCTCGGTACGTCAGTTGAGCAAACGCCAGGCACAGAAACTGTTCGAGACAGGTGAAGTTCTTGATCTTGTGCTCGCCCGCATAGAGCGCCACGCAGCGGCGAAAGGTGCTCAGCGGCAGATGCTCGGTCAACTGCGCAAAAACCAGCTTGCCTGCGTGCATAAGCGATACCCGCGAAAATGGTCTTCGCAGGGTCGCAGCAGGGTCTAATGAAGCTGAAATCGAGACCAGAACAAATCGTGCTTTATACCAAATGGCTCAGAGAGTTACGCAACCGCGCTAGCTCAACGTCCGGACACTACTGAGTTAATTTCCTAGTTTAGTGACGTAGTTCCATGCTGTAGCGAGACGGTTCGTGCAAGCACGAACTTCGCCGCGGCGGTATGCTTATTACATCCACCCCTTAGGCTTTAGATTGGGAGGCTCTTATGTCATTACGGCGCCTTGTACTGCTCGCATTCCTCTTTATCGGAACCGGGGCCTACGCCCAACCATTGGTCACCCGAAATGTCGTTTTTGTGGTCAGTGACGGTCTGCGTTGGCAAGAGATTTTTAACGGTGCCGACCCGGTGCTTATTGCCGATGAAAAAGACAACTGGACTGAGATTCCGGTTCTCAAAGCGCGGTATTGGGATGAGGACTTGCAGAAGCGACGCGCCAAGCTCATGCCTTTTCTCTGGGGCACCATGGCGCACGAAGGGCAGGTGTTCGGTAACCGCACTAAGGGCAGTTTGGCCTCGGTGGAGAACAATCAATGGTTCTCCTACCCTGGTTACAACGAGATGTCATCTGGAGTGCCCGACGCCAAGATTCGTTCGAACTCCTTTGGCATCAACCCCAATATCACGGTGTACGAGTGGCTGAACCAGTTGCCTGAACTGAGAGGCAAGGTAGAGATCTATGGAACCTGGGGCACCTTCCATGAGATTTTCAATGAGCACCGCAGTCATTTGGTAGTCCGGTCAGGGCAAACGTTGGTCGATCCGAACGATCAGAGCCCGAGGGGTCGTTTGTTGCGTGAACTCTATGAAACCCAAGTGCCGCTGGAGGAGCCGGACCCGTCTGATGCGTTCTTACATATTGCACTGCGTGATCACTTAGCGACTGCCCGTCCACGTGTCTTGTTTGTGGGCTATGGGGATACGGATAATTTTGCGCACATGAAGCGCTACGACGCTCTGTTGGAATCGGCGCACCATGTAGATGCTTTCATTGCTGAGCTATGGCAGCAACTGCAGTCGATCCCCGAGTACAAGGGGACGACGACACTGATTTTCACGGCGGACCATGGCCGGGGTAAAGGCCGGCATGATTGGATTGACCACAGCGTCAAACAGCCCGGCTCCGATGAAATCTGGGTTGCTGTGATGGGACCGGACGTGCCGGCACTGGGTGAACGGGAGAATGTAAACCCAATTACGCAGGCGCAGTTGGCTGCAACAGTGGCGGCGTTTATGGGGCAGGACTTCCGCGCGTTCAAGCCAGAGGCAGCGCCGTCCTTGTTTGCAGCGCTCGGTGTGAAGCACTAGGGGCCTTGCGTGCGCGTCATCGGACTGGATCCGGTGGCGCCTTGCGCCACCCATGATCCGTCGATTGGCGCAAACACGGCGTGGCGGCTGCGTTCGAGCTCTGCTGATTTGGCGTTGATCGCGTGGCGCTAGGGCGTTGCACCCGCGCTGCCTAAGCCAAGGCGCTAGTGCGCTACTCTGCTAAGAAGGTATTGCGGTGGGCTTTTGGTCACCTGACTGGTGTAGTGGCATTTCCTTATGGTCATCGCGCTGTGCGCGCTAAGCGTTGGGGCGGGCAGAAATGCCTCGTTTTGGGCCGTCAAAAAAGCCGAAATTTTGTGAACGGCGTCCCAAGTTCCGACGCCATCTAAGGCCCTGTTGGCAAACGTGAACTGAGTCGCGTCGCCAAATCCTTACAAATTGCACTCTTCCTTTCGACGGATAAAACGTCACCATCTGAACGCACGTTGAGATGGCGAAGCCGGATATTTGTTGAGGTGCTTAATGGGTGTACTCAGTTTCCTCGGAGCCGCGCGTCGCAAGACGGACTTGGCGCCACAACCGGTCACCCCGGCCTACACACCCAAGCCGACGGTGGATACCCCGCTCGAGCGCATCGAGGCGCGGTTTGGCGCTGCCGCAAAGCCGGCCGGCGCCCGCATCCGTGAAGCCTTCCTCTGGCACCGGACCAATCGCAAAGCCGATGCCTTCGTGGCCTTCCAAGCGATGCTGGCCGATCCCAATCTAGCTAGCGACCCGAAGGCGCGTATGGCGCTGGAAGGCGAGATTCACAGCCGCTTGCGCCGGTGCTACGAGCGCGAAGGGTGCTTCAGTCCGGCATTGGTGGAGGCCGCACTCGCCTACGCCGCACGCGCCAAGGTGTTCGCAGCAGAAAACCAAGAGGATTCACTGCAGCAGCTACGGGACCCAGAATTCTTCGATCGCCACTTCAAGCCCTTGCTAGAGCGCGCCCGCCTGCCGCATGCGAGCGTCAAGTTTCGCGCAATCGTGGAAGCGCAACTGAAGACGCTGCCCATGGTCGATATGGGTGCGATGCGCGAAGCACTCGAACAGTTTCGTCAGAACCCGCCGCCACCGCCCAAAATGGTGGTGGAGCGCGTTGCCGGTCGTCTGCACATCGCTGAGTTGTACGGCAACTAACAGCCCCCCCTGGTTTGGCCGCGCGGAGGGAACCGCCGGCCAAACTTTTTTATTGTGCCCTTTAGCGCGCTTCGCCTCGCCGCAACTTCTCCAGATAACGATCCCGTAGCGCTGTTTGACGGGTCGATAGAGTGCGCTCTTCCCCGTTAAGCCATGCAGCCTCCACCCGGGAGGTCACTTCGAGCGGGTCACCCGTCCAGACGATCAAATTGGCTTTGCTACCCACGGCGAGGCTGCCAAATTCACTACCCACGCCGAAGAGTCCCGCAGGCACAGCGGTTATAGCGGCGAACGCTTGCTCCCAACGCAGGCCATGCGCTACCGCAATGCCGGCGCCTTGGCGCAGCCTACGGACTTCATGTGGCGAATTAGCGCGCAGGCTGAAAGCGACCTGCACGCCTGCGTGGGCCAGACGCGCGGCGTTCTCGAGTGTCGCGCTGATGCTGTCGAAGTTTGCGGGTAGATCAGCAAAAGGATCGATAACCACAGCCACTTGGGCTTTGGCCAGATCTTTCGCCACCCGCCAGGCCTCGTCGCCGCCACCAATCAGGGCGCGGATTTTTTGTTGTGCCGCAAAGTGGAGTACTGCGCGAATGTCGACGGCCCGATCCACATGAAAGAGAACGGGTAGGCGACCGGATAGGACCGCACGTAGGGTCGCGCGACCAGCCTCAGTCAAGCGACGGGGTTCACCCGGGCGCGGCGGGTGCCGTGTCTCTTCGAAGGCATCAGATAGGAGCAGGAAGGCCGCTGCCCGATTATCGCCAGCGAGTGTCCCACCGTGATGACCCATTTCGACCACGAGTGCGGTGGGAGCCTTGGGGCTCTGGCCATCTAAAGTCACCACGTCGGCGAGTCCGGCGATGACATTGCCGCCTTTTGTGTGTTCCTCGGGTTCGGGTGCCAGCAATGCAAAACCCACGCCCTCGACACGCGCGATTTCCACGGGTTCCGAGTCTGGGTTGAAGGCTAGTGCGGGATCAAACTCGGGACGGACCTCATCGAGGTGCAGTCCACTGTCGTTGGTGGTTGGCTCGTTACTGATTTCCACCACACCCATGGAGCCGATACCGCCGAACAGAGCCGGTGTCAGCCAACGGCCATGGAGGTCGATCACGGTCGCGCCGGCGGGCGCTTCCAGGGCATTGCCAATGGCCCGGATCTGACCATCCACGAGCAGTAGTGAGCCATTCTCGAGGGTTGCGCCGGCGACCGGGACGATACGGCCGTGCTGATAAAGCGTTGCGCCTGCATGCACGACGCTCGTCAAAAAGAGTGCTGCAGCGGTCAGCGGTAGGGTGGTCTTCATGGCAATTCTCCACGAGTGGCCGGTTGTCCGAGCAGGAAGTCCGAACGCGGTGTCGTGCTGGGATGGGCGCGGTCAAATTGCAGGACGCCATCCACGTACACCTGCATTGCCAGCGCATAGACGCTGAATGGATCCCGATTCCAGAGCACGACGTCCGCCATCTTGCCGACCTCGATCGATCCGGTACGGTCCGCAATCCCGAGTGCCCGCGCTGGATTCAAGGTGATCCAGCGCAGGGCCCGCGCGGGGGTGAGATCGAGACCCATCGCCTGTCCCCGCGACAGCGCTTTGGCAGCCTCCTGATTCAGGCGTTGGATGTCTTCTGCAGAGTCGGAGTGCACGATGGCGCAGCCGTTGGGTGCGGCATCGACCAGGGCGATGTTTTCCTGAATGCCATCGAAGGACTCCATCTTGAAGCCCCACCAGTCGGCCCACATGGCGGCGCAAATGCCCGCATCGGCTAGGCGATTGGCAATCTTGTAGGCTTCGCTGGCGTGATGGAAAGCGGCAATATGAAAGCCGAATTCCTTGGACATGTCGATCATGGTGGCCATCTCATCGGCCCGGTAGCAGTGCATCTGTATGGGGATTTCGCCTTTGAGTGCGCCGGCTAGCGTGTCGAGGCGTAAGTCGCGCTTCGGGGGGCGCGCCTCCTGCGCCTCTTTGCCGCCGGCGCGCAGCTTGGCTTCGTAATCGGCTTGTTCACGCACGTAGGCTTGCGCCTCGATCCATTGCGCCCGATAGCCGGCGACGTTGCCCATGCGCGTGGAAGGCGCCTGGTTGCGTGTGCCGTACACGCGCTTGGGGTTTTCGCCACAGGCCATCTTCAATCCCTGCGGTGCGCCTGGAAATTTCATGGCCTGATAGGTGATAGCGGCCACATTCTTGACCACCACGCCACGACCGCCGATGAGGTTGCCCGAGCCGGGCAAAATTTCCAGCGACGTGACGCCGCCTTCCAGCGCCGTCTCAAAGCCCGGATCGACCGGCCAAATCGAGTGCTCGGCCCAGACATTTGCAGTGACGGGCGCGGTCATCTCATTGCCATCGGCCAAGGAGGCGAGGCCCGGGCTTGGATAGACGCCCAAGTGCGAGTGGATGTCGATCAGGCCCGGCGTTACGGTGAGGCCGCGCGCATCGATCATGTGGGCTCCCGCCGGTGCCGCCAAGGCGTGGCCGACGGCGGCGATGGCGCCGTTTACGATCAGCACATCGGTGTCCTCGAGACGCTCCCCGGTGCCGGTCAGTACGGTTGCCCCTTGAATGAGTACGGGCGCTGCGGTGGCGGCGACGTAAGTAGACGGGTAGGGGTCGCTCGGCGTGGCGTGGGCGAGCACAGTACTCGCAAGACTCGCGAACACGACGGCGATACGAGCCGGGAAGACACGTTTCGTGGGCATCAGCAAAACCTCCAGGGACGAGTGGCCCCGAGGCAGAGTGTAGCGCCGCCGTGGCGGCGCTGCAGCGGCGGCTGCGTTTAAGGGTCGCGGGCCAGTGCGTGCGCGGCGACTTCGAGGGTGACGCCGTCGCTAAAGTGCACGGCACGGGCCATATCGGCGGCGTTGTAGGCGAGGTGCGTGCGCCGACCATTCTTCGTGAAGACGCCGTACAGCGGCGTATCGGCGGTCACGTCGAAGGCGGGCTGACCCATCTCGGCCAAGCTCTCAATCCAATACAACGTGTGGGTGCGCGTCTCGCCAATTTCCACGTAGGAGTGGCGATCCCAGGCCTTCATGCCGGCCGCAGGATCGGCCAGCGCCCAGTATTCGGCCAATACGTCCTGCCATATATCGGGCGGTGTCCCATCGGTGATGCCGCGGGCCTGATAGGCTTTGACCTCCCCGGGTAGGGCCGCAAAGCCGCGCTCGATCGAACGCGGATCCTGGCCCAGATAGGTCGATGCCGGGGTTATGGGCAGTAGGTTGATCGCCATGATCTGGCGCGGTTCCTCGGTCCACCACGTGTTGTAGCCGTACATGCCGCCAAAGACCATGCTGGCAAATGGGCTGGCGAGTTCGGGAGCCAACACGTTGCGCGGTAGATCGAACCAGTACTGCTGAACTGCGGCCACTTCAGACGTGTACAGATAGATGCCCAAATCGCGCATGGCGCGGTCGTGCAGGGTCTCACCCAGTACAACCAGCGCCGCCCACGCATTGATACCCTCGGAGGAACTCTCCTGATTGTTGCCGAATTCAAACGGCTGCGTGCCCGACGCCCAAGAATGCCCTTCGTAAGGGTCGAAGTTGCGCAGGAAGGGAAAGTCAGTCCGACCCCGCTCCGTCGTGGCGATGTCCTTCACTAGCTCGCGGACCATGCTGCCCCAACGTTCGTCCGCTAGCCACTCCCGGTCGCGCAGACCGATCGCAGCAGCCGCCTGCAGCCAGTAGCCGTAATGAAAGTGATGGTCATTGATCTGTGTGACGCTGCCGTATTCCTGCGGGAAGCCAAATAGCGCGCCGAGACTGGGGTCGTAGGTGAAGTGTTGGGCGTGATGGCCGTCAAACCAGGTCTCCAGTCGACGCTTCAGGGTGCCAATGAGTTCGTCGCGCTGCGGCAAGCGACCTTCGGCCTCGGCCACACCGGCCAGTTGCGCAATTGCGCCGAGGCCTTTGCCGATCCAATAGGTGCCATGGCCTTGCTTCATGAATAACTGATCGGCTTTGGCAACGTCACCGTTGAGGTAGGCGTCGACCTGCGCGCGGGCGGTAGGGTCGGTGATGGCGCCCCAACGCGGCAAGATGCCGTTGAAGGTGCGCGTTAGGGTGAATGCATTGGCCGCGATGAGCCGGATGGGGCCACGCACGGACTCATAGGTGGGGCTTGCGGCTGGTGCAAGGTCGGTCGCGCTCCACTGGTGTGGATATAGACCCATGAGCGTGGTGGTCGCCTCGCCTTCGCGTGCTCGGGTCGTGATGCGATAAGTGCTGGTCACTTGCGCCGTGGCTTCGTCGTAGTGCCAGTCGATGCGTGTTGCGGTCGGCCAAACGTAGGCATGCGCGGCAAACAGCGCTACCGTCTCGGGCCGTTCATCCGGCAGACCGGCCACAATGGCGTAGCGTGCGCCGTCGATGAGGTGCAGCACGACATCAGTGGGTGAGGTGCGCTCGAAGTGCGCACTGGCCGGTGCATAGATCGCATAGGCCTGGCCGTCGATGCGCAGCGTCAGTGCATGCGCCTCGAGTGCGCCCAGATCCTGCGTCGGGGCTTTGAAGTGAAAGTGCAGGTCGCCTTCGGCCACCGCGTAGTAACTGTAAGGGCTGCCATGCAGCACGGTAGCATCCAGCCCATGGCCGGCATCGTCGGCGAGACGCACCGTGACCAACCAGTCGTCGTGGCGGGCGAGCGCGCTGTGCGTGGGGTGAAAGGCGGTCGCGGCCACCGTCAGCGCCGCGCTATGGGGGTAGCGAATGAATCGCTTGCGACCGTCGTCCTCGATCGCCACCACCTTGCGCGGCAAACCGACCTCGAAGCCGGCTTCCGTCGGGCGGTAGGTCAGTGGCTGCGCGTACAGCGGGTACGACCAGCGATGGAACATCGCGGTTGAGTACCACTGATTGGTGGGCGCGGCCTGTAGGGCCGCCTCATCCACCCGGAAGGCAGCCGGTGGTGGCGCCGGTTCGAAGCCCAGTTCGCTGGCGATCGGACGCAGGGACACCGCGCCCGCACCGTGCTTTTCAAGGCTATCGCCACTGCCCGCGAGGGCCAGTGTGGACACCAATCCTGCGAGCAGACTCGCGAGCGCCGGCGCGTACCGACCCCTTGCCGAACAAGACAGGGGGTTCGGCGTCGGGATGCGGTTCATACGGACCTCAGAAAATAAAGTTGGCGCCAAGCGTCAACGAATTGGCCGAACGACTTTCCCGGGGATCCGTGTTGAAGAACGCGGTGTTGTTGGGGAAGGAAATCGGTGCCGGCAATTGCTTGTCGAAAACGACTTTGCCGATGCCGCCGTACAACTCCATGTGCTTGGATAGTTCTGGCAATTTGCGGTACACCCCGAAGTTCACAAACGTGGCGCTGTTGGATTGGCCCCATTCGGTCGGTGTGCGTGTGTAGGCCTTATTATAGCGTACGCCACCCACTGTGAAGGTCCAGAGGCGGTAGGTGTAGCCCACACCCAACATGGCATCCCACTCGATCGCGTGGTGGCGCTGGAAGTCCGAACCGTAGTTAAAACCCGGTTGGTCCCAGAAACAATTGCTGGCGATGGGGCTCGTCGGGCCGTAGTCGCACTGCTGCTGCTGCCCGCTCCACTCATTGCGTTTGACGCCGTAGTTGAGCTTCCAAGTCGGATTGAACCAGTGCGTGCCCTCGATGAACAGGACGTTCTCGGTCGGCGCCTGATAGTCCGGCGAGGTGGAGGGGCCGTTGGTGTCGCCCTGCGCGCCGTAGAAGGCGCCTTTGGAAAAGGAACTCTGGCGGCCGCCACGCGAGCCCTGAAAGATGATTTCGACCAAGTTCTTGGCGTTCGAGTATTGAATGAACGCTTCCAGTAGTCGTGGCTTGGGTCCGGCGACGACCGCAGAAGTGGGGTTCAGCGGTCCACGTCGCGTCGCCGTGGCGCCGGTCAGCTCGAAGCGAATCTTGCCAACGCCGATCTCGAATTCTCGCGTCGCATAGCGCAGTGCTTCGGGGAAGACGCCGTAGCCTGCGCCGGATTCGGCCCAGGCGCTCGAGAGTCCCATCGGATAGGCGAAGGAGTCCGATCGCGTCCAGGCACGGGAGGTGATTTTGCCGACGTCCAGACTGCCCCACTTGGGGTAGGCAATACCGGCATACAAATCGATCGCGTAGTTGCCGTAGATGTCTGGACCGTTGTTGCGGATGCGCGCGGTCGCACGGCCGGTGACCGACCATGCGTTATCGAACTCATGGTTCAGTCCCGCTGTGAGCATCGCCAAACCCAGATTGGCGGTAGTCTGACCGGACCGTCCGGGTTGGTTGAGCATCGGCGTCGGTGGGTTGAGAACGCCGCGCGGGTCGTAGGACGACGGGTTGGACAGACCGAGTGCGCAGTTGTCGCACATCGAAAATTCGTCCTTCGCGAATCCGTTCAGCTCAAAGTCGCCGAATTTGACGGCCTGTGCCAAACCACTGGCGAGCAGCGCGACCAACGCAAAGGCGAGCGAACGGTACAACGTATTCACGGTTTTCTCCCGATTCATGCAGCGCTCTGGGGCCATCATGGGTAGTACCCGGCACCGTCATAGACAGAGGGTTGGCAATCACCATACAAAGCTATATTTCCGCACAGCGCATAGCGGGCCGTACGGGACGCATCCCACAGGCCCCAGCCATCGTCATGACCCTTCCACGCCTCGTCGAAGCCCTCAAAGTAGAAGATCGTGAGCGGCCCCGTGCCGGCCGCCTGCCAACTGTTCAAGAGATCGACATACCACTTTTGGTTGACCTGATTGGCGGCGTACAACTCGATCTGCGAATTGGGATTCGTCTGCGTTGCCTTCCATCCCGTTTCGCCGATGACGATCGGCAGTGAGGCGGCGATGGAGACCGTGCTGCCCGTATTGTCGCGATACGTATAGTTTGCGACGGCGGTGTAGCTGTCGACGGCACTTTGCAGCGAGGCATGCATCATTGCAGCAGCGCGGTCTGGTCCGCTAGCCACGCCCAACTGCAGCCAATCCCAGCGTCCGTAAGTACTGATCGGATACATGTGGATGGCTACGAAATCCAGCAGTGGCAACACCGTGTCGGGTTTCTCACCCGTAGATGTGAGGCCGGCATAGAAGGTGTAGTCGTCATCGGCCGTGACCGGTTGCGTGACTTGCGCCCGTACGTTTTGGATGTAACTGGCAAGACAGCCCACGGGTAGGTTGCCGGCAAAGGAGGTTTCGTTGCCGACACTGACCGAGACGACGGTGGGGTAGGTATTGGCTAGACTGATCGCTTTGTTCATTTGTGCGCTGTTGACGGAATCAACGCACGAATTGGAGGCGCCCTGCAGGTAGATGCCGGCTTGAAACCGCATCTGCGGATAGTTCATCTGAGCTAAAGAGATGATCTTCTCGGCTACGTTGTCCGCGCCGAACAAACGCAATAGGTTAAAGCCAGCCGCGTCGAGTAGGGCCAGATCCTGCAACACGCTGGCGTCGGAGGGCATTTCGGCCACGCCCGGTCCACCGGCGCGATAGGCGCTGTAGGCTATCGCTTTGCCGGTGCGGTAGATGTCCGGTAACGGACGACGCACGAAAGGGGAGCACGTGATGGCTACGGAAGTGACGTTGCCTGCAGCGGTGCCCGCACCGTTGGCAACGTAGCACAGCTCGCCGTTGGGCGGTGTTTTGACGGTCACGGCATAGGCTCCGCCGTCGTGAAT
>Ga0194041_10000943_pt1 | contig 12159 bp, 10 predicted proteins | sample JunL449m_MetaG_FD_160082 | JGI IMG/M metagenome (GOLD analysis project Ga0194041, IMG submission 160082) | Anoxic zone freshwater microbial communities from boreal shield lake in IISD Experimental Lakes Area, Ontario, Canada - Jun2016-L442-9m | ecosystem: Environmental > Aquatic > Freshwater >...
CGCATTGACCCGCCCGATGCTGCAACGAGTTCGGCCACGATCGCGAGGCCAAGGCCGCTTCCCCCGGGTTCGGCTCCTGGAGCCCGCCAAAATCTAGAGGTTGCGCGGGACTGCTCCTGAGCAGTCATGCCGGGTCCTTCGTCTTGAACGCTGATCTTCACGTCGCCAGACTCATTGGTCACAGACACAAGAATTTCACTCTGAGGTGGCGCCACGCCGATTGCGTTATCTAACAGATTGTCCAGCATCTGTTCGAGTCCACCGCGAACCACCCGAGCCTGCGAGTGCGTCGAGCAATTCAACACGACCTGAACTTCAGATTCCTCTGCTAGCGCCATCCAGCGGTCGATCGCCTGCGTAGCAACGGCTGCAACGTCTACCGATTCCAAGACCAGATCCGACTCACTCCGAGCCAGTGCCAGCAATCCATCCACAAGGTGTGTGAGACGCTCCACCTCAGACGAAATTGCCTCGGCATCGGCCCGCAACCCCGCCCGATCTTTTTCATCTACAGGAAACTCAAGGGCATCCTCAAGCGACTCGATTCTCAGACGCATCGCCGTGAGCGGAGTCCGCAGTTGGTGAGAGGCATCCGCCACAAAGGCTTGCTGCGAACCGATCAGGAGCTCGAGGCGCGCCGCCATATCGTTAAACGTCTCGGCTAGATGCTGTAGCTCTGGAGGGCCTCTATCTACCTCGGCCCGTCCCTTCAAATCTCCTGCTGCAAGCAACTCGGCGCCATGTTCAAGTTCGGCCACAGGGCTAACTGCCCATCTCGCGACCAACCAGCCAAGCGATGCTGCTGCTGCGAGCACCAGCGCCGACAACGCTCCGAGACGAAGCCAATTCTTGCGTACCTCTTCTCGAACCTGTCCGGTAGGAAAAGAGATTCGCACTGCTCCGGTGACTCGACCATCAGAAGTGATCGGAACGGCCACAAAGGCCAGCTCCTCGTCCAGCGTGGTCGAGCGGCGGATGCCGGAAGCTTGGGTGCCGCTCAGCGCAGAAACAAATTCGGGTCGCGTTGAGAAATCACGTGGCTCAGAGTCAGGCCGGGCGGTATCGACCAGGCTCACCCCGAGAGGGTCCGTCACCACAACACGCCCGTCAGTTTGATCGGCGTACCTCTGACTGATTGCAGCGACGGCAGGTGCGTCCCCTTTCTCTACCCGCTCTTCGACCAATCCCGAAAGGACTCGTGAGTCGCGCTCAACCTCGGCAAGCAGGTGGTCTTGGGCACGGCCAGCAAAAGTGAGCCCAAGGGGTAATTCCAGCACCAGCAGCACAAAAGCGGCAAGGAGTACATAGGACAGGATGAGTCTGCGGGTCATGATTGCTCAGCGTCGGTGACGAGCCGGAAGCCCACTCCTCGCACTGCTTGGATCCACTCAGGGTGGCCAAGCTTGCGTCTCAGCGATGCAACATGAACATCCAGTGTTTTCGCTGACCCATACCAGTTGGCGTCCCAAACCTCTTCCAGAATGGTGCGCCGGGAATGGGCCGCTCCCGGGTCACTCGCAAGGTAGGCCAGTAAGTCAAACTCTTTGGGCGTGAGGTCAATGCTCTCGCCGCTGATGGTGACCTCGTGAGCCCGCAGGTCAACCATCAGATCGCCAGAGATCAGTTGCTGCGGTGTGTTGTCGGAAATGCCAGATCGGCGCGATACCGCCCGAATCCGAGCGATGAGCTCTCGAAGGCCAAATGGTTTGACCACGTAATCATCGGCTCCCATCTCTAACAGCAGCACTCGGTCTACCTCTTCAGACCTTGCACTGACCACAATGATGGGCACTGACGAGAGGTCTCGAAGCCGTCGGCAGACTTCCGCTCCATCTAAGTCGGGAAGGCCGAGATCAAGTAGAACGAGGTCAATTCCCATCATCGCAGCGAGAGCGCTGCGCCCCGTGACCACATGAACTGCCTCAAACCCATTGCGCTCCAAACCAGCAACGAGGGGCTCTGCGATTGACTTGTCGTCCTCAACCACCAGAATGCGCACCGGAATACAGTCGCACACCCTCGGGCTCAAGCCACAGAATCTTCACCAAATCCTTACTCTTTACAGGGCTTCCCCTAGAGGTCGAATCTCTAGAGTTATATCCATGAGCAAGACCCCCCGAACATTCAAACAACTCGCAGCAGGCACTGCGGCCATTGTGTTGACCTTTGCCGCGGCCGGCGCAGCGGTAGCTGTCAACTTGGGAACCACAAGTTCAGGCCAGAGTTCGAAGGTCGGGAATCTTCCTTCCGCTCAGCCTGTCGGCGCCGCAGTGGCTCCATCGAGCACGGACCCAGTTGTGCCCTCAACGATCTATGTTGACGTCACGGTTCCCTACGATGTCCCAACTCCACCGCCATCGCAGTCGGCGCCATCGCAGTCGGCGCCATCTCGGTCCTCGGCATCACAACGTTCCTCAGCTCCCACAGGGTCCTCAGTATCGCCCCCTGGTGATGAGTACGACGGTGCAAATCCGAATGGTCGTGATGATGATGACTGAACCCAGAGTCGTTCGTCCTCCTCGTGCAGTTGGTAAAGCTGCTCCTCGCAAACGTCGTCATCCTGCGAAGGCCTCGCGGCGCGCCGCAGCGGTCATCTCCACCACAGCAGCATTTGTTCTCGTCGCTGTGATCGGCGGCAAGGCCACGGCTTCTTCCTCGGCAACCCCAGCCGTTGCCGAGCTTGCGGTCCCCGCGCCTGCTTCCTCGACGGTCCCCACCACGGCCCCCAAGCCAGTCGTGGTCATTCGTCGCACCTATGTCCCGCGTTATACGGGGAATTCAGGAAGTAGCAGTAGCTCTTCAAGTGCCTCGCCAACTCCCACCTCGCCTCGGGTGACTTCTCCCCCCGTTACGTACCCACCCGTGACATACCCACCTGTGACTGCTGCGCCTCGTTATTACGCACCAGTTACCCGCTCAAGTGCGAGTTGATCGTCAGTTCCGAGTCATGGGAACTGATGCTCACCTGATCCTGATCGAAGCAGATAAGGACCTGGCTGACCTACTGGTTAAGCGGCTCGAAGAACTTGAGCAGAGCTGGTCTCGATTCTTGCCTGAGTCGGAGTTGAGTCGTCTCAACGCAGGCTCCGGTGCGCCAACAGTTGTTTCAGACGAAACCATGATGCTCATTGAACGGGCCATCTGGGCTTGGCAAGTAACGGGTGGTCTGTTCGACCCGACTGTCCTGACGGCGGTGATTTCTGCTGGCTACACCAAGTCATTCGAGCAGCTTGGCAATGAGCATTTCGCTCGAAGTACACCTGCCGAAGTCCCGGGCTGCGCAGAGATCGAGATCAATCCCAGTATCAATCTGGTGCAGATGCCAGTGGGCGTAGGTATTGACCCAGGCGGAATTGGCAAGGGCCTTGCAGCCGATTTGCTCGCAGTCGAAGCAGTGGAGGCCGGGGCAACCGGAGCGCTTGTGTCGCTCGGCGGAGACCTGCGCGTTGCTGGAGATCCACCAGAAGAAGGTTGGGAAGTCGCACTCGATCATTTCCAGCCTCGGGAAGCAAGAGTCAACTTGCATGGGGGAGCCCTCGCTACGTCTTCAACCTTGCGCCGAAGGTGGTCAACCGATGTGGGTGAGGCTCATCATGTGATCGACCCGAGGACGTCCCTGCCAAGCACCGGACCAGCAGTTTCGTGCTCGGTCATCGCTGCAGAAGCTTGGTGGGCAGAGGTGCTCGCCACTTCGATTTTGGTGGGCTGGGGAGAAACAGGTTTCGAGGAGAATCTGGCAGACTTATTTGATCAGGCTGGTGCGCTCGTCACGCTCAGTTCGGGCGATCAGTTGACTCGCGGAGCATTTGCAGAATCGTTTTCACTATGAACCCGCAGTTTTGGTGGTATTTGTCTCGGGCCAGCGGAATTGTTGCTGGAGTTCTTCTTGTTCTCACCCTCATCTGGGGGCTCCTGCTGACCTCAAAGATCATTGACAAGAAGGGTCTACCGGCTTGGTTGACTGACCTGCACCGCTACTTGGGCGGTCTTACGGTCATCTTTATCGCCGTTCATCTTGGCGGACTCGTTGCAGATAACTACCTGAAATTCTCTTGGGCCGAACTCTTTGTTCCGTTCGTAAGTACCTATCGAGCAGGTGCTGTTGCTTGGGGAATCGGCGCGTTCTGGGGGCTTGTCCTTGTAGAAGGTACGTCACTGGCGCAGCGCAAAATGAAGCGAAAAACTTGGCGGACGATTCACTACGCCTCATATCCCGTTGCCTTCATGGCTGCGCTGCACGCTGCTCAGGCGGGGACTGATGCGGGGAACCCGATCTTTCGAATCACCTCGATCCTCCTCATTGGTCTTCTCACCATTCTCACCCTGATCCGCATTCTCTATGTGCGGCCGAAGCGCTCAGTCGTGGTTCCAGTCACGAGTCACTTCGAACCCTGAGTTGCTGTCCGGTAACCTGATGATTGCAAGCGTTCGATGCGACATTGTTGTGGAGGTATCTGTGGCCACCGAGGCCGAACCGACTCTTGCAGGCGAGTTTCCGCCTGCCACTGAAGAGCAATGGCTAGCCCTAGTAGACAAGGTGCTCAAAGGAGCACCGCTATCAAAGCTGCAGTCCGTCACACCGGGTGGCATCACGGTGGATCCGCTCTACACCGCAGCAACCTCCGCTGGGGCACATGATCAATCCGGATTTCCCGGCGAGGCACCGTTTACCCGTGGGAGCTTGAGCGCCGCTCGAGTGAATGGCGCATGGGGAATTCGTACGCTCCTCACCACTGCAGATCCAAAAGAAGCCAACCGGACGGCCCTGAGAGAACTAGAGCGAGGGTCAACTGAACTGCTCGTGCAATTTGACGCAGCTTTCAGATCTGGCGTGATGATCGCTACTCCCGAAGACTTGGAATCGCTCTTTGATGGGGTGTACCTAGAGCTTGCACCGGTATTCCTGCAAGCGGGAAGCGAGTTCAGCCGCGCCGCCGATTTGATGATTGAGGTTTGGGACCGCAAGGGAGTCCCCGCAAGCGCTGCAACTGGTGGAATCGGAGCAGATCCTCTTGGTGTTCTGGCTGCTGAAGGGATCCTTGCACAGGGAGTCGAGGCCGCACTCGGTGAATTGGGCTCGCTTGGATCAAGATTGACGAAGACGCATTCCCAAGTGCGAAGTTGCAGCGTCGATACCGCGGCATACGTGGAATCTGGGGCCAGTGAAGTCCAAGAACTTGCCGTGATGTTGTCTACCGCCACTGCGTATCTGCGAGCGTTTGCCGAGGCCGGCCTAGAAATTGATGAGGCCTGCAATCAGATTGAAGTCACGCTCTGTGTAGATACTGACGTGTTTACTGGCATCGCCAAGTTGCGAGCTGCCCGTCGAGTTTGGGCCTCGCTCGCCGCTGCATGTGGCGCCTCATCATCTGGACAAGCGCTGCAACTGCATGCTCGGTCGACTGAGCGAATGATGACGAGAAGAGACCCGTGGGTCAACTTGTTGCGCGTGACCTCCGCATCCTTCGCCGCAGGCCTTGGTGGAGCAGCTTCGGTGACCTCGCTCCCCTTTGATGCAGCCTTGGGTGAACCCGAGGAACTTGGTCGGCGCATGGCGCGTAACACTCAGGTGCTGCTGCAAGAAGAATCGAACCTTGGACGGGTTACCGATCCACTTGGTGGCTCTTGGTACGTCGAGTCGCTGACAAATCAGATTGCCGAAGCTGCCTGGGCGGCATTCCAAGATATTGAGCGAGCGGGTGGCCTGCTAGCGGTTCTCTTGGATGGCAGTTTGTCTGCAGAGATTTCCGCAGTGCGGAACGCTCGACTCGACCAGGTTGCAACCCGGGTTCAGTCCCTCACGGGCGTGAGTGAGTTTCCGAATCTTGCAGAAGTTGAACTCCAGCGAACCCAGCCCAACCTTCAAGGCCTGAGCTCCCAAGCAACTGCGGCCCATCAAGCACACACAGCTCAGGCAACAAGGTGCGCCCCCCTACCGAGGGTTCGTTGGGCCCAAGAATTTGAAGCGCTGCGCGATGCCTCGGATGCTTACTTGCTGGCGATGGGGGCACGACCCAAACTCTTCTTGGTGAATCTTGGTCCGGTGGCTGTGCACACAGCACGCGCAAGTTTTGCGAAGAACTTCTTTGAAGCCGGTGGGATTGAGACAGTCACGAGCGAACTTGGCGCAACACTGGGCTTTACTGACCCCGATCAAGCCGTGGAAGCGGTTCACGAGTCTGGGGCACAACTGGCCTGTTTGTGTTCATCCGACAAGATCTACGCAGATCAAGCGCAAGGCTTTGCCAAGGCGTTGTCCGCAGGCGGTGTCGCAGCGGTGTACCTAGCGGGCAATCCCGGTGAGAGGCGTGAGCAAGAACTTGCTGCGGGCGTGTCTGCCTTTGTACACATTGGAGTCAATGCCTTGGACCTGCTGTCGGGAGCGTTGCGCGCAGCAGGTGCAACCGTTGAAGAGGTTGAACGATGAGCTTCAAGATTCCAGACTTCTCGACCGTGGATTTGGCCGGCCTCAGCAGCTCAGTGGGGGATTCCTCAGGGCGTAACGCTCATCAGAATGAACCACCTTGGGTGACACCCGAGGGAATTGACGTCAAGAGTTTTTATAGCGCAGCCGACCTTGAGGGGCTCGACTTCTTGCAGACGTATCCAGGAATAGTGCCCTATCTGCGTGGGCCATATCCCACGATGTACGTTAATCAGCCGTGGACGGTCCGTCAGTACGCCGGTTTCTCTACTGCTGAGGATTCAAATGCGTTTTATCGACGCAATTTGGCTGCGGGACAAAAAGGTCTGTCGGTGGCTTTCGACCTAGCGACACACCGTGGCTACGACTCCGACAATCCCAGAGTCTCTGGCGATGTGGGTATGGCCGGAGTGGCCATTGATTCCATCTACGACATGCGCGTCCTCTTTGATGGCATTCCACTCGACGAGATGTCGGTGTCAATGACGATGAACGGTGCGGTGCTTCCCGTTCTGGCGCTGTATATCGTGGCCGGTGAAGAGCAGGGGGTGGCCCATGACCAACTCGCGGGCACTATTCAAAATGACATCCTCAAAGAGTTCATGGTTCGCAATACCTACATCTACCCACCGACGCCGTCCATGCGGATTATCTCCGATATTTTTGCCTATACCTCGACCGAGATGCCTCGGTTCAATTCAATTTCTATCTCTGGGTACCACATGCAAGAAGCTGGTGCCTCGCTCGACCTCGAGCTTGCGTACACCATTGCAGACGGAATTGAGTACGTTCGGGCGGGCTGCGAAACGGGACTAGAGGTTGATGCATTCGCTCCGAGGCTCAGTTTTTTTTGGGCTACTGGCATGAATTTTTATATGGAGATCGCCAAGATGCGCGCCGCAAGGTTGTTGTGGGCAAAGTTGATTCAAGAGAAGTTCGCACCCAAGAACACGAAGTCGCTGTCATTGCGCACGCATTCGCAAACCTCGGGCTGGTCACTCACCGCCCAAGATGTCTACAACAACGTGGTGCGCACCTGTATCGAGGCGATGGCTTCAACCCAGGGCCACACCCAAAGCCTGCATACCAACGCGCTCGACGAGGCGCTTGCCCTGCCCACCGATTTTTCTGCACGAATTGCGCGCAACACACAGCTGTTCTTACAACAGGAGTCAAATACAACAAAGGTGATTGACCCCTGGGGTGGGAGCTACTTCATTGAGCGACTGACCAACGAGATTGCCAAGCGCGCGCTGAGCCATATTCGAGAGGTTGAGCAAGCTGGTGGAATGGCTCAGGCCATTGAGGCGGGGATTCCAAAGCTTCGCATCGAAGAGGCAGCGGCTCGCACCCAAGCTCGCATCGATTCAGGGCAGCAGCCCGTGATCGGAGTCAACAAATATCGCCTTGATCTCAATGAGCAAATTGATGTGCTCAAGATCGACAACTCGGCCGTGCGTGCGGGTCAGATCGAAAAACTGAAACGCCTGCGAGAGGAACGCAATGAGGTTGTCACCCAAGCCGCTCTCGATGCCTTAACTCATGCAGCAGCCTCGGGAGAGGGCAACTTGTTGGAGCTTGGAGTTGCCGCCGCGCGGGCCATGGCGAGTGTGGGCGAGATGAGCGACGCACTTGAAAAGGTCTATGGCCGTCATCGTGCCGAAATCCGTTCTATTTCAGGTGTTTACCGTGGTGAACTGGGTGACCGAGGAGGCATTGTGGATCACGTTCGGAACAAGGTGGATGCATTCGAGGCAGCTAATGGACGCCGCCCCAGAATCCTGTTGGCCAAGATGGGCCAAGATGGCCACGATCGCGGGCAGAAGGTCATTGCTTCTGCGTTTGCGGACTTGGGATGGGACGTAGATATTGGCCCGCTGTTTCAAACTCCAGCCGAGGCTGCCCGACAGGCTGTCGAAGCCGATGTGCATGTAGTGGGAGCCTCCTCGCTTGCTGCGGGCCATCTGACACTGGTGCCCGAACTCAAGCAAGAACTTGCCGCTCTCGGCCGACCAGACATCATGATCGTGGTCGGCGGAGTTATTCCACCGCAGGACTATGACGAGCTTCTTGCTGCTGGAGCAGTGGCAGTCTTTCCACCGGGAACAGTTATTCATGAAGCGGCCAGTGATCTACTCGATCAGCTTGCAGAGCAGCTTGGTTACCCGGGTGTTTCCTCGACTTCGGCCGTAACTCTGTCTTGAGATTTCTCGAGCAGCCCTGTCCTTGCCTCGTGCCTCAACCCAATCTCTTTTGCTGCGTCGATGGGGAGTAACCTGAAATCACATGGCCAGTTCTCATTCTGCTGCTGAGTATGTAGATGGAGTGCTTCGTAGAGATACGGCACTGCTGGCTCAAACCATCACGCTGTTAGAGAGTCGGAACTTGCAGCACCGACAGCTTGCACAGCAAGTCATTGAAGGGCTTCTACCGCACAGCGGCGGTTCAGTCCGAGTGGGTATCACGGGGGTTCCAGGTGTTGGCAAATCAACCTTTATTGATCAGTTCGGCATCAATCTGACTGAGCTTGGCCACCGTGTTGCCGTACTCGCAGTTGACCCGAGCAGTTCTCGAACTGGCGGATCAATTCTTGGTGATAAGACCCGCATGGAGCGCCTCGCAGTTGATCCAGAAGCGTTCATCCGGCCTTCTCCGGCCGGCGTCACGCTTGGGGGGGTTACTCGTGCTACTCGCGAAACGATTTTAGTTTGCGAGGCTGCTGGTTTTGACATCGTCTTAGTCGAGACAGTCGGGGTGGGTCAGTCAGAGACGATGGTTGCCGAGATGGTGGATTTCTTCTTGGTGCTCATGATCGCCGGTGCGGGAGATGACCTGCAGGGAATCAAGAAAGGCATCTTAGAGATGGCCGATATGATTGCTGTGAATAAAGCCGACGGCGATAATCAGCAGCGTGCCGAACTTGCTGCATCAGATTATCGAGCGGCTCTGCACCTCTTAACGCCGGCATCACCAACTTGGAGTCCACCGGTGCTGTCGTGTTCCGGAATGAAAAACCAAGGTTTGAATCAACTTTGGCAGCAGATCGTCACCCATAGAGACAAGATGGGTTCGACTGGTGAGCTTGCGGCGCGACGAAGTGCTCAGCAAGTTCGTTGGCTCAACGCGATGCTTGATGATCGCCTGCGGGATGATCTGCGCTCGCATCCAGATCTGCTTGTGGAGTTAGACCGCCTCGAGACTGCCGTAGAACAGGGCGAGATCACTGCAACCTCGGCAGTTGATCGCCTGTGGGCCAAGTACCAGCAACTCCGCTAACTGCTCTGCTCTGCTGCAGCAAGAGCGTCGGCCATTGCCCCCATCATGCGAGCAGAACAGCTCGCAAGATCGGCTGGCGGGATGATCTCGTCAATCAAGGACTTGGCGATTCGGCGGAACTCCTCCGCTGCGGGCCCAACTCCAAGAGCAATGGGGTGACCCTCGTCGCCACCAGCTGCCACAGCTGGTTCAATCGGCACCCGCCCTAACAGCGGAACGCCAGCCTCAGCGGCCAGGCGCTCGCCGCCGCCGGTGCCAAACAAGTGGTGTTCCTTGCCCTCATCGTCTACGTATACCGACATGTTCTCGATGACACCCGCAATGCGCAGGTAGTTCTTGCGCCCCATATCTACAACTCTGATTGCCACCATCTGTGCAGTCAGCGATGGAGTAGTCACCACGATCATCTCTGAGCGTGGCAGCAACTTAGCTAGGCCCATCTGCACGTCGCCAGTGCCAGGGGGCATATCAATGAGTAGATAGTCCAAGTCTCCCCAAGTCACATCTTCCAAAAAGTGCTGCACTGCTCGGTTGAGCATCAAGCCACGCCACATCAGGGCGGACCCTTCTTCCTCGACGAGGAACCCCATCGAGACAACCCGAATCAGGCCCTTACCTACAACGAGTTCATTCGGCGTGATCTTGCCGTTCTCGGTATCTCCTGTCAGACGGCTGTCAAGCCCGAGCATCCTCGGAACAGAGAATCCCCAAATATCTGCATCCATGACGCCAACGGTGAACCCTTCAGCGGCAAGTGCAGCAGCCAAATTTACGGTGACCGAGGATTTGCCAACTCCACCCTTTCCGGAGGCCACCATGATTACTTTGGTCGTGGGAGGTAGCGCTGTTTGCTCGGGCCTCTCAGCAATATTTTTGCGAGCCCTAGCCATCGCAGTGGCTTTTTCTTCTTGGGTGAGTTCTGTCCAATCAATCCGAACTCGAGTCACGCCCGGCAGGTTCGCCACCCTGGCCCGAACGTCTTTTTGTATTTGCGCCCGCAATGGGCACCCGCTCGTAGTGAGGGCAATTCCAACATGCACCAAACCATCGGGGTCGATCCTTGCACCCTTGGCCATGCCGAGTTCAACAATGTCTGAACCAAGCTCGGGGTCAATCACCCCGCGCAACAGCGAAATAATCTCTGCTTCCGTGGGAAGTGGACCCTTTCCAGAGGTGGTATCAGAGGACACTGGAGCATTTTACCGGTAACGGCCGTGTTATTTCGACCAGGGTGGCTAACATTCTCCGAGTGCCGTTCGTTCAGCGTCGTCTTGACCTTCTGAAAACCCTTGGTGACAACACGCGTTACGCCATTTATCTGGAATTGGCTCGGTCTTCTCGCCCGCTCTCCACGTCTCAGATAGCAGACTCGCTTGAGTTGCATACAAATACGGTACGCCCGCATCTTGAACGGATGCGAGATGTTGGCCTACTCGAATCTCATCCAGATAGCAGCGGCGCAGTTGGTCGACCACAGAAGCTCTACAACGTTGCGCCAAATTCGCCCTCGCTCGGACTTGAGCCACCGGTGTATCCGATGTTGGCGCGTATGTTGATCTCTCTGGCGCAAGTGGCCAACATCGGTGGCGAGGATGCAGCCGAAGCCGGCCGTGATGAAGGCCGTCGACTAGCTCACCGCCGGAGCGATCACGGGCTCGCCTGCACCGAGGCCGCTGAGGAAATGCTCGATGAGCTTGGCTTCGACCCAGCTCGACTAGATGAGTCTGATCGCGCAACGATCGCGTTTACCCACTGTCCGTTTGCCGACCTTGCACAGAGCAACCCTGAACTCATCTGCTCACTCCATCGAGGCATGCTCGAAGGATTTGCAGATGAGGTCGACGGAACAGAGGTGGGCAGCTTTCACGATCTTGCTCATCGTCACCCTTGTCAGGTGCAGTTCGCTCTCAAATCGTAAAAGCTGCCCCAACCTCTTCCTAGGACAAGTCTCTCTTCCTAGGACAAGTCTCTCTTCCTAGGACAAGTCCTTGTCTGCTGCCGAAACAGCCTTATTCAGGCCTTTCTCGATCTCTGCCACAGCACCGTCAACATCGCCCTTATCGAGCGCATGGTTGGCCTTCTTTGTGGCGTGTGAGAGCGCCTTGTTGATGTCTGTGCTCACCGCGTCTTCTGCAATAGCCACAACTGCGGCTTGACCTTCGTCGAGCAGGTTGCCAAGTTCCTTCAGATTGTGACGTGAGAGACCGCCTGCAAAGTGACCGATGGTGCCAAGAACTGCGCCACCGATAACGGCATCAGCAATAATTGCCGCGCCAGCAGGAGGAAAAATCACGCCAATTGCCGCGCCACCAATAATTCCAGCAGTACCGGCAGCCTTGCCTGCATAGGTCTTTTCGTGCACGTGGACTCGGCCTTTTTCGTCTTTTCGCACAATGGCTGCAGTAATATGCCGCAGGCCAGCCTCTTTCAAAGTGGCGAAGTCGGCCATTGCCACATCT
>Ga0194041_10000945_pt1 | contig 12134 bp, 7 predicted proteins | sample JunL449m_MetaG_FD_160082 | JGI IMG/M metagenome (GOLD analysis project Ga0194041, IMG submission 160082) | Anoxic zone freshwater microbial communities from boreal shield lake in IISD Experimental Lakes Area, Ontario, Canada - Jun2016-L442-9m | ecosystem: Environmental > Aquatic > Freshwater >...
CATCGACACTTTGGGTGCTTGGACACTTCGCCGGTTTACAGGAACGTTTGACGCCGGTGGGGTACCCGTTTGGACGGTAGGTGCGCTACTTGTAGAGTCTGTGCGCCGTTTCAAAGGGCAGGCAGCTGCGGCGGTCGTACTAACCGAATGCGACTTTACAGAGCTTAGTCCTTTAAACCGGCGCTTGCTATTTGTGGGACTAACGCGGGCGCGGGTACATTTGGAATGGGTCATATCTGCCGGAACAGCGCATTTAATTGCCAGTTCGCTAGCCTAACGAGCCTCTAGACTGGGCTAAGCCGCTACGATATCTACTGCCATTCAATTTGGCGTTGAGCTGTGGGCTCCCAATGCAGTGATTTAACAGTTCGCCACAGATTACAAACGAACTCCTAAAAGTCCCTGGTATCATTCGATGAGTAGCAGAATGACGTCTATTAGGACATCCAGTCGGTTTCCTGTAAATAAAAAATAATGACTATTGAATTAATTCCTAGTGCAAAAAGGCTTATCCGCTCACTGAGAGATATTGGCTATGAGTTTATAGACGCAGTTGCGGACATAGTTGACAACTCGGTAGAGGCACAGGCCACTGTAATCAAAATCACACTTCAATTTAACGGCGAGGATTCCTACCTAGTCATTGCCGATAACGGCCTAGGAATGGCACCCAAAGAAATTCAAGAGGCATTGAGGTTCGGATCAAATAGAAGCTATGACGACTCCGACGATTTAGGTCGGTATGGTCTGGGGCTGAAAACCGCCTCCTTAAGCCAATGCGAGAGACTCACGGTTTCGGCAAGACGAGGTGAAGAGCGGGTAAGAATCAACTCATATTGTTGGGACCTTGACCATATAGAAAGTACCAATCGATGGGAAATCTTAAAGGTTGAAAGTGAAGACCTTAGGGAAGAAGTTAGGAAGCACTTGAAGGACACCACTGGTACGGTGGTGACGTGGGAGAGACTAGGCAGACTGTTAGGCTACAGATATCCATCTGGTGAATATGCAAGGAAGCAGGCAGCGCTAATGGTCGAGAGTTTAAATACCCATTTGGGAATGGTATTCCACAGATTCTTGGCGGGCGAGGTTACCGGCAAACGAATCGCCATATATTTAAACGATACGAGAGTGAGTCCGTGGGATCCATATTCTCGTGGCGAACAGCATACGCAAAAGTTGGATCAAATTCTCGTACCCATTGAGTTTGGAGGGCAGATTCATAGTGTTCGGCTACAACCTTACATTCTGCCTCCACAAGCGCTTTACTCGTCGCCAAAGGCTCACATGCATGCTTCGGGCCCAGCGAAATGGAATAGACAACAAGGCCTATACATTTACAGATCGAACAGAATTATTCAAGCCGGAGGTTGGAGCGGTCTAAGGACAAGTGACGAACACACTAAATTGGCACGAATAGCAATGTTCATTCCATCGCAACTTGACGAGCTGTTTCAAGTTAACGTGGCAAAAAAGCATGCAATGCTGCCGAGAGAAGTCCGATTGATTCTTCTTGAAAAGTTTGCTCCGATAACTCAAAGAGCTCAAGAAGTCTATCGTGAAAGAACTCCCAGCTCGGAACTCAATGTCATGGGTAACATTGACCTATCTCACGACTCAACATACAACAATACTTATACAGATTTGGAAATTCTCTCACTTGAGACCAAAGTATTAAATGATATCCCCGTTAAGAATTCCCACTCTGGACATAATTCTGAGTGGCTGGAACTTGCGGAAGCAGTAGCCATTTCGGCTCAGCTCAGGTCTGATAAGCAGAAGGTCGTGAAAATGGTGGAAGGCTTATTTGCTAAAGCATCCGATAGCGAAAAAAACGTGTTGAAAGCATTACTTCAGAGATATTTAGCATCTAAACACGCTTGAAGTGGAAATGCTATCGCTTAACGGATCTGTTAGTTATGGTAATACTCATCGATCGTTAGGCGTTTTGCGAGGTATCGTTTCCTAGCCTCTTGGGCAACGGCAACTAGTTCAACAGGCCATCCGCTTCTTGTGAAATAAGGTTCAAAACAGAAACTGATATCGCGCTTTGGTACGGCACTGATTTCGCTGCCGTTATCTAGACATGATTCCGGATGTAAATGTGGCAACAGCACGTGTATTTTTTTCCATACACCCCTGAATTCCGCATCCTCAACAAAATCTAATGGCCGTATGTAGCTGTCGTTAATGAAGGTCTCAAGATCAAGTAAGAATTGAGATTTTTGATCGACAGAATGTATTGTCTTTTTAGTCATTTTTGTCGATTGTTCGAGGTATGCCAAAACACCCTTACCCACAGCACGACCTACAAGCGGTGGTACGGCATTACCGATTTGAGTGAAAGCATGCGACCTTGACCCCGTGAAGTTGAACGTATCAGGAAAGGTTTGGACTCTTGCTGCCTCACGCGGAGTTAGAGATCGTGTCTGGGTAGGATGTATGAACATCAGCCCATCACTCTTTAGGTGGGCAACTATCGTTGAGCAGAGGTTGGTCCGCGATTGACGGGTGTATCTATCTTTGAACGAGCTGCGGTCGTATGGAAACTCCATCACAACACCACGAGCTATGGCTCGCCCACATGTCTCCCCTTCGTTAAGTTTTGCAAAGTCTCGAAGGTCGCGAGCGCTATGAGGTCGGGAACAATGCCAAGTCAATTTCTTGGCGGCACCAATGTGCAGCACATCGGTCAAAAAATCTCCAGAGTATTTATCAAGGTACTGTTTTAGAAGCACCTTATCGTAGTCTTGTTCGATTCGCTCGTCGCCGGCTTGAAGAATAGGTAAGTCCTCAATAGCCTCACCAAGAGTGACAATCGGCCGAGTTCCATGAATTAAGGTATCAACTCCATGAGTTTTTTTAATTAATGTGTCATGGTCAAAAATCGGCAGTTCAATCAATGTGCCGATAAATAATTGACGAACGCGTTTCTGTGGAACGCCGTACTCCCAAGTCTTGACTTCCATGGGAACAACTCTATAGCCAATTTTCCTAGCCTCATTCTGTATTGCAGTGAAGTAAATACCATTTTGAACCTTCCTAACGCCCAAAACGTTCTCCATGATGAAGGCTTTAGGACGAAAATGGTCAATGAACTTAAGGAAAAACTTATAAAGCTCTCTCCTTGGATCGTCAACTAGACGATCTCCTGAGTTTGAGCCGGAAAATTGCCGGGCAGTCGAAAAACCCTGGCAAGGAGGCCCTCCCACAATTAAGTCCACGTGCTCTGTGCCTATGAGTTCTGCCAACTCAGAAGGCTTGAAAATCGTCATATCCTTGACAAGCGCCACTGTGTCAGAAGAGTGATTATCTCGAAAGGTATTGATCGCGTGTTCGTTAAAGTCTATGCCGGCTAAACATTTCAAGCCTGCTTGCTCAAGTCCAACAGAAAATCCACCGCAACCGCTAAAAAGGTCAAGAAAAGTCAGATTTTGTTTTTGATTCGACATGTCAACGAAAATTCATGTTCAACAGTATTGGTTTAAATTTGGTTTAGTCAATACAGTAATGTAAAAGTCTAGAGATTTGTAAATCCATCCTAGTCAATTGGTACGGAACCCCTCTTCGGATGCCTTATTTTTAATTTCCAGCAGTTTGCGCCAGTCTTTTTCTAGCGCAATCTTCATGAATCCGTTCAACGTGGATGCTTTGGCAAGGAGGTTCATTTCGCCGGGCGTGAAGAGCTCACCACTCGTAGGCCACTTGTAAAGAGCAAGCCAATATTCCGATGTTACCAGGTCGAGTACTTGCTTTTGAACAGAGATTGAGTCATCTAGCTCGCCCGCCTTCTTGGACTCTTGCGCACGCTGCTTTAGCGCGGTATTACCAACGAAATATTCAGCCAAAATCGAGTCCCAAGAGATTGAAAGATCGCGAATTCGTGTCCAGCAGTCTTCTTTCTTGGTCCACTCGCCAACGTCGGTTCTCCCCTGTGGAGGGTGGAGAATTTCAAATTGAACTTTTTTGGCAAGTTCAGTGAGCGATTGGGGCAAATCGCTCGGTACGCCTTGCAGCGCCCAAACCTTTTGCAGATCAAAACCTCCCCCTCTATTCTTATAAAGTTGGAAGAATTGAGTGACTGTGTATGCAGCAATTTGAGCTCTGTAATCGCCCTCGTACCAATCACCACGCGCATCAGAGATCATCGTTTCGACATATTTCCAGATAACAGCAATAGAAATCATGCTTTGATAATAAGCGTCGCCAAATTTTGGGCTCAGTGTTTCCCAGTATTCTGATTCGGATGTGTTGTCATTAGGTGGAGAAAACTGGCCCGCAAATTTGGAGAAATTCTTTTGCGCTCCTTGAGCAATCCACCACGGTTTTGCATTCCAAGCACTATCGTATTTGGCTAGATCTGTTTTATTGACTAGCTGTTTGCTAGGATATTCAGCATCGAAAATGTCACGTTTTGTTTTGGAAAGATACAGTCTTTCATTTTGGTATTGGCCACGAGATCTCTCATAGAACCACTTGCTTTCAATACGAGCACCTGCCTTCACAGGAGTGCGTAGTCGCCTTGAAATTTCCTCAAGTTTTCGATGTACCGGATGGTTTGCAAAGAAATCAGCAACAGCAATCTTGTTTTGCGTATTCGCATACTTTGCAATCAGCGGAATCATCTGATTTCCGACGTCCGATTGCACTTCAGTCAATTTCATCTGTACAGCTACGCCATCCAAAGACAATCCATCTTTTTTGCGAGCACTGAGAATGCTCGCAGTAGTTTGTCCCCCATTGACGATCTGCAGATCGGTCACAGCTGTGACGCGTGAACCGCTAGGTGAATTTGTGAATTGAATGGTTGAAGCTGTCGCCGCTATACCGTTGTTGTACGCGAAAAATCGTCCTGGTGAATCTTGGATTGTGCTTTTGATGCCTTTGTTTACGCCACCCTTCATGCCTAGAAATGAACGGACATTACCCTCCAACAATCGGCTGCCATATCTTTCGAACATGTCGGCAAGGAGGTTGGCTTCAATGACACAAAGGTAGGATCGCAATCCCTCTGACTCTGATGCTCTGATGCAGCTGATTCCCTCCGAGTTAAATTCAGATAACTGAATTTCAATGGCTTCGCGCTCTCTGGATGATTCATAGAGCGACTTAATTCGAATCAAATCCCAGATATGACGCTCGAATGGAATGCCAGAGATCTCTCCGCAAATTTCTTCCTTATAGCGCTGACTGAGAGTGCAATTTGATAAAAGGTGAAGTCGGATGCGCGACAATTGTTTGCGTGATCTTTGCAAATTCATTGCAAGTTCATAAGCCTCATTTGATTCGACTATCTTGCCTGTAAGCTTTTGATCCAAAGCACCTTGTGCGAAGGTCTGCAACCATCCGGTCATCTGTGATATGTCTGAATTCGTCAGTGTTTCAATCTTTTCTGAATCGCTCCACTTGGCGACAATCAAGCCGATTGAACCATCGGATTCATCCAATTCTGTATACCCATGAATTTTGAATATGCTATTGCCGATTCGATCCTGATGCTCTGCATGTTTGTACTCGCCAAATACCGGATCCTCTTGTAGCCGTTCAGATACTTCTTCTGTGAAGGCGAGTACGTCTACCAAATGGCTCGAAGATGCTCGACGAGCCACGATATGATTCAATTCTTGGTAAAAAGATTCAATTGTTTCCATAAGGGTAGGGAGTCAGTTTGAATGAGTCTGTTGATAGAAGTGACACTTGATACTTCGCATCAGTGACACCCTTCATAACCATGGAAGGCATCAGTCGTGGGAAGTCAGCTGTAACGCTGTATGCATCCTTATGAATGATGGCAATGGCCAATTGATCGTAGGAGTCATGATGAACATAGCCGGCCTCCAACATCGACGTGTTGAATTCGCGAAGAAGAATTGGGTCATGAGTGAATTTGGATACCAGCCTAGAGGTCAAGGAATTTAGACTGATCGCGTTTGGGTCCTCGGTAGCCACGTCTCGATACCGATTCACAACAAGTTGCAGCACTGGAAATCGATCTGTGTTTAACTGCTCAAGATTCGAGATGCTCACCTCATTGAGGTTGTCACGGATTGTCTTGGTCTCAATGGCGGAATCTGGAAAGATGAAATCTTGGTCAGATCCATATGGGCCCTGCCAGGCAGCCAAGGCTGATGCGGGCGGCAATTTTCCAGATTCGATCAGATCTAAGAGCAGGTTCAACTCACCAATCAACCCAATCACTTGACTTCTGCTAAGCAACCCATCGAATGAGGCTGCAAAAAGCTTTTCCCATGATCTGATCCGTTTCTTCAGAAGATGTATCGCAGCGTCCTCACTGCCTGTCGTAGAAACCTCTTTAGATAGATCAATGCACAAAGTCTCGAATACGCTGCTCAATTTATTGTCGACTAGTCTGAGCATATAAAGCCAAGTCTTGTCAGGGCGCTGCGAGATATGAGAGTCAAAGGCGCTTGTCTTCAACTCGGGTATAAGTGATCGCTTGCTCGTTCTGAAGGCAAGGAATAGTCTTCCTCCTTCATCGATTCCGCAATAGCTTGTAACTACAGATGATTCATCAATGCGGACAAGATGAAATTCGCCTGATTTGAGCTGGATATTTGAAAGCTTATGTTTGGCCGAATGCCACAAAGACTCAGTCGATTGCATCAACATCCTCCTCCTCTTCTTCAGGTTCCAATAAGCCAATTTCCTGTAGCGCAGTCTTGTTCAATCTGTAAGTCACATAGTCGGTCGTCTTTCCATCCGTTGGGTCATCCAGATTCGGAAATGACAATCCAATCGCGATGAATGGTCCCTGGCCAACGTCTGAGGGATCCATTGTTGGCTTGCGAGGCTTCTTCTTGGTCCCGGAACTACCAGCCCCTGAATCACTTCCTCGCGCTGCAAGCGGCGTTATCAGATTGATCGTCAAAAGGGGACGTTCTCGATGTTCCAAAAATACTTTACCTGGAACAGTTGTTTTTCCTTCGTTGACTGGATCTTCACTCCAATTGAATCTGATCTGCTTAACCATGTTGTCATCCATCCCGATGGTTTCATCGTCAATCTCACCTACTCGTCCTTTGTTTACTTTAAGGAAATTGGAACTGCTGGAGACCTTCTCGAATTGACGACCACGTGGTTTGAAGGATTGCAGTAGACCGTCGCTCGCCAGAATCTTGATGCGTTCTATTGCCTCTTCACCGCCTTGTGGAAGTGCAACATCCCAAGTGCTCATTTTGGATGATGTTGATTCACGGATGAATTTGAAGAGAGGATGCTCTTGATCGCCAGTTGAGGGAACAAATGGTGTGTTGAGACTGGAAATCTCGAGAGCAGAGAGAAATGATGCTATTGAATTTTTCGAGCAACTCCACAGCCTCCGACCCTTGTGTGAACGGGGCACTCCCAAGGAGTTGATGAACGCGAGTGTTTTGTCCAGATTCCGTTTTTGTACTTCATTTGATCTGAGGATGTAGGGAGTCTCCGCTTTGAACTTGCTGAACGAAACTTGGATCACCACCTCTTTCGAGGTCTTCATCTTGTTTCGGGCTGTGACAAGCAGAGTGCCTGGGTGTGACATCACACGCATGCCGAAATCTCTAGGCTTGCGTTTTGCTGAATGCATTATTCGGATGTCTCGTCTCAACTCATCCACAACTTCTGCAAGATGCGAATACCAATCCTGGACTTCATCAGTCATCCATATCCTACAAAGATCGGCATACCCTGTTCTGTAGCCGAACCATCTCCCCATCTGAAGCAACGTGTCATAGGCTTTTGAGTTTCGATAGAAATAACTTGTAGATAGTCCCTCCAAGGTTATTCCACGCGATAGAGTCATGCCGCCGATCGCTATGACACGTCGCCCCAAGGGGGAGTCTTTGAAATGCAGGTAGTTGAGTCGCTCAGTCTCAAGGCTCCTTTGGTTAACCGTCACGGTCTTGATGGACGTGACAGAGTCGGACATCTTCTTTCTTAACTGATCCCAAGTAAATCCAGACTCTGAGAAATCATTCTCGAATACTTCATGTAATTTCACCAAGGGATCATGTCGTGCCCAAATTGAATCAGCCTCAAGGTACTGTCGTATTTCTTCCTTCAACTCATAAGCAAACGCGTCTACAACTTTTGAAAGCCGAGCTTGAACATCGGTAAATCGACTCACGTTGATCAACATGGAGCGATGCTTCAGTCGCTCTTCCCTGAGATCTCGTATGCAGCAGGTGATGAAGAATGAGCGAATCGCGTCCTTCAATGATTCAGGAATCTCTTCAATCAAGAGTTCCTTTTTGTGTTTTTCGGGAAAGAAGCCTTCAGCATCATCAATAGTTACGAGTTGATGATTGTGCTCTCCACCCTCCAAGAATATGGTGGCAGCTCCTACGTAGCTGGTTGGAGAGTGTAATGTGTAAACAAAATTATCAGGGAAAAGATCACGACCACTATCTGGATCAATAAAAACATTTGCAAATGGTGTCGCGGTATATGCGCAATACGTAGATCTTCCAAATATTTGGCGAATTTCGCCAATCAATAAATTTATTGTTGCCGGATTGTCTTCGGTTTTGACATTCACAGAGGCATTGTCTGCTTCGTCGTCAATTAACAAAGCAGGTAGATCAATCTGAGTGTCTCCAATCTGGATCTGCGACTTCAAATACTCCAAAAGTGATGTAAGTACAGATTTGTTCTTTTTCAGAACCAATAAGACCGGTTCATGAGCGACTAGAGTTTTCAGTGGCACGCCGCCGAAGGCTTGTAGGTTGGCCTTGAGAAAGTCTTTGTCAACTGAAGTTAGTACTGCCGGTTGTCTATTCTTTAGATGACCTACGCCAATTTTAGATTCTTTACGTTGGAGTCGTTTGCTACTGTCTTGACCAGCAAATGCTTCGTCAAGTCTAGATTGAGTCTGTGATCGCAACTCCTCAATCACTCCTGTCAACAAGACGATCACCCTGTAACCTGCGTCAGCTGATTTGTTGATCAAGCCGGAATAACTGGCCGTTTTCCCAGACTGAACATCGCCCATGACGAGTCCCTTGATGCTCCAAGGGCCTTCTCTCAGAGGATCACCGCAATCTGCCAAGATTGCATCAGTGTCGTCGTCTAGGACTTTAATGACATCAGAACTGAATCCACCTCTTCTGATCCACGTCTTGTACGCATTCCAATATTGCCAATCTTTTATATCTAATTTTCGCTGGTCTAACCACGGTGGTTGATCAGTGTCAGCCAAACCAACACCTTTTGTGCCTCGAACGCCTATCTGGCTTTCGAGTCGCTTGCGGATGTCAGATAATTCCGTATCTGATACTGATGGATCGAAAGATTTGAGCCTCTTTATGATTTCCTCCAAAAGCTCTTCCGTTAAGGCTGCTTCATTCAATAAGGCTATGGCCATCAAGAACAGATCGGCTTTTAGAGTCATTTTGAGAGCTCCTTTTTCAACTTTTCATGGTAGCTTGAATGCTTATCGAGGGGCTCGAAAGTCAGAATTTCATTAATCGACAACCCCAGAAAGCCCATCATGTTTTTCGCATAGTCCAAGCACTCTTCATAAGATGCGCTGTTTTCCTCGCGCTTGTCATTGCACATGTCAGCATAAATCGATTCAAAAGGAATAGTTGATTCCAAAAGTGCCAAAAGAAATGAAAATTTCTTCAATTCTTCATTTTCAAGATTTGAAGTGACCCTTGCAAGAACTGGGTGCTCTCTGTTGATCGAGTATTGAAATGCGTTGTGATGTGGCTCGCATCTTATCCACACAGGCTTTCGTTCTATGGGTGAACTTTTGCGCCCCTTGTAGGTGACTGTTTGCTTGCTCTTGTTGACGAAGTGCGGCGTAATTTCTTTCAGGCGCGACCTTATGACATCTGGAGGAAATGCAGCTGATTTCTTGATGTCCAAGGACCATAATTCATCAAATGAATTGGGTATATCGACTTGAACCCTGGTCAATTTATAGAACTCTTCTTTTGGAACCAATCTGAACCACGTTCCCCAAATGACAAGGCGTCTTGCTCTATAGATGTAATAGCCTTGCGAGCTCTTCAGTCCATCCATTCCTCCTGCCAGTTGGATTTCATCGCGGGATAGATGACTGATGGGTGGCAAGATGTAGGGCGTTACTTGTACATTGCCCTTCTCGTGCTTGATTGTCTGTCCTTCCAGTGGCTGCCGGAAGTTGTTTGATTTCAGAAACGGATCTCTAACCGGCAAAATTCGGCCATTCAATTCGATGTTGATTGGCGGGTTGGTTCCTTCTCTTTGTTTGAAGCGATGGAAGACTAGTGCTAAATGATTCTCCATCGCATGAAACTTCTCTGTCATCTCCGCTTGCGGCCTACTTGACCCTGCTATTAGGCGATCAAGTTGTTGCCATACGACGAGAGTTCCTGATTTGTAATTATCCAGTTTTCGTGCAAGTGGAAGATCTTCGATCTCAGTTTGAAAGGGGATTACGATTACCCATCTCTCTGTCTCTTGTACAACGTCAAGGTCCCAAGTTCGTGCACTGGTCACTTGATTTTTTTTGCTTACAACTGTCAGGCGCCTGCATTGTGATAGGGAAGCTGTCTTCAGCCCCAATCCGAAGCGTCCTAAGTCTTTGGGATCACGTGCATCAGATGGGTTGCGCCCATGTCTCATTGCTTCTGTAAGTTCGGCGGGAGTCATCCCCTCGCCGTCATCCAAAATGGCGACATATGGATTGTCGGAAGCGTCGTATTCGATCGAGATATTTTCGGATTCTGCAGAAATGCTGTTGTCGACAATGTCTGCAACAGCTGCCTCCACTGTATAGCCCACAGCGCGCATTGATTCGATCAGCGATACAGGGTCAGGTAAGACCTCTAAAAGTTCGTTCCTGCCTAGAGCCATAGGTGTCATTGCTTTCATGGTGTCAGTTGTTCAACAAAATAGCCAGCAGATATCCAAGTGCCATCCAAATTCTTAGCGAATGACCTTAGAAAGGCAGCACTGAAGCGGTCTGGATGTGACGCCGAAGGTACTGCGTCTAGATCTACTCTGCTGACATGTTGATCTTCGTGCCTTGACAATATGAACTGGCGCGTGCCCGAAACTGAAAAAGCATCGATATCTGACATTCTTCCACCCTGCGCAAAACCACCAACTATATTTTTTAATAATCTAAGTACATCAATAATGCTACTTTTCCCCGCTGAATTCGGACCATACAGCAGAGTTAGCCCCTCAACATTCATATACGTTGGATTATAAATACTTTGGAATTTATTCATATAAATTCCTGTAAGTTTTGGGTTTATGATTTTTTGTTTTTTTCATTTAACGTCCCAACCAATCAACTAAATTTTTTCTAGCTTGTGATGCTCAAACATACCGCCCCACCGCCTCATGCAACGCCCGCTTGATCCGAACGCGCAAATCCGGCGGCGCCATCACTTCCACATCAGCCCCAAACCGTAGCAAGTCTCCCACCAATTCCCGCTCATCGGAATAGGGAATTTCCAGCACATAGCTGCCATCGGCCAGTGTCTCGCTACGCTGCTTGGAATGCCACCGCTCCCCCGCAACCCACCTAGCCCGCTCTGGGGTGAATCGCAATTTGGCCCAACCCTTCGGACTGCCCCCAAAGATGCCATAGCCCTCGCCCACGGACTGGTCAATGGTCTTAGCCGAAACTTCCTTTGCAGCGGTATCCAATATGCTGACCCGCTGAATGGCATCTATGCTGAAGCTGCGCACGTCATCGCGCAGGTGGCACCAGGCATCTAGGTACCAGTTATCCCTGTAGTGAACCAGGCGCTGGGGCGAGACTTCGCGCTCGGTGACCTTGCCGTTCTGGCGGCTGAAGTGCCAGATTTTGATGCGTTTGCGCGCCATGGTTGCAGCTGCAACGCCTTCAAAGGATTTGATTACCAGTTGTCGCTTCCCCGCATGGACAACGCGTATGTGGCGCGAAATGTCTTTGCTGGCCAGACCATGCTTTTCCATCAGTTCAGCCAGCCGCCCTTGCAAGGGCTTGAGCTTGGGGCCTATCAGCCCGGGCTCGAGCTGGGTCATCAGATGCTGGATGGTCACCAGGGACAAGACCTCCTCTGGGCTGAACCAAAGGCCCGGCAATTCTGAGTCAGAGTGACCCTGGCGCATGACGTAACCGCCTTGGTCGCGGTCGTATTCAATAGGAACATGCT
>Ga0194041_10000968_pt1 | contig 12000 bp, 11 predicted proteins | sample JunL449m_MetaG_FD_160082 | JGI IMG/M metagenome (GOLD analysis project Ga0194041, IMG submission 160082) | Anoxic zone freshwater microbial communities from boreal shield lake in IISD Experimental Lakes Area, Ontario, Canada - Jun2016-L442-9m | ecosystem: Environmental > Aquatic > Freshwater >...
CAACAGTTCCTGCGACATCCTCATGCACCAAAATATGGTCGCGATCAATGATCTCCACGATCACATCAAAGGTTGGTGGCGCCTTGCGCTCCAACACGCTCTTCTGCGTGCGGCGGCGTCGTGCCTCGTCGTCACCGAGGGTCACGCTCTGAATGCCGCCGATCAGGTCGGTCAGTGTTGGGTTCAGCATCAGGTTGTCGAGGCTGTTGCCGTGGGCGGTACCGATCAGCTGCACGCCGCGCTCGGCGATCGTCCGTGCGGCAATGGCCTCGGCCTCGGTGCCGATCTCATCGATCACGATCACCTCGGGCATGTGGTTCTCGACCGCCTCGATCATCACGAGGTGCTGTCGCTCTGGCGCGCTCACCTGCATACGTCGTGCCTTGCCGATCGCTGGATGCGGAATATCGCCGTCGCCAGCGATCTCGTTTGAGGTGTCAACTACCACCACGCGCTTGCTGAACTCCGAGGCAAGAACGCGCGCCGCTTCGCGGAGCATCGTTGTCTTACCAACACCCGGGCGACCCATGATCAGAATCGACCGTCCCGCCTCAATGTGGTCACGCAAGATCTCAATGGTGCCGAAGACCGAACGGCCAACACGGCAAGTAAGACCAACGACTCGATCCGATCGATTGCGAATGGCCGAGATGCGGTGCAGCGTTCGTTCAATTCCAGCACGGTTGTCGCCGCCAAAGTTGCCGATGCGCGAGATCACCCAATTGAGATCTTCGTCGGTCACTTCGCGGTCGAGCAGGGTTACGTCGCCCGAGGTGAGTCGCGCCTCTGGTCGACGGCCGCGGTCCATGACGATCTCCAGGAGGCCATCGCGTCCAGCGGCGAGCTCTTCGCGTGTTGCAAGTTCTCGGATCGCAGCAACGATCTCACCCGGGAGACAGGCAAGGAGAAGGTCAAGGTTGTCGACAATCGCCTCGTCTTGAATCGCCGTGCGGATTGGTTCTTCGTGGGGGTCGCGAGCGATGCTCATGAGCAAATCCTAGCGCGCGGCTGCCCCGTCGGCGCGGCGCGCGCACCTGCCGCTCAACCGAGGGCGGCGGTCGCCTCGTCCACGAGCCAGCGGTGCACGCCGGTCTCACCTGTGATCTCAGGATGGAAGGCAATACCAAGGATCCGCCCCTGACGCGCGGCTACGATCCGGCCGTCCTCGAGCGTCGCAACGGCACGAGCCGATGGACCAACCTTCACGATCTCGGGCGCACGAATGAAGACGGCGTGAATGGTGCGCGATCGCCCCTCCTTGCCGAAGCCTTCCATCACAAGGCTCGTTTCAAACGACTCCAACTGTCGGCCGAAGGCATTGCGCCGCACTTCGATGTCGAGCAGTGAGAGGACTGGCTCGTCACCATCGGCAATCTTTGTCGCGAGGAGGATCGCCCCCGCGCAGGTGCCGAGGATTGGAGCGCCGCGCTTCGCGAGCGCTTTGATCGGTTTCACTAGATCCCAGCGCTGCAGCAGCTTACGCATAGCGGTGCTCTCGCCACCGGGCAGGATCAGACCGTCGATTCCATCGAGATCTGCAGGGAGTCGCACTTCGCGCCCCTCAACGCCGAGCGTCTCGAGCATGCGAAGGTGTTCAGCAAAATCGCCCTGCACTGCGAGGACGCCGATGATCGGCGTGGTGTGGCGCTTCGCCACGGTGCTACCAGCCGCGCTTGGAGAGGCGTTCGCCTTCGGGGATGGTGCGCATCTCGATCCCCTTCATCGCTTCGCCAAGGCCCGCCGAAACTTCGGCAAGGATGGCGGCGTTCTTCCAGTGCGTGGTTGCTTGAACAATCGCGACCGCCGTCTTGGCTGGGTTCTTCGCCTTAAAGATGCCTGAGCCAACGAAGACACCGTCTGCGCCGAGCCACATGGAGAGCGCCGCATCAGCCGGCGTGGCAATGCCACCTGCGACAAAGTTGACGACAGGAAGTCGGCCCGCCTTCACGGTGAGCTTGACCAGTTCGTATGAGACGCGCATCTCTTTGGCGGCGGCACGCAGGCGCTTCTCGCTCTGGCCCTTGAGTGCAGCGATCTCTTCGGTGACGGTACGAATGTGGCGCACCGCCTCAACGATGTTGCCCGTTCCCGCCTCGCCCTTGGTGCGCATCATCGCCGCGCCTTCGCTGATGCGGCGAAGCGCCTCACCGAGATCCTTGCAGCCGCAGACGAACGGAACCTTAAAGTCGTGCTTATTGATGTGGAAGCGGTCATCAGCGGGCGTCAGCACCTCTGACTCGTCGATGTAGTCAACGTCGAGCGCTTCGAGAATGCGCGCCTCACTCTCATGGCCAATGCGCGCCTTCGCCATGACTGGAATCGACACAGCGGCTTGGATCCCCTTAATCATGTCGGGGTCACTCATACGGGCAACACCACCATCGCGACGAATGTCAGAGGGGACGCGCTCCAGTGCCATCACGGCAACGGCGCCAGCCTCTTGGGCGATCTTCGCCTCAGCCGGGGTGACGACGTCCATGATCACGCCGCCCTTGAGCATTTGGGCGAGGCCGCTCTTCGTGGCCCAGGTCGACGTCTTGGCGCGCTTTGGTGCTGGCATGCCCCTATTCTCGCACACCGCCTCGCCCTGCCAGGGGTAAACGGCTGCGCGATGGGCGTAGCTCCCCTGCTACGATCGCGCTCATATGAACAGCGAAGTTCTCGTTCTGAATCAGGACTACGAACCGCTTAACGTCGCCTCCCTGCCGCGCGCCTTCAGACTGGTGCTGGGCGGCAAGGCCGAGATCCTGGCCGAGGGTGACCCGATCCGCAGTGCATCGCGCAGCTGGACAGCGCCGTCAGTGGTTCGCCTGCGCCATCGCGTTCGTCGACCACGACCGCGCGCCAAGCTGAGCCGCAAGGAGATCTTCGCGCGCGACGGCCATGCCTGCCAGTACTGCGGCCGCGCCGGCGTCGCACTCACGATCGACCACATCGTCCCGAAGAGCCGGGGCGGGGACACCTGGACCTGGGAGAACCTAGTCACCGCTTGCATGGCATGCAATCACCGTAAGGGGGACCGCCTCCCCGAGGCCGCAGGTCTGCAGCTGCGCCGCAAGCCGTACGAGCCGCGGTGCGACGTGTACGCCGTCTTCCTCCCCTACCTACGGCACAACGCCTACGCCGCCTGGCGCGACTTCCTCTTTATCACTGATACCGCCGCGGCCAGCGGCGCGTGACCGCAGCGGCGGCGGTTCGCGCCGCCATCCCTCACGACATTGCTGACCTCCTGCGCGCGTTGCGAACGGCAGGATTTGGCGCATACGTTGTGGGTGGTGCCGTTCGCGATGTGATCGCAGGGCGTACTCCAGCAGATTGGGACCTCGCCACAGAGGCGACACCAGATCAGCTGCGTGCCCTCTTTCCAAACGCCACCTATGAGAATCGATTCGGCACCGTTGGTGTTCCAACGAATGAGGCGACAGTGCGCGAGATCACGACCTTTCGCGCCGACGGCAGTAGTAGTGACTCGCGCCGACCCGACGAGGTGACCTTCCTACCGCGCATTGAGGGCGACCTCGCTCGACGCGACTTCACCATCAACGCGATCGCCTTTGGTCTCGCCCCTGAGGCAAGCCGCCGCGCCGACCCGGTCGCTGACGGCACGATCGTCGATCCGTACGGGGGCACTGAGGATCTTGCGAAGGGCGTACTGCGTGCCGTTGGCGACCCGGCCGAGCGATTCCGCGAAGATGCGTTGCGCATGCTTCGGGCAATCAGATTTGTCGCGCGATTTAGCTTGACGGTAGAGTCGGCAACTGCAGCGGCGATCATGCGTGATGCTCCACTCGCGGCGCACCTCTCCGGTGAGCGGATCGGGGCAGAGATTGAAGGGATTCTCGCATCAGAGCACCCTGCACATGCGCTACAACTTGCCGCAGAGTTGGGCCTTCTCGCGGCAGTAGCGCCGGCGCTCGCCGCCGAGTGGAGCGACCAGGTTGCTACGCGCGTCGAAGCGGTTGGTGGCGATGGACACGCTGATTCGCCTGATCCACTCGGGCGAATGAGTGAGCTCCTCATGCCGATTGCTGATGATGATGACGTCGCCGCGCTGCTTGAGTCATGGCGTCGACCGCGCGCAAGCATCGTGGCAATGCAGCAGATCCGTGCACTTGATCGCGCTGTCGCACGTGCCGAGGTGGCGGCTGATCGAGGGCACCTTGACGGACCAGCCCTCCGAATCGTGGCCGCCGCCACAACTGGCGATCCTCTGGATGCCGCACGCCAGATTCGACGTCGCGCCGCTGCGGGTCGGGGTAGTGGCAGCGCTTCGGCCCTGCTCGTTGCATGCACAGAGGGTGATTCGTTGCAACTTGCCGCCGCGCCACGTGATCTCGCTGTAGGGGGCGACCAACTGGTAGCTCGCCTTGGCCGCGCGCCGGGGCCGTGGGTCGCAGCGCTACTCGCGCGACTTGTCGACGACGTTGCGCATCGTCGCGTACCGAACTCTGTAGGTGAGCTCCTCACGTGGAGCGACGCTATCGCCGAACGCGAAGGACTTGACCCCATCGCGTAGACTCTCGGTATGACGACCGAACCGCGCACGATCCTGGTGACTGGTGGGGCGGGGTACATTGGCGCTGCGAGTGTCGACGCGTTGATCTCCGCCGGACACCGCGTCGTAATCCTGGACGACCTCTCTACGGGGCATGCCGATATGATTCCGAACGAGTCTTCGTCGGTCGTCGGCAACTACGCCGATGGTGATCGAATGCAGAGCCTGCTACGCGACGCACGAATTGACACCATCTTGCATATCGGGGCGCTGAGCATTGTCGCTGAGAGTGTGGCTCAGCCAGAGCGCTACTTCAAAATGAACCTGATTGGCAGCATCGCCCTTCTTGACGCGGCGATCGCCGTTGGCGTGAAGCACTTCGCCTTCTCTTCAAGCGCGGCAGTCTATGGAGCGTCGTCGTCGAACGTTCTCCATGAAGACCTTCCCCTGGCACCATTGAATCCTTATGGGGCAACGAAGGCTGCATTTGAGCAGGTGCTTCGGGCCTATGCCGATGCGCATGGAATCACCGCGATTGCGCTGCGCTATTTCAATGTGGCCGGTTCAACGGAGCGAGTCTCTGAGCGCCACCACCCGGAGACTCACCTCCTGCCGCGTCTGCTGAAGGCGGCTCTCGAGGGGCAGCCATTTGAGCTCTACGGGAGCGACTACGCCACCCCCGATCGCACTGCCATCCGTGACTACGTTCATGTTGCTGACGTTGCGGCGGCCCACCTTGCTGCAATCGAGAAACTCGCCGCCGATGGCTCGGCCGGCTTCAGCGCTATCAACATTGGTAGCGGGGCTGGCACCAGCATCCGCGAGGCGATCAAGGCGATTGAGAAGGCGTCTGGCACGCGAATTGAGGTCCAAGTGCACCCTCGCCGTGCTGGTGACCCACCCCGCCTCGTCGCCGATATCTCACGGGCACAGAGCCTCTTGCGCTGGCGCCCACGCCAGAGCGATATCAATCGAATCGTGAAGAGCCTGCTCCCGAAGTAGCGCTACTGGATTCGGACAAGCACCTTCGCATCAGACCAGAGCTGCTCCAGCTTGTAGAAGTCGCGCTCTGGCGGGGTGAAGATGTGCACGATCACACTTCCGTAATCTAGGACGATCCAGTGCGAGGCGGCGGTGCGATGTCGATGCGCTGGAGTGACACCATCTTCGGCCATGCCGCTGACGATGCTCTCGGTGATCGCTGCGAGTTGCGGCTCAGAGCCGCCAGTACAGATCACAAATGCCTCGGTTACGGTGGTGAGGCCACTAACATCTAAGACGAGGATGTCGGCCGCCTTCTTCTCTTCGGCAAGCAGAGCCACCTTTCGCGCAAGATCGTGCGGCTCGATGGCAGTTTGCTTTTTGGTTGACATGTCCTCAGCGTACCGCACTAGCGGTTGCGCGATTACGAGGCGGGATCAACAGGCACATCCTCAACTTCAATAGGGCGCTCCAGTACGAGCTCCGGGCGACCGCGATAGAGGCCTTCGCGACGAATTAGGTCGGCGACGGCGTCGGGTACGAGATAGCGCAGCGAGCGGCCACGTGCCGCCAACGCGCGCAACTCTCGGCTGGCGTGAGAGAGGTGGAAGCCGTCGAGATAGAGGAAGCGATCCTCGCGCCCCGGGAAGTGGCGCGTGAGCCAGGCACGGTCTGGGGTTGGCGTGCCAGGTCGCGGCAGTGCTGCGACACGCGCTAAGTCAAGAATTCCGGTTGGGTCTTCCCACTCGTTGAACCCGAGGAGTGATTCAACAGAGAGGATCAGCGTGAGCTCTGGTGCGGCACCCCCCTCGCGCCGCTCCGCCGCGATCGCGCGGAGCGTATCGATTGTGTACGAGAGCCCGGGACGATCGATCTCCATGCGGCTCATCTCAAAGGCTGGGTTTCCCGCGATCGCCAGCGCGACCATGCGGCAGCGAACCTCGGGGTCGGTGACGCGATCGGCAACCTTATGCGGTGGCCGCGCTGCCGGGACAAAGAGCACGTGGTCGAGCTTCAGTAGCTCGTAGGCGGCCTGGCCGAGCGCAAGGTGGCCGTCATGAATCGGATCAAACGTCCCACCGAGAATGCCGATCCCGCTCACCCTTCACTCTCTCCATCACTGTTCGCTGCTGACGCTACGACGACGCCATCCAACTCCAGCGCCTCAGCCTCTTCGGCTGCGCTCAGCAGCGCAGCATCGTCTGGATCGTCCCACTCGAGTGAGAGGTCGCCGATCATCACCGTGTCGCCACTGCGACATCCCGCCTTGCGCAGCGCCGACTCAATCCCCTGACGTGCCAGCTCGTGCTGGAATCGTTCAGCTGATTCATCACGAGCAAAGTCGGTCTGATGTACGAGGCGCTCGATCGCCTTGCCACGCACTCGGAAGGCATCGCCCTCGCGGCTGACCTCAAAGCCGATCGTGGCAATCGGATTAATGCGATGCACCACGACGCCCGCTGGCTCAGCCGGATAGGAGAGTGTCTCGGCGTCGGGTAAGAGTTCGGCGAGCGCGTCACGCAGTGCAGCGATCCCCTCGCCTCGCAAGCCGCCTGCGGCAGAGATAGGCAAGACATGTAGACCTAGCTCGCGGAACGCGTCGGTCAGTTCGGCCTCACGAGCCTTCGCCTCGGGGCGATCAAGTTTGTTGAGGGCGACGAGGGTGGTCTTCTCGAGCAGGGCTGGGTTGTGTGCAGCAAGCTCGGTGCGAATGATCGCCGCGTCGCGCACTGGGTCGGGTGCCGATGCGTCCACCACATGCACCAGGATCCGCGTGCGTGAAGCGTGGCGCAAGAAGGCGAAGCCGAGGCCCGCACCAATAGATGCCCCCTCGATGAGACCTGGGAGATCGGCAATCGTTGGGCGGCGTCCGTCGTCAATGCCAAGTTCGAGCACCCCGAGGTTCGGCTCGAGGGTGGTGAAAGCGTAGTCGCCGATCTTCGGCTGCGCCGCAGTAAGTGCGGCGAGCAGCGTGGATTTGCCAGCATTTGGCAGCCCGACGAGACCAACGTCAGCGATCAGACGCAGCTCAAATCGCACCTCGCGGATCTCACCCGGCTCACCCTTCTGTGCATGACGGGGCGCCTGATGCGTCGCGGTAGTGAAGTGCGCATTGCCAAGACCCCCGCGGCCGCCGCGCACCAGCAACACATGTTGCTCGCGAGAGACGAGATCGGCGATCAGGTCGCCACTCTTCACATCAAAGATTGCAGTTCCTGGCGGCACACCGATCACAAGGTCGCGACCGGCCTTACCGTGCGACGTCTTGTTCCCGCCCTGGCTCGCGTCGCCTGCGACGTAACGCCGCTTGACCTCAAAATCACGAAGTGTTGTCTGCCCCGTATCAACCGCAACGTAAATGCTGCCGCCGCGCCCACCGTCGCCACCGTCAGGACCGCCACGCGGCACGTGCGATTCTCGACGCATGGTTGAGGCGCCATCACCGCCACGCCCGGCGGCGAGGTTGATCTCAACAACATCAAGGAACATGGCGTTACGGGAGGAAACGCGCTGGGTCGTAGAAAATGGAACCCCTTGCCAAGGGAAATCCACGAGAGACGGAGAAGTGTAGGTGCGGGCCTGTCGCGCATCCGGTCATTCCGATGCGACCGATTTTGGTGCCGCGTGACACCTTTTGCCCCGTCTCTACGACGATTCCGGAGAGGTGGTAGTAGCCCGTATACAGGTTTGAGCCGTGCGCAATCACGATTTGATTCCCACCGCAATTGTTTCGCCAGCCAGTAAGCACGACCACGCCATCTGCCGCAGCAACAACCGCGCCTCCGTATCCCTGTGAAATATCCATGCCGAAATGCGTTCGCGAAAGTCCGCGAACAAAGTGCCCGCCCGGAACTGGGTAGCGGAAATTCATGCCGTTGTAAACCTGTGGAATAGGACCGGTGTATCCAGTCTGGTTGCCATACGTGTAGGTTGGGAGCGCAGGGCCACGACCACCTGGCAGTACCAGCAGCATGTCCATGACGATGTCTGCTGTCTTTAGCTTGTTATAGGTGCGAATTGTTGTTGGTGTAACGCGATACCTCGATGCAATGGACTTGAGCGTGTCGTGTTCACGCACAACAACGACAACGCCGTGCGTGTCAGGGACGCGCAGTCGCTTCCCTACCGGCGGATTATTAACAGACTGCAGTCCGTTGGACCAGATGAGTTCCATCAGGGAGATCTTGTATCGTCGCGCGATTGTAGTGAGCGTCTCGCCACGTTCGATGACATGAATGAGTACGTGATCACGACCGTCAGCCACAATGATGTCAATCGCTGCAGGGAGCTCAAGTGTTCCGTCGGCGAGAAAGATCGGCCCGTCTGTTGCTGTCGTTGCCACCACAGGTTCGGAGGCTTGCGTTACGACTTCGGTGGCCCGCATCGAGAAGGTGCTCCCCGCCGCTACGTCTCCGATGACCACGCCGTCGCTCACTCCAGTGCTCTGGGTAATACCGTCTGTGGCGAATCGGTCTGGGTTCTCGATGCCGCCCCACTCCGTCGTAAATGATGAGTCAGAGCCCACACTCGAACCCAAGCTCATGCCCCCGTCGTTCAGTGCCTGCGAGCGAGCATCAACGATTGGCCCCGGAAGTAGGCTCGCGATCACTGCCACACTGAGAAGCCCTGCGATTACGGCGGGCATCGCGCGCTCCGGCTCGCGCCCGAGCTGGCGCAGCCGTGAATCAAGGGAGCGGCGGCGGCGGCGGAGTGAACGCAGGATGCCGCGCTCCTCAAGTGCTGGGGAGAACTTGTGGGCGATCGCGGCCACGGCAATACCTGTCGTGCGGGCCGCAAGGGTGGGGTGCACGCGGACTCGTCGCGGGAGCGGGTGCTTCAAGAACTCTCCGGCCCGGAAGAGGCTCAGTCGGACGGCACGCTCGCCGCTTCGCTCGAGGAGCGAACCGAAGGCAAGGAGGCGGCGACGGATGGCCGCGGCGAGGCGGAAGGTGAAGCTTCCAGCTCGCACATTGCGATGCTTGGAGCCGCGGGCCGACGTTGGTGGGCGTTTCACATCTGGCATTCCAGCCTCCGATCTCCGCCTTAGTCTACCCCTCGGCTATGCCGCCGAGCGGGGCACCCTGGCACGCGCTGTGCCTCGTGCGTGGGTTACGAGGGGTTCGACCCCTCGGTTCCCTTCGTCAGCGAGGCGAGGAACTGAGCATTCGACTCCGTCTTCGCGATGCGATTCAGGAGCAACTCAATCCCCTCATTCGCGCCAACGGCAGAGAGCATGCGGCGCATTGTCCAGACCATTTTGAGTGTTCCTTCATCAAGGAGGAGCTCCTCACGTCGGGTGCCGGAGCGCTGCACATCAATCGCCGGGAAGATGCGCTTCTCGGCCAACTTGCGATCGAGCACGAGTTCGGAGTTACCCGTCCCCTTGAACTCTTCGTAGATCACGTCGTCCATCTTCGAGCCGGTGTCGACCAGGCAGGTGCCGATGATGGTGAGCGAGCCGCCCTCTTCGAGCTTTCGCGCCGCACCAAAGAAGCGCTTCGGTGGATAGAGCGCGATTGGGTCGATACCGCCCGAGAGCGTGCGCCCGGATGGTGGGAGCGCCAGGTTGTAGGCGCGCGCCAATCGCGTGATGGAGTCGAGCAGCACAACGACGTCGGCACCGGCCTCGGTGCGGCGCTTCGCAATCTCGAGCGCCATCTCGGCGACATGGGTGTGGTTCTCGGTTGGCTCGTCGAAGGTCGACGAGATGACCTCGCCCTTGACGGAGCGACGCATGTCGGTGACCTCTTCTGGTCGCTCGCCGATGAGACAGACCATCAGGGAGATCTCTGGATAGTTTGCCGTGACGCCTTGGGCGATCTGCTTCAGCAGGCTCGTCTTGCCGGCCTTTGGCGGCGAGACGATGAGGGCGCGCTGCCCCTTGCCGAGCGGGTTAACCAGGTTGATGAGTCGCTGCGAGAGGTTCGAGGGAACCGTCTCAAGGTTGATCAGCTCAATCGGGTGAATCGGTGTGAGGTCGCCGAAGTGCGGGCGCTGTCGTGCCGATTCTGGGTCGGTGCCGGAGACGATCTCAATCCGGAGCATCCCCCAGAACTTCTCACCCTCGCGCGGAGCGCGAATGACGCCGCCGATCGTGTCGCCCTGGCGCAGGCCGAGTCGGCGCACCATTGGTGACGGGACATAGACATCATCAGCGCTTGGAAGAAGGCCATTGCGTCGAATGAAACCGTAGCCGTCATCGACGATTTCGAGAATGCCCTCGGCCCAGATCTGACCCTGCTCGTCGGCCTGCGCCGTCAGGATCTTCTGGATTACCGCGGTGAGCTCTTCTTGCTGAGTGGCGACGACGCCAAGCTTCTTTGCAGCGGCGATGAGTTCGGTCGCGGTCATGTTGGCGAGCGCGGCGAATGAGACGAGGCCTTCAGCCGCGAGGTCGGCTTCGGAGAGCACCTCAACATCAGCCGGGAGTGCACCCTGCGGCATGCGCATGGAGTTTGGGTTCGGTCCGCCGCGGCGGGGTGGTCGCCGTGGGCCGCGGTTTCGTCCGTCGTTCATATCAGTTGAATACCTTCCTCTATCTGTGGGTGGATGCATCCCTGGTACGCGAAACTGCGCCGCGTTCGCTGTGCAGTTCGGGGGGGATGAGAGAACTCTACGGCAGCCGTTGCCGCTCGTCAAGAGCCCGCGGATTCGGGCCCGCGACTACTTCCCGGAGGTGGCCTTCGCCCAGTCCGACTTGAAGATTGCGATCCCCTTATCGGTGAGCGGATGCTTCGTCATCTGCTCCAGCACCTTGAGTGGCATCGTCGCAACGTGCGCCCCGGCAAGGGCCGACTCTGTGACGTGTCGTGGGTGACGAATCGATGCGGCGAGGATCTCGCAGTGATCGAGCCCCTCGTAGTTCGCAAAGATCTCGGCGAGCTCTTGAATGACGATCATGCCGTCTTCATTAATGTCGTCGAGTCGGCCGACGAATGGGCTGATCAGCGAGGCACCGGCCTTTGCCGCCATGAGCCCCTGGTTCGCCGTGAAGATCAGGGTGCAGTTCGTCTTGATCCCTTCAGCGGCGAGGCGACTGATCGCCTCCAGGCCGGCGGTGGTGAGGGCGACCTTTACGACGATGTTCGGAGCGATCTTCGCAAAGGCGAGACCCTCTTTAACCATGCCGTCGGCGTCATCGCTCATGACCTCTGCAGAGACTGGGCCCTTCGTCAGGCCACAGATCTCCTTGAGGATCTCCTCGTACGAGCCGCCAACTTTCGCGTAGAGCGACGGGTTCGTGGTGACGCCATCAACGACGCCCCACTTGATCCCGGTCTTGATCTCTTCGATGTCAGCGGTGTCCAAGAAGAACTTCATAGCGCCCCCTTATTGCTGAATGATTTGGCCCAATGATGGGCGATTACGCGTTGGATCCGTTGCTGCGCTTTGCCGCCTTCGTGGCGGCGGCCTCGACGGCACGCGTCCGCTCAGCCTTCGCCGCCTCATCATCGCGCACTCCCACCATTCGTGGGGTGTACGAGGCGAGGCGTCCGTCGCGCAGCGCTACCGCAGCACCAATG
>Ga0194041_10000973_pt1 | contig 11972 bp, 9 predicted proteins | sample JunL449m_MetaG_FD_160082 | JGI IMG/M metagenome (GOLD analysis project Ga0194041, IMG submission 160082) | Anoxic zone freshwater microbial communities from boreal shield lake in IISD Experimental Lakes Area, Ontario, Canada - Jun2016-L442-9m | ecosystem: Environmental > Aquatic > Freshwater >...
CTTTACGGCTGGGAAGGCACACAACTACCAGCGATTGTCGACGAGGTTCACGTTGCCAAAAGCTCTGTGTACCATTTTTTCGGAAGCCGTGAGGGGCTCTTGGCCGCTGCGACTGCGGAACAGTATCGACGGACCCTGCTGGCCGAAGATGCACGCGTTGTCGATGATGCGCGATCTTGTGAGACCGAGGAAGAGTTCTTGAGTTTCCTAGAAAGGGAACTGCTCCGAGTTGCTACTGACCCAGTGACGATCGCCGCCAGGAAGGAGCGTGTGATTATTGCTGCCGCAGCACTTTCACGAGACGAACTCGCCGCTGATGTTGCCTCAGCACAACAGGTATTCGTAGACGCCATGGCGGAGATAATTTCTGAAGCACAGCAGCGCGGAATCATTAACAGCGCCGTGAACCCAACCTCATACGCCAGTTGGCTACATGGGATGACACTTGGACGAACGCTGACAGCGTCATCGTGCAGCGATCCTCTGAACTGGCTCGCTGTGGCAGTGCCGGCGGCGCTCGCGCCGCTCCGCCTAGAAAGTTAACGGCGGCTAGGAGCAGGTGTCTTTGGTGTAGCTGATGAAGTCATTTGCTTGGGCTTGGTCAGCTTTGTTGTCCGAGATGAACTTGTCACGCACATCACCTGGCAGTTCCTGAACAGTCACGTAGTCGTACTGGGCGAGCAACTCGGCCCGACGTTCAACCACGCCAAGGTAAGCCTGCGCTGCTTCTTGCTGGTCAGCGGGTGCCGCATCGGCAAGTTGCTTGGTCCATGAGATCTTTGAATCCCAACCTTCTTTGGAGGTTGGCTGATCCATATCGGTTCCAACCGAGCCGCTTTCGATGCTGTCCCAAACCTCACAGAGCTTGGCCTCGCTACCAGTACCTGCGGTAGAGGCCGGGTCACCTAGCGAGGCAGTCGGGGAAGTCTTCGAGTCCGCTGCCGTTGAGCCTGTTGTTGTCGCTGAGGAGTCCTCGCTGTTGCTCGAGCACGATGCAGCAACGCCAGCACTCGCTAGTACTACGCCGACCAAAAGAACCGCACGAATCCGCATGCCCCAACCCCTCACCAACCGGATTTCAGTTGCTTTTGAGAGTGTGACAGCTCGCTGCGTGTACTAGAAGTACAAATGCGCCGTGGGGGGAGTATCAGTGAACGAACAAGTTGATGCAATCGTCCGCGACTCAGAGAGTTGGCGTGCGGAGATGGCTGCATAGCAGTTAATACTGCTTGACTGCGAACTGACTGAGGAACTCAAGTGGCTGCAGCCTTGCTACACCAATGACAACAAAAACATTGTCATTCTTCAGCAGATGAAGGAGTTTTTAGCCCTCATGTTCTTTAAGGGCGCTCTAGTCGCTGACCCTGCCGGCGTTTGAATCACTGCCTGCGGGTTCGACTGACGTGCTGGCCGACGGCCTCGCTCCGAGTGCAGCAGAAACAGACTCGTCACAGTCGTCTCAGGCTCCTACGGCTGGAGGGCAAACTGCCAGACGTCATCGTCTACGTTTCGCCACTGCGTGGAATCAAAGAAATTGAACGTCTCCCTGTCTCCACCGAAGGCGAAAATAGCGTCGCTCGTTGAACCATCACCTGCAGGAGCAACAACAGTGTCGTAATCGTAACGAATGGCATCTTTCGATCGCGCATTCCAAGGTGAGCCCGTCTCCCGTTCCCATGTTGCACCATCTTCGCTACTCCACTGATCCGTGGGGCTAAACCTTCCAAAAATATCAAGCGGGAACGGGCTGAGCCCGTAACCACCGAAACACACAATTTTGGACTCAAGAACATCGCAGGTGTGGCCCGGCCTGGGCGACCAGCCCGCCGCTGACGTGACGAGTTCCCAATCAGACCCGTTGCGAGTGCGCCAAACATCGTTGAAATAGGGTGGTGGGTTTCCGGTGAAGCCGTTCTCGCCACCGAGCACATACAAGTAGCCATCCTTCACCACAACAGCGGCGCCGGCCCGGGCCGCCCATGGCGCCGCTTCGGTTGCTTGTTGCCAGTTCACTCCGTCGGCAGACTTCCAAACATCATTGAAAAGCTTTCGTGTCGGCGGACCGCCCACGATTCCAACGTCGTCATTGACTGATCCGCCAAGCACATAAATCTCGCCATTCAGAACGGCCGCACTGAAACCTGCACGGCCATCCCATGGCGCATGTGCCGTGAGTTGCGCCCAGTTGGCGCCATCGCTACTACTCCAAACATCGTTGAAGAAATCGGAGCGTGAAACAAAGCGCGGGAAGCAGAAAATGTTCTGCGCACATGCTGGGTTTGGCTGCAGAATGAAGTTCTGCCCGCCCAAGAGAATCATCTTTGAGTTCTGTACTACTACCTCGTGATACGAGCGGGCAGGCCAATGGTCAGAGTCATTTGTTCCCAGAACCTCGGTCCAAGTCTTGCCACTGTCGTCGCTGCGCCAGACGTCACCCCAGATTTCTGAGTCGCCAGGAATTGGGCCCTCCGGGAATGGCGTTGGGCGATTCGGAGTTCGACCACCCAGCAGATAAAACGAACCATCAAGATACACAGCCTCTGCCCCAGCACGACTACCCCAAGGTGCCCCGTCGGCAAGTTGCGACCACTTGTAGGCATCAAACCTAGGGTTCGCTGATTCAGATTGGTTGCTCGCAGGGGCCGGCACGCAGGCTGCTGCAGCAGCCAAGAGAACTAGCGAGAGAGCGAAACTCGTCCAACGAATAGATCGACTGTTTCGCGACCCGCCACACGCGGCTTCATGAGCTTTCATAAGACTCGAACCCTTCGCACAACTTCTCCCGCTCTTGCAGTTCCCGATTACTCCAGACAGCCCTCTATCTACAGCAGTTTAAATTTTATGCATAAAAACTCAAGAAATAATCAGCAGGCTCGCGTCTTGTTCCCTGCCCAAAGAGCGAGGATTGATTAGCCTCTGCGGATGTCCAAGCGCACTGCAGTAGCTGATGTTGTGCCCCGCTTTCGGCGAGACCTGAACATCTGCACGAGTTGGTCTCTGCCTTCTTGGAGTACCGGCCCCCAAGGCGATGAGCAGGCCACGCTCGAGGCGGCCTGCGCTGCGGGTTATGAGGGTGTGCAAGGCGCGAATCCTCGCCGCTGCCGAGATCTCGGTCTGGTGCCAACCACGTTCGCCATCCAGCCAACTCCGGGGGGTTTAGCGGAGCAAGCCCAGGGTTGGGTTGATTCCGGATTCGAGTGCTGCACGATTTTGTTGGGCACCGGACTAGAAGACGACGCTGGGGCTGACCAACTGATCGAAGAAGTGCTCAGCGCCAGCGCAACTGCTGGGATCCCCCTCTATGTAGAGACGCATCGGGCCACGCTCACCCAAGACATGTGGAGGACGGTTCAACTCGTCGAGCGGTTCCCTGACCTTCGATTTAACGGCGACTTCTCGCATTGGTACACGGGCCAAGACATGGCAGCCAATGACTTCGAGGCGACCCTCGAGTTTCTCGCTCCGGTGCTTGATCGAGTTCGGTATATGCACGGCCGGATCGGAACCTCGGGAAGCATTCAAGTTGACGTTGGCGATGGATCGGTGGAAGGCCAGCCCCACATTGCACAGTTCAGGTCGCTTTGGACGCGCGCGTTTGAGGGGTTTGTGCTTACCGCTGCGCAAGACGTTGTGCCACCGCCCCGTCTAGAAATTGGTTTTGCTCCTGAGTTGCTCCCACCCGAGGTTGGCTATGCGCGCCTAGTGCCCGATGCTTCCGGCGGCTTACGCGAAGAGGGTGACCGCTGGGAGCAGTCGCTAGTGCTCACTCAAATTGCTAGCGAGTGCTTTGAGGCAGCACTCTGATAACACGAGTCGACTAAACCGAGTGCCTCTAGCGGAGCGCCTTCGGAAAATGAATAAGGGGGACAATGACTGACATTCGAATCGAAGATCTGCGCGTTCCCGTTCGCGATGCTGAACAGCAGCAGATGTTTGATCTGGCAACCTCGATGGAAGTTGACCTAGCGCCCAACAAACTGGTTGCCGCAGCACAACGGCGCACTGGTCTGCAGACCTTTGGCGACCCCACGCTGATGGACCGTCTCGCAGCTCAGGTCGCTTCGGTTGAAGCCGATACGGGCCTGTCTGGTCTTGGACGATTCCTTGTTCGGCGTCGGCTAGTAGGTCTGCTCGCAGCCAGGCTTCGGCTCGAGGACTTCATTCGTAGGCATCCGGAGTCGGTTGAGACCGAACTCGAGCCACCAGTCATCGTGGTGGGTTTGCCCCGATCTGGAACTACGCATCTGGTCAACCTGTTAGCCACTGATACACGGTTTCGGTCAATGCCCTGGTGGGAGGTAGCCGAGCCTATTCCCCTGATTGGCGATGGCCCGGGCCGCGACGGAATCGACCCTCGCTACCTTCGTTGCCAGGCAGATTACGAGGCTTCGAAGCAGGTCTCTCCGCTTACCTCGCTCATGCATGATCGTCCCCCCACGAGCATCGAAGAAGAGTGCGAGCTGCTCGACTTAGACCTGTGCACCTATGTGTTGGAATGGCATGCACGGGTCCCGGGGTGGCGTGACCATGCCGAGCAGCTTGATCAGTTTGCGCACTACGCATTTTTGCATCGCGAGCTGCAAGTGCTCAGTTACTTGCGAGGGCCAAATCGCTGGGTGCTCAAGTGTCCGCAGCATCTCGAGCGGCTCGGGCCGCTGATGGCCACCTTCCCTGATGCCACTGTGGCGTTCACGCTGCGCGACCCGGTTGCGGTGTTGCAGTCCGCAATCACCATGCTGGCCTACGGGGACCGCAACCGGCGACTGCAGATCGATGCCGATCAGTTAGCTGCGTATTGGGTAGACCGAATTGAGCGACTACTGCGTGCTGCGGTACGCGACGCCCATCTGATCCCCATGGCGCAGCGGGTAGATGTTGAGTTCAAAGAGTTCATCTCTGATGACCAAGCAATGGCTGAGCGCATCATTGAGATGTCCGGACTTGAACTCACAGACCTCGCCAGCACAGGGCTGAGGCAATATATAGAGAGCAACCCTCGCGGCAAGGAGGGTCGTATCGTGTATGACCTGCAAGGTGACTTTGGTCTGAACCCAGCTGAACTCTACGAGCGGTACTCGTTTTATTTTGATGCATTTCCGCAGATCCGCAAAGAGGTGCACTGATGTCTGGAATCCACCGCTTGCGACCAGGTGCCGACTCCATGGCTGCTGCCACCGATGCTCCGGCAATCGATCTTGGCGACGACATCTGGATGTCTCCCGGATGGTCGAACAGTTACTTACTTCCCACCGAAGAGGGTCGGGTGATCATCAACACTGGGATGGGGTTCGAGGGTCCGCTGCATGCACGTGCGTACGATGCGGTGGACTCCTCGCCGGTTCATTCAGTGCTGCTCACTCAAGGTCATTACGACCACGTCGGCGGCCTCGACGTGCTCAAAGACGATGAAAGTCAGGTGGTGGCGCAGGCCAACTTCACCATGTGGCGAGATGACAACGAACGTCTTGAGATGTTCCGGTCTCGCAACTCGGCTTTTGCCTTTATGGATGCCATTCTCGGCGCCATGGAGTACGCCCGATCAGTCGGAGTCGGCGCTGTTCCCCAGGCGCGGCCCGAGCCAACACTGCTCGTCGAGGATCGCCTGACGCTCAGCATTGGCGGGCGCCGGCTCGAACTGATTGCAACGCCCGGCGGGGAAACTTTTGACTCGATGGTCATCTGGCTACCCGAGTCTCGAACCCTGTTCTCGGGCAACTTATTTGGCCCGCTCTTTGGCCACGTTCCCAATCTGGTGACCATTCGCGGCGACCGATACCGCGATGCGCTCACCTACATTGACTCTCTCAATCTGGTGCTTGAGCTTGCACCCGAGCGGCTGATCACTGGCCACTTTGATCCGATCATTGGTGCCGATCTGATTGCGGGTGAGGTTCGGGCCATGCAAGAGGCGATGCTCTGGGTGCACGACCAAACTGTGGCTGGCATGAACACTGGCGCTGATGTGTACACGCTGATGCGTGAGGTGCAGACTCCAGACCACCTTGATGTGGGCGAGGGGTACGGGCAGACCAAGTGGAACGTGCGCGCCATTTGGGAGAACTACGCAGGCTGGTTTCATCACCGGTCCACAACCGAGCTGTTTGGGGTGACTCCCCTAGCCGTGGCCCCGGACTTAGTTGCCGCCGCCGGAGCGGACACGTTTGTGGACATGGCTTCTGCACACCTTCAGGCCGGTCGAGCAGTCGAGGCGTTGCAACTTACCGACATTTTGTTGGCCACCGAATCGCGACACGCCGAGGCTCTACGCGTTGCCATTGCAGCACATGAGCACCTACTTGAGAACACAACAAACTTCTGGGAGCGGGCTTGGTTACGTCGCTCCATAGCCAAATTGGAGAAACCATGAGCCCATCAGACCCGCCTTCCAGCACCGCTCCGCACAATTCTGCGAGTTTCGATTTTGCTGGGGCTGCCGTGTTGGTCACCGGAGGTACTAGCGGTATCGGACATGCCATTGCCCAAGGCTTTGCAGCCAGCAGAGCTGAGGTCATCGTGACAGGCACGAAGGCCTCGGCTGCTGAGTATGCCGTTGACCTTGACGGGTTCGGATACCGGCAGGTTGAACTCACAGATGCCGAATCGGTAGACGCACTCGTGGCCTCACTTAGCGCGTTGGATGTGTTGGTCAACAACGCAGGTGCGAGCTTGCCCAAGGGTCTTGACGAATGGGGTCCCGAGGGTTTCGCTGCCGCTGTAGAGCTGAATCTGGTTGGCCCGATGCGCCTCACGACAGCGAGTCGGCGTTTGCTCTTTGCGAGCGAGCTCGCTGGCGGTGCAAGCGTGATCAACCTGTCTTCCATGACTGCGTTTCGGGCCACCGAAATTGTGCCGGGTTACGGCTCAGCCAAAGCGGGGCTTGTTACTTGGACTGCAAACCTTGCACGCCGCTGGTCCAGCCGCAATGTACGAGTTAACGCAATTGCTCCCGGCGTGATTGACACCCCGATGACTGCGCCGATGGCCGCGTTCCCCGAGTTGCTTGCCGGCGAACTGTCGCACATTCCAATGGGTCGACTTGGCCAATCTGAAGAGGTTGTCGGCACTGCACTGTTCTTGTGTTCATCAGCTGCCACATACATCACAGGCGCGACCATTGCAGTAGACGGTGGCTACCTAGCGGGCTAGTTCTGCTCGGTCAGACAACGTTTAATCCAGACGCATTATCTAGGAGTCTTACATTGTTGCAAGTACGAGTTCACGGCCCAGGAGACGTTCGCGTCGACCAGATTGCAGACCCAGAACCCGGCCCAGCTGATGCGCTTGTGCGCGTCGCAGCCTGTGGCATCTGCGGGAGCGACCTGAGCTACATCAAGATGGGCGGCGTTGCCGGTCCTGGGCCCGAACCGCTGTGTCTGGGCCACGAGATCTCGGGCACAGTCGACTGGGTCGGTCCCGAGGTGGCTTCGGTACACCTTGGCGATCACGTGGTAGTTCAGGCGGGCTCATCCGAACCCATCAGCAAATACGGCAGCGGTGGCCCCTTCGGCGGTCTCACTCCCCTGCTGTGTGTGACTGAACCCGAGCAGCGACTGCATGTGGTTCCTGACCATGTTGCACTTGATGTGGCTGCGTTCGCCGAGCCGCTCGCCGTGGGTATGCACGCAGTAGACCAAGCCGAGGTGCAGCCTGGCGAGGGAGTTGTGGTGTTTGGCTGCGGACCGATTGGCCTAGGGGCGGTGGCCACCCTCGTCGACCGCGGCCACGAGCGTGTGGTGGCAGTGGACCTGAGCGCCACGCGGCGAGACCTTGCACTTGGGTTGGGCGCCCAGGCAGCGTTCGACCCTACGACGACCGATATTTGGGAGGAGCTCAAGTCGCTCCATGGAACCAAGCCGTTTATGTTCGGCCCGACTGCTGCAACAGCAGCATTCATCGAGGCCTCAGGTGCTGACCAAGTCATTCTTGATGTGATCGATAACGCTGCTGTTGGCGCACGCTTATCGGTGGTGGCGCTCCACTACCGCCCCATCAAGGTGAGCTTCTTGACGCTGCTGATGAAGGAACTCACGCTGCGGGGATCGATCGAATACCCGTCCCGCTTTGCGAACTCTGTTGACCTGCTCGCACGGCGTGACCTGTCGGCGCTCATCACCCATCGCTTCGGGCTTGAGCAGTTCGATGACGCACTTGCTGTGCTTGATGGCTCAAAGGACTGCGGCAAAGTTCTGATCGGCGTTGACCCGACTCAGTGGTGACGCCGGGCATCCGGGCCCTCAGCGGCTATTGGGTTGCAACCGGGTCGAATAGCAACCACCCCGCAACCCAATAGGCAGAATCCCGATACGACCAGCCATTGGGTTGCAACCCGGTCGAACAGCGACCACTACGCAACCCAATCAGCAAAATGCGGGCACCCCGGGGCTTGCAGGCAGGATCCGGGCGCACCCTACGCTGGCCGGCACTGACCGGCTATGGGGTTGCAGCCGGGTCGAATAGCAACCGCTGTGCAACCCAATCGTCTGGATCAGCTTCCAAACTAGCTCGCGACTGATACCACTAGGCGCAGTTCTAACGACATGCGCACCACTCGCTCGCGGGCCGCCTTTGAGCGTTCCACCCACTGATCGGCTTGCTCACCGCAGACTGCTCCTGGATCCTGGCGGGCTTCATCCAACACGTTGAGCATCGCGGAAATCGCTTGACCCAAGGCAGGCGTAGTCAGTTCAGGCGACTCGATTGACCGTGCCTCCAGCAGAACCGCTGCCAGCTCGGCAACCTGGCCATTACTTGCTGCTGACTCTGCGGCATACAGCGCTAGGTAGCACTGCTCGGCGGTGTCCTCGCCGGGCAGGACTGCAGCACCATGCGGCGTACTCAGCGTGTCGAACACATAGGCGCTGCGGTAGTCCATCTCGGAGCGGAAATACCACTGCTGATCAGGGTCGTGCATAAAGGTCCAGATGTCGTTGACGGCAAGGTCGCCCTCGCGCTCAAGAAAGGTGTCAGTAGCTAAGCCGTAGCGAAGTTGGTTCTTTCGGCGGTCAATGCTGCGGCCATCGGCGAGCACAAGCGGCTGGGTGATCTGCTGAAGCGGAATCCACATGTTGAGCAACATGGTCGACTCGTCGTGGTTGAACCCATCCGGCGAATCGTGGCGGAACAACGTTGGCGCACGGCCATCCATCAGCTGAGCCAGCGGCGTGCCAAACACGTCTTGGTCTGCATGCACCGAGGTTGCACCACCGTGATCATTCATGCCGGTCGCCTCGGGTCCAACCACGGACAGTCGGTTTGGCCCCGAACTGCGCATGATGAACCCCTCCTCCGCTATGAACAGAATCTTGAGGGTCTTTCCGCCGGAGCTCTGTAGGAGTGCACCGTCAAGCGCCTCTCGGATTTTGGCAGCCTCTTGGTCATTGACGCGACCATCAAGGCGAACCTGTTCACAAGCCAGTTGAAGCGCCTCGAAACCTGAGAGGTCAACTAGGTCAAAGCCAAACTCAAATAGGTCGGGTTGCGGCGTGTTCTCTTGGGACCAGTCAGTTGCAACGCAGGTGTGCAGCTCAAGTCGGTCGTCACCGTAGGGAGCCGCTGCTCGTGGGCCGGCCCGCAACAAACCGGGGTGGTCAGGGTCGTCAATTGCCTGCGAAGCCGGCATGAAGCCCAACTCAACGGCGTAGCTCGAATCAATCGCAGTAGTCACCACGCTGATGCTAGGTCACCAGCTTTCCGCATTGGCGCCGGTAAGCAACGGATTCCGTCGCTTACCGGCGCCAATGAATCAGGAAGGGTTAACGGATTCGCGATTGGTTAGCTTGTCGAGATACATATCTTGATCTGCTAGTCGCATCAGGTCCTCAAGGGTCTTCCCACTTCTTGGGTCATAGCTTGCAACCCCGAGGGCAGCAGAAACTGCAAGACCTTGTGTACCCCGATCAAGGCTTGCTGCGGCGATACCGCTTTGAAAGCGCTGAATTGCCACAGAGGATTCAGAGTCGAAGTCGACCAAAAGTGCAGCGAACTCATCGCCACCAATGCGTGCGATGACGTCCGCTTCACGGAATGCTTCACGGAAGATCTCTGCCACTGAACAGATGAGTTCATCGCCCACCGCATGCCCAAAGGAGTCGTTGACGGACTTCAAACCATCTACGTCCGCAAAGAGAAGTAGAGCGGGCAGATCTCGACGTCCGCACTGTGCCAAAGCTTGCTGACCCGAGAGGTAGAACCCGCGTCGATTCATGAGGCCCGTGAGGTCGTCATGGGTGGCAGATTCCCGCATTTTGAGTTCCTGCTCGAGAATCGCTGCGAGGTCACGAAGGGTCTCGTTATCGACTTCAGTCAGTTTGCGGGGCTGTGTGTCGATAATGCAGATGGTGCCGATGAGCGATCCGTCGGGTGCTGCGATCGGGCATCCGGCATAGAAGCGGATTTGGGGCCCACCTACAACTAGGGGGTTGTCCGCGAATCTCTCATCAAGGGCAGCGTCGGGCACTTCAAAAATCTCGGGAGCGTGCAGAGCATGGGCGCAGAACGATACGTCCCGGGGAGTTTCGCTCACTTCAAGGCCTTGGTTAGACAGGAACCACTGACGGTCTTCCTCGACGAGCGACACCAGAGCAATCGGCGTTCCCAGCACACGTTGAGCTACTCGCGTAATCCGGTCGTACTGCACCTCTGGCAACGTATCCATTAAGTGCAACTGGCGAAGTGAAGCAAGGCGGACGTCTTCGTTATCTGGCTTCTCAGCAGGAATCATTTTTCCTAGATCGATAACATATTGGGAGCGAATACTCCCAACGGGCTTGCTTCAGACAACAGTAAGTGAGGCTAAAACAAAAATTAGTCAAATGATCATCGGCTGGCAGGGTTTTTACGCCTGCATGCAATAAAAAACGTTCAGCTTTAGGTGCTATCACCGTCCGGCACAAATCGACCTTCTGCCGGGCCAGCCGCCGACACGCATTGGCGCCGGTAAGCTACTGAAACCGCCGTCGCTTACCGGCGCCAATGAATCAGTGGACAGCGATTAGGCGTCTAGGAACAGGTCAAGGTTCATGACCTTGGTCCACGCTGCGACAAAATCCGAAACGAACTTGTGCTGCGAGTCACTTGACCCGTACACCTCGGAGAGTGCTCGCAGCTGCGAGTTCGAGCCAAAGACAAGATCGCAGCGGGTTGCTGTCCACTTCAGCTCACCGGTGGAACGATCGTGTCCCTCGAATTCCTCCTCTGAAGCCGACAGAGGCTGCCACTGCGTGTTGATATCGAGCAGGTTCACAAAGAAGTCATTACTGAGCGTGTCGGTCTGATCCGTAAACACGCCATGGGCCGAGCCAGCGGAGTTTGCGTTGAGTGCGCGCATACCGCCAACCAGCACGGTCATTTCGGGGGCGCTCAGTGTCAACAACTGCGCATGATCCACCATGAGCACCTCTGCTGGCCGAGCCTGACCCGCCGCAAGGTAATTGCGGAACCCGTCAGCTGTTGGCTCGAGTACAGCAAAGGACTCAACGTCAGTCTGATCTTGGGATGCATCGGTGCGGCCAGGGGTGAAGGGAACAGTGACAACTGCTCCGGCGTTTTTCGCCGCTGCCTCAACTGCTGCTGCTCCACCTAGGACGATCAGATCGGCCATCGAGACCGTCTTGCCAGAGCTGTTGAACTCGGACTGAACGCCTTCAAGGACGCCAAGAATTCTGCGGAGCTCGGGCGGGTTGTTGGCTGCCCACTCGTTCTGTGGCGCCAAACGAATTCGTGCACCGTTCGCACCACCGCGCTTATCGCTGTTGCGGAACGTCGAAGCCGACGCCCATGCGGTGGATACCAAATCAGCGATGCTCAGACCGGATGCCAGAACTGTTGTTTTGAGCGCAGCGATGTCTGCCTCGCCGATGAGCTCGTGATCAACAGCGGGGACTGGGTCTTGCCAGATCAGTTCCTCATCGGGAACCTCTGGACCAAGGTAACGAGCTACTGGACCCATATCGCGATGGCACAGCTTGAACCAT
>Ga0194041_10000977_pt1 | contig 11928 bp, 11 predicted proteins | sample JunL449m_MetaG_FD_160082 | JGI IMG/M metagenome (GOLD analysis project Ga0194041, IMG submission 160082) | Anoxic zone freshwater microbial communities from boreal shield lake in IISD Experimental Lakes Area, Ontario, Canada - Jun2016-L442-9m | ecosystem: Environmental > Aquatic > Freshwater >...
TGCTTGAGTTCTGCCTGCCCACCCATGCCACCGGCTTCGATCCAGCCAGTGGCACCTTCGAATGGGATGGCAGCGGCTGCAGTACCGACTGCAGCTGGTTCGGGTTTCTGCTGCTGGTCAAACCCGAAGCTTCCTTCACCAGCTCCGATCTGGGCCGGTACCTGGCCAGCGTGGGCGTGGGCACTCGCATGCTGTTCGGCGGCAACCTGTTGAAGCAGCCGGCCTTTGTGCAGTTGCGTAGCGAGAGGCCCGAGGCGCTGCGGCTGGTGGAGCCGGAGATGCCGGGGGCGGATCTGGTGATGGAGCGGGCCCTTTTCTTGGGTACCTTCCCGGGGCTTACCGAGGCGATGATTGATCGGGAGATCGCTCTAATTCAGGATTTTGTGGCTGACTTCGCAGATCTGCCGTTGTGAGCTTGGCGAACGCACTGGTCTTCGGAGCGAGCGGGGCGTTGGGCTCCGCGATTGTCAGTGATCTCGAGAGGCAGGGCTTCCATGTGGCCACCGCAGGCTCCACTCCGATCACTCCCGCTCCCGATGCACCGGTTCACATCCAGTTGGCTTACGACATTCCTCCTCAACCTGAGCTCTTCACCAGCCTGCCGGAGCTTCAGGCCGTGGTTTGGGCGCATGGCATCAATGCCAGCGATGCCATTACCAGCTTCGACCCCGCAACGTTCCAGAGGTTGTGGCAGTCGAATGTCCTGTTCATCGCATCCAGCCTCGCCGCGCTCCTCGCCGCCGGCAAGGTAGTGCAGGGCTCCAAGCTCTGCGTGATCAGCTCCATCTGGCAGCTGGAAAGCCGGCTTGCCAAACTCTCCTACACCGTATCGAAAGCTGCCCTGCATGGGCTGGTCAAGTCCTGTGCCATTGATCTCGGTAGCAGGGGCATCCTGATCAATGCGATTCTGCCTGGAGCCGTGGAAACACCCATGACCCGCAGCCACCTCTCCAGCGAACAGATCGACGCGATCATCAGCCAGACCGCCCTGGGCCGCCTGGCCGTTCCTCAGGACATTGCCGCGGCAACCTCCTTCCTGGTGGGCCCGGCCAATCGCTTCATCACCGGTCAATTCCTCACGGTGGATGGTGGCTTCATCGGCTTCAAGCACACCTGATTCCTGGTCATGGGCACTCAATCCGTCCTCTCCTTGCCACCCATCGAGATCCAGAGTTCTCTCTCCAACTACACCGTGGCCTTCAACGGGCTCACCAACCTTGCTCAATGGCAGCCGCATGCGGATGCCCTGATCGTGGATTCCTTCTTCCTGGACCGCCTCAATCTCCCCGCGAACATACCGGTGATCCACGTCACCGCCACAGAGGATTCCAAGTCCCTGCCAGCCACGATGGACCTGTTTATTGCCCTTAAGCAGGCAGGGCTCGGCAGGGGGTCCCGGCTGCTCGCCGTGGGGGGTGGCGTGATTCAGGATATTGCCACCTTCGTGGCCTCGCTCTACATGCGAGGTATCAGCTGGAGTTATGCCCCCACCACCTTCCTGGGGATGGCAGATTCCTGCTTGGGTGGCAAGAGCTCGATCAATGTGGGGGAATTCAAGAATCTGATTGGTAATTTCCACCCCCCCAAACATATCGAAATCCTGCCGGTTTTCGCCCGCAGCTTGCCAGCGGTGGAGATTGCCGGCGGTGCTGCTGAGGCTGCCAAGATCGCCTTCTGCCGCGGACCCGAAGCCTTCAAGACCTATCTGGAGCTTGCGGCGCCCATCCTCGCCCATACTTGGACGGAAGCTGATCTTGCCCAATTGCTTCATGCCACCTTGCGGGTGAAGCAATGGTTCATCGAACAGGATGAATTCGACCAAGCCGAACGCCGCCTGCTCAACTTTGGACACACCTGGGGACACGCCCTCGAATCAGCGACCGATTTCGCCATCCCCCATGGGTTGGGCGTGGCACTTGGCATGCTGGCTGCGATCCGCTTCGCCGGGGATCCCCCTTGCTCTGCGGCCCTCAAGGAGCACTGCCTCAAGCTGTTGCGACCCGTTTTGCAACCGGAGCAAATCTCCTGCTTCAATCCTGAACGGTTTGCACGAGCCTTTGAAGGCGACAAGAAACATTCCGCTGGTCATTACAATCTGATCATTCCGGCTCTGCCACTCTCCGATGGCCTTGGGGTGGAAGAGATCCGCGTCACAGCCGATCAGCAACAGTTTGATCGCATCCTTTCGGCCATGCAGGCTGCCCTCGCCGCCATATGATCAAATCCAATGAACTAGGCCAGCGATGAAGTATTCCGATGCCATCTTCGACTGGCTCAAGGCCAGTGGCTTCACTCACTGCTACTTCGTGGCTGGAGGGAATATCATGCACTTGCTCAATTCCGCCAGGCTGTGCATGGTTTGTGTCCCGACTGTGCACGAAGTTGCTGCGGTGATTGCGGCCGAATACCATAACGCCACTCTTAACAATGGTGCCGCTGCCGAAGGGGTTGGTAGAGCACTGGCCATGGTCACCGCTGGGCCGGGCCTCACCAATGCGGTCACCGGCCTTGCCGGCGCCTTCCTGGACAGTCGGGAGCTGCTGCTGCTTGGTGGGCAGGTGAAGGTTCAGGATCTTGCCCCGCAGGGGTTGCGTCAGCTCGGTATTCAGGAGGTGGATGGGGTGGCCGTGGCCGCTCCCCTGTGCAAGCGAAGCCTGTGCCTCAGGGAACCCCTTGATCGCGAAGCTTTCATCGCAGAGGTCTCCGCCACGTGGAACGGTCGACCCGGCCCGGTGTTCCTTGAACTGCCCCTGGATGTTCAGGCCATGGCTGTACCGGATGCCTGGACGGAGCCATCAGCCTTTAGAAGCCCATCGCGATCCATCCCCAGTGCTTCACAAGCTGTGGTGCAGCAGGTGGCCGACCGCATCGCCAGGGCTGCACGACCCCTGCTGCTGCTCGGGGGCGGCCTTTCCCTGCCCTGTGCTGCTGGCAACGAAGAGGCCCTCTCTGCGCTCAGCCTGCCGGTGATGACCACCTGGAACGGGGCTGATCGCTATAGCTCTGATCACAGCAACTATTTTGGACGTCCCAATACGTGGGGTCAGCGCTATAGCAACCTCCTGCTCCAGCAGGCGGATCTCCTTGTGGCTGTTGGCACACGCCTGGGACTCCAGCAGACCGGCTTCAACTGGCAGGCCTTTTTACCTGTTGGCGAACTCATTCAAGTCGACATCGATGCTGCTGAATTAGAAAAGCCAAATCCAACCAAGCAGTTGGCCATTCTGGCTGATGCTGATCAGTTCCTTGGAGATCTACTCCAGCATTCTTTAGGCAGCCATTTCGAATGGCTCACATTCTGTGCGGAAGCCAAAGCTGCTCTACCTCTTTCAGAGTCTTGCAACGCAACCCCTGAAGGTTTTCTCAATCCCTATGACATGGTTGCGGAGCTGTCCAAGCTCTGTGGAGCACAAGACCAGATCGTTCCATGCAGTAGCGGTGGTGCCTTCACGGTGATGATGCAAGGCTTCGACCTGCGCCAGGGGCAAACCATGATTACCGACAAGGGTTTGGCCAGCATGGGCTATGGCTTGTCGGGTGCCATTGGTGCCGCTATTGCTGCTCCTATACATCGTACGGTATTGGTGGAAGGAGATGGTGGATTTACCCAGAATCTGCAAGAGCTCGCCACGGTTGCAGTACAGCAGCTCAACCTGAAGATTTTCCTGTTTTGCAATGAAGGCTATGCGTCAATCCGCATGACCCAGAAAAATTATTTTGGTGGCTCTTACATTGGTTGTGACGTCTCCTCCGGCCTTGGTTTTCCTGATTGGCGCCTTCTCTGTGATGCCTATGGTATTTCGTCACTGAGTCTTACTCCGGGCTGGAGCCATGATCCAGAGTTTCTGGAACGATGGCATTCAAAGGCTCCAGCAGTGTTTCTCGTGCCTATACATCCTGAGCAAACTTATTTTCCAAAAATCTCGAGTCGGATCAGCGCTAACGGTGGTATGGAATCCAATCCGCTCCATCTGATGACACCCGATTTGGGGGCGGACCTTGCGCAGGATCTGCTGCGCTACCTCCCCATAAGTGACTGAGATGATCATCAGTGGTAGATTTACCGCATACTCTGTCGCTTCTGCACTATGAATATCCACGAACGCAAGATGCTTGAGATCCTCAAGCGTGGCAAGGAGGAGTATGGAGTCGTTGCGACCAAGGCTGAATTTGAGGCCGAAGGCACACGCACTGATGAGCTTCTACGTTTGCTTGAGATGGCGCACAAGGCCGATATTGGCATGGCTTTAAAGGTGGGTGGTTGTGAAGCTATTCGAGATATGTTGGAGGCTCGTCAGTTTGGTGTGAACTACATTATTGCCCCAATGATTGAAACGCCTTACGCTCTTAGTAAATACATCGCTGCCAAGGACAAGGTGTTTACCAAGGAAGAGAGGGATGACGTTAAGTTTCTGTTTAACGTCGAAACGATAGCGGCCTATCGCTGCATCGATGAACTTGTTGCGATCGCAGCCGGAGCGTATGGATGTGATGGCATTGTCTTTGGTCGTGTGGACTTCAGTGGTTCCCTGGGCATCGGTCGCGAAGGGATTGAAAGTAGTCAAGTCACTGAAGTTGGCGAAGATATCGCCGCAAAGTGCCGTGATGCTGGTCTTGAATTCGTTGTTGGCGGTGCGGTTTCCATCGATGCACTCGCAAACTTGAAGCGTTTCCATGGTGTTTATCTGGATCGCTTTGAAACCCGTAAGGTGATTTTCCATTCTTCTGCGCTTGATTCAGCCAAGCTGGAAGAAGCACTGCGCCAAGCCGTACATTTTGAACTGCTTTGGCTACTCAACAAGCGTGAATACTACGGGCTGATGTATCAGGAGGATCAAAAGCGCATCGAGATGCTGGAATGCCGCTGGAAGGTTTTGGAAGGTGTTTGAAGCGGCACGCTGGATGAAGCTTTGACCTCAGCTCGACAGCCTTCACTCCTTGGCAATGGGATGCTGGTCGTTACCGGCGCCACGGGCTGGTTTGGCCGCACGGCTCTCCACGAACTACAGCAGTTGCTGGGCCCGGAGTCTTTCTCGCGCCGAGTGCGCGCCTTCGCCAGCCGCTCTCATACCATCGTCTCCACCGGTTTCGCCGATGGAGTGGAGCGGGCAATCCCCGTCGCACCCTTGGCTGAGCTGCCCGAGCTCGCTGCACGCGAACCGATCGAAGCCCTGCTGCACACGGCCTTCCTCACGCGCGAGTATGTCGAGAGGGTCGGCGTTGAGGCCTACATCAGCGTTAATCGCGGTATCACCGACCTTGTCTGTTCTTCGCTGGAGGCTTCCCCTTCTGCCCGTGCCGTCCTGATTTCCTCTGGCGCGGCCGCAGTCCTGGATGATGTTGACGGCCATGAGGAGCACTTGCATGCCGATCCCTACGGTGTTCTCAAGTCGGAGGAAGAGCGCCGGCTTACCTCGATTGCAGACACCCTGGTGCTCCGGGCCTATGCGGTATCGGGGCGCTTCATGCGAGATCCCGATCAGTTCGCCCTCGGGGATTTCTTGCTCCGTGCTCTAGCCGGGCTTCCGATTGAGATCAAGGCGCCGATGCCGGTGATCCGTGGCTACGGCCATGCCGGCGATATGGTCAAGCTTGCCTTTCGCTGGCTGTGGAGTGAGCAGCTGCCCCCTGCTCTTCCGATCGCTGCCGTGAGTCAGGAGGTGGAACTGCTGGAACTGGCCAGTCTGGTTTCTTCTCTCTACGCTTTACCACCAACCTTAAGTGCCATCGATCCCAACCTTTCCCCAAATCGCTACACTGCTGATCCAGGTTCCTATCTGAATATGCTACACGAGATGGAGATCTTGCCCCTATCCTTGGCTAATCAGATCTTCGATACTGCCTCGGGGCTGAAGCTCTTTTAGGTTACGCGACCTGAATTCACTGAGGATTATGCCTCTGGAGTTTTCTGCCTGTCTGTATATGAATGCATCCAGTTCAACCATAGATCTTATGTTGATTCAGCGACTTGTAGAGTTCGCTTCATGTTTTCCCCTACCCTTGTCTTGCCAAAGCCGTTCTGCAGCAAAGGGGTGGATGCGATTCTTGGATTTTGGGCACTCGTGTTGCAGTGGTTGATGGTCATCCCTTGCCCGCAGGCCACTAGGCGATGCTACGGCTGGAGCAGGATCCGTCCCGAGTGTTTCTTTCGCTATCCATCGCACTTGCAACTGGGTATGGTGACTGGCTCGTTACCCTTTCCGACCGCCTGCTCGGCCAGCAGATGTGGGGCAAACCGGAAGCAGGCAAACAGCCAGCTCATCGGCAAGATGCCACTACTAAAAAGGCATCAAGTAGATGGGCAAGAAATCACATGAGTCAACAGGCCGCCTAAATAGTTGACGCATGGCAACTAGGCTTTTTATGAAGTTGCTTTCAAATTTAACACCACATGCTCTTTGAGCCTATGGTAAATCATTTAAAGACATTAGCGCTGCCCCTGATGCGTATTTTTATTACTGGTGGGACTGGTTTCATCGGATCGCATGTTGTTAAGGATGCTCTTTCTTTGGGTCATGAAGTGGTTTGTTTAAGGCGCCTTGCTGGCAGTGCTTCTCGCATTGACCTAGATAAACAACCCCTATGGCTTGACCGGTCTTTCAACACAATTAGCCCTAAAGACTTTCAGGGTATTGATGTACTGCTCCACCTCGCAGCACACAGCGTTCAGCGCCCTTTCGATTCTTTAGAGAATTGCATTAAATATAACCTCATTCAACCACTTTCTCTTTTCGAAAAAGCCCTCTCTGCTGGCGTTGTCAAATTTGTTGTTGGCGGTAGCTGTTTTGAGTATGGTTTATCTGGTTTGCGACATGATTTCATTCCTCCAAATGCACCTTTAGAACCTACACAGTCTTATTCAGCGTCTAAAGCACTTGCTTCAATTTCGTTTATCCAATGGGCTTTGTCAAAACATGTCTCTCTAAGCATCAAACGAATCTTTCACGTGTATGGAGAAGGCGAAGATCCGTCAAGGCTTTACCCTGCCTTGACTTTAGCCGCAAAGAGTGGCCTGGATTTCCCCATGTCAGATGGGCAACAGGTGAGAGATTTTACAAATGTAACTGATGTTGCGCGTTTTTTAAATGACGAGTGTTTGTACATTTATTCCAACAACAATCCATCGATTTCAACATCTAATTTGGGCTCTGGTAAGCCTCAGACAGTCTTGGAGTTTGCCCAAAATATTTGGAGTACAACTAATGCGAAGGGCAGACTTTTGCCGGGTCTTTTGGAGCAAAGAGTAGGAGATGTAATGCGCTATGTACCCGAACTGAATTCGCGCCATATTCTCTTTGGCAACTAGCTAACGTTGGTGTTCTTCCGCTTTATACAGCGTTTTGATTGTTTGTCTACATTTTTTGACTTCCTCCCTCCATGCTTGATTTAATCTGGATTTGAGTGATCTACATGCTCGCTCGAACTGCTTTTGCGCAATATCGCCAGTGCCTTTTAGCTCATCTTTGCTTCGTTCGTCTGAAATGGTCTTTCCACCACTGCTGAGCATTTGCATCTCTACTTTAAATAGAATGCAAAAGTCTGTTATACTTGTTGAAAACTTACTTGCTTGTCAGGATTCAAGAATTGAGGTAGTTGTAAATGACAATAAATCATGCGACAATACCCTAGTCCACCTCCACAAGATTTCCGATAGGCGTCTAAAAGTTATTGCAAGCGAAACAAATTTGGGGAGCGATAATGGGTTTTTCAAGGCCGTTTCACGCGCAGAGGGTATTTTTATAATGGTCTGTCTTGATAAAGACATTATTGAGCCAAGCCTCTTGCCATATTTATGCGACGAACTACAGCAGCTTTCATCAGTTGGTATGGGCTTTTGTAATCTCGATTCCCGATCAATCACTCCGCCAAAAGTCTTTTCTAGAGGTTTTGATGCTGTTCAGCAGATGGCGTATATTGTCAGACATCCCACAGGTTACATTTTCAGACGCGAAATATTTATCGAGACTCATGCAAGGCTAAGGAAAGTGTTAACAGCGCCTCAGGGTTTTGAGTTGGAGCGTATTATTGCAGATATTTGCTTGTATTATGACGCAGTGATTTTCAATGCCCCTATTGTTTGTACGGAAACGAAGGAAGAAGCCAAAGACTGCAAGTCTCTTACGTATAATGCTTCTTCAGCCTGGTTTTTGCCACGTCAGAGATTCCATGTGCTGAAATTTTTCCTTTTACATCTATCAACATTGAACCTGCCCAGCGATGAAAAATTCCAAATTGTTAACAGAATATTTAACGAGAATCTTAAAAATGTCACCGACGTACTAGGATTCATCCTTGATGATGTGTCGTTGTGCAAGCATTATGGTGTAGAGCCTAGAATGTTGAGTTCGGCTGAGAAGAACCTAAATGAATTAGTTTTCTGTATGCATTTTATGCTCCTTTCTGGTTATCCAAGCTTGATCGATAAGCTCCGTATTATGAAGTCAAGTAGTGCTTGGAAGAGGAGGGGTGTGAAGTCTTTTATTATGAGTTTAGCGCGTAAGGTTAGGGCTTTACTTTTGCCAAGTCCAGCAAGGTTATAATAAGGCTACACGCAGATTATTTTGTCTTGCTATTCGGGTTCGGCAAGTGTGCTAACAACTCTAGCTGGCACGCCAGCTGCAATACTGAATGGTGGGATTATAGAATTGACTACCGAGTTGGCACCAATGATGCTCCCCTGCCCAATTTTAGACCCGGGCAAAATACACACATTATTCCCCACCCATACTCCATTTTCAATTATAATTGAACCAGGACAGGATAGAGGGCTACTTAGTCTGCTTGTATCGACAATTTTTGTTGAGCCATGATAGTTGTCCGTAATTAAAACATTTGATCCAAATAATGTGTTATTTCCAATCTTGATTGATTTTGCGCAGCTCACATAGGCCTCCCGATTGAAAAATACACGGTCTCCAACTTCTAAACTTGGTGATGAAACCCCGTCAAAGGTCTCTGTTTTCCAGCAATGCAGTCGCAGACCACGTTCTGCTCTAAAATCCGAGCCTATTGATAGACATTCGTGACCAATTAAATCAACATCACTTGGCAAGCTGATGTTTCGCCCTGCTTTGGCCAGTTTTGCTAGTTCTAAAGTTACATTATCTTGATAGAGTTTCTTTTCACTTTCCTGTAGTTTGTTGCTAACATCTGTCGCTAATCTCCTTATCAAGATCCTGTAAATTGGACTTAGAATCATCTTGGGTCCTGAAGTTATTCTCCTACATATTGACATTCTTTTAGTTGTTCTGCATTGCCTTTCCATCCCCCTTGTAGGAAGCATGAACGCCGGAAAGGCGTGAAGCCAAAATTCTTTGTATAGCCCTAGCCTCGCTATTGCTGCTGGTAATGGATTTGGCTCTTTGAGCATTCTATTAAATTGACCTGATCTGGACGCCTTTATCAGCCCTGGAAGGTATTCTTTTATAAATGGGGCTATTAGTGCCTTCCTGATCCTGGGTTTGTCTGCAAAAATTCTATTTACAATGTCTGGGTAGTTCACCGCAAATGTTCTGATCAATTGATATCCACCTGTGTTTCCTGATGTGGCTATGATGCAAGCTTCGTCCACTGCTGAAAGTCTCGACGATTCTTGAATCAATGGAAGAATCCATCCAAGTTGAATCAGAGAGCTGCCTATCCCTCTTGATATATCGTTTATGCCGATCCCATTTTCTTTGAGAGCGTATGAATCGATAATCCACGCACTCAGGAACGTCGTCCAAATATTTATTTTTTTTGCATAATCTTCCGCTCTACTGCTTATTGGAGCTATGTTTGCCATTGAAGGTAGGTCGTTTGGTCCTGCTGCGTCTCTCCATTGAGAATTTAGGTATAGAAGGGTAGGTTGTTCCTTTGTCAAGTATTCAACGACGAGGGTTATTAACCCTTTGCGTGGCAAATCATCATCGCCAAGGATCCAGATGTACCGCGTTTGACTGTTCAGGAAACTAGTCAGAAAGTTTCTGTCCATACCCATGTTTGAGGGTTGTCGGATTGCTTGCCAGTCTATGTTTCTCTTAACGAATTCTCCTACTTCCTGCTCTGTTCCGTCTGTGCTGTGATTGTCGGCTATGAGGACACTTACAAAATCGTAATTGCCCGCTAATTCTTTTTCAAGATGGGTAAGCAGCCTGGTTAGTTCTTTTTTTCTGTTATAGGTTGGGATTGCAATTGTAAGCATCTTTCTCTGAGTCATTGTTCTGTCGGACATTTGTTTGCATTTGTTTGAAGGCCTTCTGTTTCTCGTTAATTTCGTTTCTGCGTGTCTTTGATGTACTTGAAACCCGTTCACCTTAATGCAATCATCTGGATCCCGCGTCTGTGCCACTGAAGGTAGTGGTTTGGATCACTTCCGCCATCCTGGCACCCGCGTTCCACTGCTTCGGTGGGTTGTTGATGGCCGGTACCAGCTGGCGTAGTTCATTGGCTTCAAAGTCACTGAGACTTTTTCGATTTGTTTTAGCTCCGTCTGCAGTCGGCCGATCTGCTTATGCAGCTCGGCCTCCTTGCCTATCCCCTCGTCTTCGGTCTGCTTCCCCCTCGTTAACAGCTTGCTGGCAACTTTCAGCAACTGTTTCTTCTACTGGCTCACTTGGATTGGAAGCACTGCTTGTTCTCCAGTGAATTCCTGTAATGTTTTTCACTTGTTGATTTCGTCCACGGCGACCCTTGCTTTGAACTGGGGACTTTGGCGAACCTCTTGCTTAGGAGCGGTTGCCCCCTGAGAGAATTGCGATTGACCCTGTCCACAAAAGCTATATTAACTCTTTGCTATCTGCAGTTCTGCATTTCTCTTCTGACTGTCTTCAGCTAACTTTTGGTGAACGTGGGGGTCGGGGTACACAACCAGCCACTAGATGTAGAGGGCATGGTGCCGATGTTGGATCGAATTATGTCCAGCGCCGGTGCCTTGCCGGATGTGATGATGCTGGGTCCGGGCTACTGGGGCGATGACTAAGCCAAGTCCTGCGCCGATCAAAGCATTGACGCCTACATCGCTACCGGCCGACTTCCTCCAGGACAGCTACTGCCGCCGAAATACGGCTCGTTTCCCAAGGGCGCCGACGCCAAAACCCGCATGGCGCGCAAGCTTCGCAGCAAAAAGGGTTCCAAGATCTATGCCCAGCGCAAGGCGATCGTCGAACCGGTGAATGGCCAGATCAAGGAGGCACGCGGCTTGCGGCGTTTCCTGCTGCGCGGCATTGAGAAGGTAAACGCTGAGTCGCACCTGATCGCCGCCACGCACAACCTGTTCAAGTTATTCAGGTTCCAGCGATCACAACAGCAGGTGCTGACGGCAGCAGCAGGATGAGGGTCAGTGGCTCTCTCCAGAGCAGCTAGGGGTGACTGAGGCTCATCTCAATGGGCGCGTAGGGCTGAAGAACAGAGCCGCAGTGGTTCAGCTCAGGGATGCCGATTGCCGTATCAGGTGGATTCCTTTTCTATTGGCCACAAACTCTCGGTGCCTGTTCCACCTTCGGTTCAAGGGTCGGCAAAGTCGTGTAGTTGCCTGCCGTCGCCGGGTTGTACCAAAACCTGCACGTCTTGGAAGTTGCTTTCTATCTAGATGAGAATAAGGTGATAGTGTCGTTGTGAATGAGTAACCAACCTCCCGAAGTGTAACACCAGAGTCTTTTCTGTAATGCATCTCGCCCCAGGGCTGATTCAAAGTCTGTCACAGGCGTCCTTGCAGGGGCTGTCAGCATGGGTTGAGGTCGGCGGAATCGCCCCCTCCTTGTGCTTGAAAGCGTCTCCACCGCAACCGATCTCGACCTGATCACCTATCTGAGGTCGATCCCCGATGCGCGGATGCGGCGCGGGGTTCGGTTTCCGGCCTGGTATCTGCTGCTGGTGGCCGTGCTCGGGATCCTGAGTGGCTGCCAGAGCTTGCGGGATCTGGAGCGATTTGCCATCCGCCACCACAGC
>Ga0194041_10000984_pt1 | contig 11875 bp, 10 predicted proteins | sample JunL449m_MetaG_FD_160082 | JGI IMG/M metagenome (GOLD analysis project Ga0194041, IMG submission 160082) | Anoxic zone freshwater microbial communities from boreal shield lake in IISD Experimental Lakes Area, Ontario, Canada - Jun2016-L442-9m | ecosystem: Environmental > Aquatic > Freshwater >...
CTGAGTATGACTGTGGGACTGGCGGCCGGTAGACTCGCCAAGTCTGCGCCCGTAGCTCAGCTGGATAGAGCGTCGGTCTACGGAACCGAAGGTCAGAGGTTCGAATCCTCTCGGGCGCGCTCGAAGTTCCCGTCAGTAGTGCGTAGGTCAGATGGTTGGCGGCGTAACAGCCGTGCCAATCGGGCACGCGACACCGGTCCCGCCGAGGCCGCAGTAACCGTTTGGGACCTTCTCAAGGTACTGCTGGTGGTACTCCTCAGCAGGGTAGAAGTCTGCTGCCTTCTCTACCTCGGTTGTAATCGCTCCCATCCCCGCAGCTTGAAGGGACGCGCCATACGCGGCAAGCGATGCGATTGCCGCGTCGCGCTGCGCCTCACTTGTCCAGTAGATGCCTGATCGGTACTGCGTACCAAGGTCATTGCCCTGTCGCATACCCTGCGTTGGGTCGTGGCCTTCCCAGAAGGCCTTCAGCAGAGTTGCGTAACTAATCCGACTCGGGTCGTAGATCACCTCAACGATTTCGTTGTGGCCGGTCTGCCCAGAGCAGACCTCCTCGTAGGTGGGGTGTGGCGTCGTTCCCTGCCCGTAGCCAACAATTGTCGAGTGAACGCCGGGCAGCTGCCAGAAGATCTTCTCTGCGCCCCAGAAGCAGCCAAGGCCAAAACGGGCAACCTCAAAACCATCGGGCCAAGGCCCAGCCAGAGGCGTGCCAAAAACGGCGTGGCGCTCGGCTCGCTGGTAACTCGGTGCGGAGCGGCCCGGGAGCGTCTGCTCAGCTGTCGGAACAGTCATACGGCGGGCCATGCGCTCACGAAACATTCCTTGATCCTAGCTGCGTAGCTCGGAGCTTCTGAGACAACCGCTGCTCGCGGCTAAGGCTTTGGCTCCGGGAAACTTGCTGGGTTGTCACGGCAGGACGGATAGGTAGTCCCACCTGAGGTGACACCGCCATCCCCCTTACAACGTGCGAGCGTCGCAGCCTGAGTCTTCAGTGCCTCGAGAACGTCCGCGTAGCGTGGGTCCTTAGCGACGCTGTTCATCTCGTTTGGATCAGCCTGCAGGTCATAGAGCTCGTAGCGGGTTGGAAGGCCTCCACCAACAATCACCTCAAGGTGGTAGCGGCGATTGTGCACGCCTGAGTAGTAGGCGCTGCGGGGATTTGGTCCCGTCTCGACTGCCCAGCTGCGATTGGTCCAACTTGATGGGTTGGCGATCAGGTCCTGGAGTGGAACTCCGTCAAGTGGTCGTCCAGCGGTTGCGCCAGCTGCCTGGAGGATGGTCGGCGCAAGGTCAACATTGACTGCCTGCTCACTTACGACTCGACGGTTCGCCGGGTTATTGAAGCCTGGTCCGCTGATCACAAGTGGTACGCGAATTGATGGTTCAAAGCCGAAGAACTTCTGGGCGACGAGGCGATGCTCGCCAAGCAGCCAGCCGTTGTCAGATGTGTAGATGATGATCGTGTTGTTCAGCTGGCCGTTGTCCTTGAGCGTCTTTACGACACGACCTACAAGATCATCGACGCCCTTTACCGCACCGAGTCGTCCCCGGTAGTGGCGCTTAGCAAGCTCCTTGCCGCCGGCGCCAATCCGAGGGAACCATGCAAGGTTCTTGTCAAGTGCTGGCTTGTCAGAAACATCGGCTTCGTCCATTGCCGGCCAGACGGGAAGCGCCCGGGTAGCAAACAGGTTTGCGTAACGGTTTGGTGGAACTGCGGGAAGGCCTTCACTCGCTCCGGTAGGAGTTGTTGTGTGCGGTGCAGTTGGTGTTACCCAGAGGAAGAATGGGGCCCCGGTCCGCTTGCGCGTGTCGCTATTGCGCTTAATGAAGTCCTCGGAGTAGGTCGCCTCTACGTCGGTTTGGTACTGCGTTCCGTCCTTGCCCTTCTGGCTGGTTACCTTGCAGCCCGCCAGTGGGTCCTTCGTTGGCTTATTGGCGAACGTAACCCGTTCGCAGCTTCCGTAGCGGATCAGCTTTCCGGTTGGGTTTGATGGCGTCACATTCTTGTTGACGTTGAGCGTGTAGCCGTAGTAGGAGTAGGTCGTTGGGTCAACGCCGCCAGCCCACTCGCTCCATCCTGGTGGGATCTCGGTCGGCTTTGCCTTGCCGGAGTCCGCGTATCCCTTTGAAGGGTCCTTCTCGCCGGTCTGGTTCAGGTACTTACCGATAAGGCCAGTTCGGTAACCGGAGTTCTGCAGCCACTTGGGGAGGATGTTGCCCCAACCGCCGTACTCGTTCTTGCTCGGGTCGTAATTGGTTGACTGGTGCTTGAACTTGAAGTAGCCACCCTCAGGCCAGAAGTTCCAAGTGATGTCGTGGTTGTGCATGAACTGCCCAGTGAGGAAACTGGTGCGTGATGGGCAGCAGAGCGAGTAAGAGACGTAGGAGTTCTGGAAGGTCGTACCCGTGTCAGCCAACGCAGCCTTGAGCTTCGTCATTACAGGCATGTCGTCCTGGCGCTGGTCGTCGGCCATAATCACAACAATGTTGGGCTTCGTAGCGGCTTGGGCCTGATCGGTGACCGTCGCAAAGGCTGCCGTTGAAGCTAGCGCGGCGAGGCCGACTGCAATCACGGCGCGGAGGTTGCGACGACTGACGGGGTGTGTATGGGCGGCCGAGAACTTTTCCATCCACCCAATATCAACGAAATGTGACGCCATGTCAAGTACTAACCGTTGGCAGCAACCGCTCGCTTTCCTGCCGTCTGTGGTTTACGCTTCCGCCAGATGAAGCAGGCATCAAATATGCGACCGCGGCTGCCCGCAGCGGAAGCCCGCTCAGCGATTCTCCAGGCGGCAGACCGCCTGTTGCGCTCCGACCCCTATCGGGATCTCTCGGTGGATGGCGTGATGGCGGAAGCAGGCCTCTCGCGGACTATTTTCTACAGGCACTTCAGTGATCTTCCTGAGCTCGTCGTAGAGCTGCTTCGTGAGGTAGCAGTTGATCTCGTAGCGGTAACCGATCGGCTCAAGGACTCAATCTCAACTCCGGAAGACCTGCGCGAGGGTCTGCGATACTGCGTCGAGTTCTTTGTTGTCAATGGTCCGCTTGTTCGAGCAGTTGCCGAAGGCGCTGGCGTTGACATTCGGATTGATCGTGGCTACCAGGGCTTCCTGCGGCACTTCTCAGCCGCTCTTGACGATGGCCTGCGCAACAGTAAGAAACTCGGTCTGCTCGCTGATCTGGACATTTCCGCAACTGCCGACGCGCTGAATTCCCTCAATGAGCGATACCTGATCCGCGCGCTTGGCTATTCCCCGCAGGAGGACGCCGATCGGGTGCTTGAGGTTATTTGGACTATTTGGTCGCGCACGCTGTTCAGCACTTCAAGCTGAAACTTTGCCGGTCAGCTGCTTTGTAACGCCGCCCTTCACGGTCTAATACCTGCAACCGACAGTCTCGATGGCTGGCGAACACGAACCAATACTTCCTGAGGAGGAAAACAGTTGAGCACCAGCACACCTGATCAGCCTGAAGGTCAAGGCACACCAGATGCAACGCAGTCAACTCCGGCAGCCGCTGGCGGCGCAGCCGGTGGTGCAGCAGCCTCCGGCAAGCCGGGAGGTAAGTTCCTCGCGATTGCGGGTGCCGTTGCCCTAATCGTAGGTGTAGCCGGGTTCTTCATTGGCCAGTCGGTAACCAACTCCAAGTACGACGTTGGCAAGAAGGACTACAACAAGATTTACGCCGCTGGCGCTGCAGCCGGAACATCTGCTGGCAAGCAGTATGGCCTTAGCAAGGGCACGCGTCTCGGCAAGCAGTACGGCCTTGAAGTCGGCACTAAGGCAGGTACTGCGGCTGGACTGAAGACGGGCTTCACCGAGGGCAAGGATGCCGGCTACAAGTCCGGCTATGCGGTCGGTGTGCCCGCGGGTGCAGCTGGAGCTCTTGGTGGGCTGACAGGTTGGAATGTCAACACGCCGTATGTAGTTGAGCTCGACCCAAGCCCAGTCAGTGGAGTGCCTTACCAGGTCTACTCACGGACGCTGATGAAGGCTGGCTACAACTACACGCTCTGCCCAGATGGCAAGTCGGCCTGCACCAGCCCGGTGCCGGCACCGACGCCACCTAGCTGATCGAAGCAGTCGGGAGGGTGGCCGGGATTTGCCCGGTCACCCGTTCCGCTCGTACTTGAGCAGTTCGAGGCCGCCGTCAAAGCCGGGGTAGCGACTCTGGCTCGTGAGCTTGTACTTCTGCCAAAACCTCAGTGGGGGAACCGCTGCTAGGTGAGCAAGTGGGACATCGGGGATCACAATCCAAACGTCCGAGCCGCTTCGCTCTGCGCCCGCGAATGCGCGTTCTAGGTTGGCTGAATTAAGAATCCGTGGGTTACGAGGCGGGTGCAGGTAGATATCGAGTCTCCGGGTGGAGATGGTGTCGGCTTGATCCGACCAGAGGACTGGGTCCGCTGGTTTTGCGGATCGATTGATCTGTGACGCGATAGCTCGGGCATCGGGGCGTTCATTTCGAGGTTCGGCGGCGATGATCGTTGCCAGTGTTGTGATCGCGATCGCGACTGCCGGCAGCAACCAGCGCCAGCGCCTTGGGCCTGTTACCAGCAGTGCCGCAATGCAGACAAATGCTGCAGGCATCGAGGCGGTCAGATTGCGCGGAGAGAAAAGATCTAGATCTCTGCTCGCGCCAAAGATGATCATTGCTAGTGGAGATGTGAGAGCGAGCAGAATCAGTAACGCTGGCGGTGACCGAAACGCTGCGGCAAGGCGAAGTGGCTCGTCTCTGGCGGCGATGCGCAGCATCGCGAAAAGAGAAGCTGCGACCAGGGCTCCCACAAAGATGAAGGTTGCGATTGTCCCCGGGGCGATTGAAAGCGGAAGAAACGGGCTGCCCGGCAGTACCTTCAGAAGCACTTCTGGCTTGATCGCCGACGCGCTAAACGGGCCGAAGCCAAAACGCAGGTAGCTGTCAGAACGGTTACCGACATTCGGCACCCAAGGTACGAACATCAGTGCAGACGCAGCGCAACTGCAGAGCAGTGGAACCAGAAGGTCTCGGCGGGTGATAACAACCCAGATAACTGCAACGAGAAGAACTGGGATTGCTGTGTAATGGCTGTACGCGGCTGCGGCGCTGAGAAGAGCGAAGGCTGCCCACCAGCGAAGGCGACCATCAGCTAATGCCGCAAGCAGGACAACTATTGCCAAGCAGACCAGCAGCGCGAGCAGTGAATAGGCGCGAGCCTCAGTCGAGTAGAAGATCGCGAACGCGCTTGTCGCTGTAAGGGCTGCGGCAGTGAATGCCGCGTAGCGGTTAAAGACTCGATCTGCGAGTAGCCAGACTGCTGGTACCAGGGCTGTGCCAGCGATCAAAGACGGCAGGCGGATCCAGTTGGTTGAATCACCGAGCTTGCCGCTCAGCCAAGCAAGTGAAAACCAGAGTGGCGGGTTGGCCTCAAAGCCGCCACTGAGGCGGGAGAGCATCTGCCCATATGACTGATCGTGAACGTCGTACCAGCTAAAAAGCTCATCGCCGAGCAGGCTCTGGCCGATCCCTCGCAGTCTCAGAAAGAAGCCAAGCGCCGTGAGTGCTGCAAGTGCGAGCGCTACTGCCCAGCGACCGGTCGCTTGGCGCTCGGAATTCATCGGCTGAGCCTCAGGGGCGAACGACGATTACGGACTTGGCGGTCGCTCGGCGCTCGGCTAGGTCCTTGAGCGCCTGCGGTCCGTCCTCGAGTTGGTAAGTACTACCAACTGCTGGGCGCAGCGACCCGTCCGCAAGCAACTTCGCGATCACCTCACCAGCCTCAGTCGCATAGTTGGGGTGCCCGGCGAGGAATCCGCCCCAGTTGACGCCGACAACGGAGACATTTCGCAGCAGGATCCGATTGACAGCAATCTCTGGGATCGAGCCAGCCGCAAAACCGATCACCAGCAAGCGTCCCTCCGGTGCCAGCGCGCGGAGGCCAGCCATGAAGGCGTCGCCACCGACCGAGTCAACAACAACATCGACGCCACGCCCCTCAGTTAGCTCGCGGGCCTCAGCGCCCCAGTCGCCGCTTCCGTCAAGGATTGTCGTAGCGCCTGCTGATCGAGCTGCAGCTTGTGTTGCTTCGCTGCTTGCGACGGCGATCACCTTTGCGCCAAGCGCTTCGGCGACTTGGATCGAAGCTGTTCCGACGCCGCCACCTGCACCGAGGATCAGGACTGTTTCACCCGGTTGCACGGCGCCTCGGCGCTGGAGCGCAAAGACTGCGGTGTGGGTGTTCATCACAAGCCCTGCTGCTGCCTCAAAGCTGAGCGAGTCAGGGATTGGGAAGGTCAAGAGGTCCGGGGCTACGGCAAGCTCGGCGAAGCCACCGAGCCCGGTCATCGCAGCGACTCGATCACCGGGTGAGAGGCGCGAGCCTTCCGGGGCCGTTTTTACGACACCTGATACATCAACTCCAGGAACGAATGGCAGTTCAGGCTTCATCTGGTAGAGGCCCTGGGTTAGCAGCAGGTCGGGGAAGCTGACTCCGGCTGCGTGTACCTCAATAAGTACATCGCCTGCTCCCGGGACGGGGTCGGCGACCTCAGCAATCTTCAGCGCATCGGGGCCATCAAGTGATTCGATTTGGAGGCATCGCATAGCTCGTGATCCTAGGGCTTAGTAGACCCGTCGGGATTGTGGCGGCAGCGCTCAATCATCGGTGAGTGTTCGCTAGTTACTTGTTTCTCTGCCAGAATCGCGGCCATGTACCGCCGATCGCTGACTCTCTGCCTGCTTTCGATAGTGGTCGCCGTTACGTTCGGAACCTCTGTCGGAACTGCTGCTGCACCAAGTCGCGCTGTCAAGCAGGGATTCGTGGGAACCAATATGGATCCAACCGAATTGCTCGCTAACCATGTTCCGATCGATGTCGAGCTTCAGCGAGCTGCCGAAGCTGGCATTGAACAGATCCGCTTCCCTGTCTACTGGGGCAATATTCAGCAGTACCCAGCGGCCAAGGGCAAGGCTCCCTATTACGACTGGAAGCGGCTGGACAACTTTGTCAAGCTGGCCTCTGATCGCGGCATCAAGTTGCTGCCAACGCTGATGGGAGCTCCGGCTTGGGCAAAACGCGATCTGACCGTCAGCGGACCTAGCCGCTCGAAGCCGAGCGTCGCTGATCCCAATCTGCGCATTGCGACTACCTCGAGCAGGGAGATCAAGTCGAATGTTCCGTCAGCTGCACATCTTGGCGAGTACGCGGCGTTTACGAAGGCACTTGTTGCGCGCTATGGAAGTGGTGGCAGCTTTAGCACGGCACGCAGCAATCCGATCACGGTCTGGCAGGTTTGGAATGAGCCGGATCACGGCAAGTTCTGGCCACAGGTTGTAAATGGGCCGTGCCTGTTGACGAGCCGCAAGCCCGGCGCTCCGTCAGGTGGGAGGGTTGTTGAAGTGAAAAATCCGCGGCCCGGTGTTAGCCGCTGCTGGTACACCGAGGCAAAGCGGGGGTGGTCATACGACTACCTGCTGTTGCTAAAGGCGATTCGTGGCAAGGCCGCAACCAAAGTCCGTGGAGTAACCGTTCCCGGCAGCGGCATTCTCGGGGCTAGTCCAAGCACAAAGGTAATGCTGTCGAGCTTCACCAGCTCCGGGGCGCTGAGCCTCAGGTTCATATACAACGACATCAATAAGTTCTTCCGCTCAACCGGCGCGAAGGGGTTCTTTGACATTGCTGGCGTAAATGTTTATCCGTCAAGCGCGCGGCTAGTTGATTACGGGATCAAACTGCGGGCCTTCCGCGCTGCAATGAACCCAAAGGTCCCGCTCTACCTGACTGAGTTTTCTTGGCTTTCGGGCAAGTGCCTATCAACCGACAAAAGCTGCCACAAGCTGACGGACCTCGGCTCGCTTGGTGGCATTGTCGTTACCGAGAGTGGTCAAGCTGCACTGTCATCACAGTCGCTGGCAACTCTGGCAGGGCTCGCAAAGTCTGTGCCGCTTGAGGGGGTCTTTTGGTACACATGGATCACGACCGACCGAAGCACTGATAAGCCTTGGGAGTACGCCGGACTCAACTGTGTTGACTGTGTTTTCAAGACGATCTATCGAACGGTCAACGGCAAAAGGAAAGCGATACGGGTTCCGGACGCCGCGATCAAGGTGCGTCGCAAAGCGAGCTACAACAGCTTTAAAGCAAAGGCACTTGCTTTAGAGGGTTGTAAGGCAAAGAGCATTGCCACGGCCTGCCTTCGTTAGTTGACTTGCGCTAGTGGGGCCTGATTCGCGGCGCTACGGCGTCTGTCCCCGTTCTCCGTTGCGCAATCAATTCGCTTCTGGCAGACTCGGCGGAGTGATCAAGCGCTTAATACTTGCGCTCGTCGCAGCCTCACTGGCTGTCGGCGCGGCCGCCACAACTGCATCGGCAGCTACCTCCGTCCGCTCAAAGGGCGCCGTAAAGCAGGGATTCATTGGCACGAACATGAACCCGACGGAGTTGCGTAGCCGCCACATTTCACTGGCTGTCGAGATTGAGCGTGCGGCTGCCGCCGGAGTTGAGCAGATCCGTTTCCCGCTCTACTGGTCGAATATTCAGGCCTTTAAGCGCGGTAGTTACGACTGGCGGGAGCTTGATTCGTTTGTCACGCTCGCGACTGCCAAGAAGATCAAGCTGCTGCCAACCCTGATCGGCGCGCCCGAATGGGCAGCGGAAGACCTCAGTGTCAGCAGCCATGTAACTAAGACAAAGATTCCAACTGAAGCGAACTTCGTCAGGTTCGCAGCTTTCGCAAAGGCGGCGGCGGCCCGTTACGGCAATGGCGGGAGCTTCGCGACGGCTAAGACAAACCCGATCACTGTCTGGCAGGTTTGGAATGAGCCCGACCACGCACAGTTCTGGCCGCAGGTAAGGGATAGTGCTTGCACGAAGAGCAAGCCACGTACGCCTGCTGGCGGCAAGGTCCTGCCCAAGTTAGACGCTAAACAGCATCTGGTTTGCTGGTACACCGAGGTGCCGCGAAAGTGGGCGCCCGAGTACGTGAAGATGCTGAAGTTCGTGCGCGGCGCTCCAACTACGAACGTTGGAGGAAAGACTGTTCCCGGAACCGGTCTGCTTGGTGGCGACCCGAACACGAAGGTGATGTTGACGAGCTTCACCAGTGCTGGCCCATACAGCCTTGCGCTTGTCTACGGAGCGATTAATGCCAGTTATAAGTCAATTGGGCCGGCCGGATTCTTTGACAGGGCAGGTGTGAATGTCTTCCCGTCAAACACGCGACTTGAGGATTATGGGACGAAGATCAAGGCCTTCAAGGATGCGATGACCAAGGCCAAGGATGTGACTGCCAGTGGTGCGCCGCGAGCACCGATCTACCTGACCGAGTTTGCCTGGCTGTCAGGCCGCTGTGACGCGAAGGTGGCCAGCTATATCTACAAGGGGCCAGCCTGCAGCAAGATCAGCTATTTCGGGCAGCTTGAGACAATGGTTGTGACCGAGAACAAGCAGGCCGACCTCGCCTCACGCTCACTGACCTACCTCGCGAACCCGCGCAATAGCCTGCCGCTTGAGGGCGTCTTCTGGTTCACATGGATGACTAGTGACAGCTCCTCCAACCTGCCTTGGGAGTACGCAGGGCTGAACTGCTACGACTGCTATAAGAATGTCCTGACTAAGGCGACAGTCACCGTAATCGTCAAGAAGAAGCCAACCAAGGTTCTGCAGACGACAATCACCCGGTCGCTCGTTCGCGGCGCATTCCGTAAGGAGTCCTACTACGGCTTCCAAGCTAAGTCCTTGGCGCTTGAGGGCTGCAAGGCGAAGTTGCTCGCCGATCGCTGCTCAAAGTAGTCGCCCTGCGGTCAACCCGGTAATGACGGCCACCACTCCACGCCGTCTGTCACCAGAAGCGCGCCGTGAACAGATTCTCGATGCTGCGGAGCGGCGCTTGGCGAGGACTCCGATTGGACAGGTGTCAATCGTCGACATCGCAGGCGAAGCGGGTGTTACGCCGCGGCTAGTCCAGCACTACTTCCACGGCCTTGAAGAGGTCCACCTTGCGCTCGCAGCGAGGCTGATTTCGCAGATCGGAGCTGGAGTTATTGATCACAGCAGGCCACCGGATGATGTCGGCACGCGGGCGCTCGTCTGGGGAAGGACCGACCGGATGCTGGAAGTGATCGGTGCACATGGCGACCTATGGCTTGCGATGGGAGCGCGGCGCCCAGAGGAATTTACAAATCCGGACATCCAGGCCCTGATTGTTGGCATCACTGACGAGCTCGTCACCCAGACACTTTCCCTGATCGATGGATTGATTGAGGACACACCACTTGTTCGTTCGGTCATGGCGTCGGTCGCGTTGTTCTTCACTGAAACCTCGCGTGAGTGGCTGAATGGCCGGTTGACGCGCTTTCAGGCAACGACGCTGCTTACGGACACACTGCTGGCGCTCGCGAACAATGTTATTCCGGCTCTTGAGCGTGACCCCAGCGGGCCTGAATCCAGCTGAGCACCTTTAGCCAGTCAATCATTACAAAGGCGATTAGGAAAAGGACCGAAAGAGCGCTGATTACAAGCGCCTGCGGCGAGTGCCAACCGCCAGCAATAACGACATCGATTGTCGCTCGAGCACCAATCGCCAGCGTTACGTAAATCGTGTAGCTGACCATTCTGCCGAGCAGGAACGCCAGCCCGATTGGCTTGAGCGGAACTTTGGTAAGTGCTGCTGCTTCAAAAAGCTGGGCTGAGGGTAGTGGCGAAAACATGAAGAAAGCGAGGGTCGCAACTGTGCCCTTGCGACTCTGGGAGATTGCCTCGCCAACCGCTTCAATTCCCTCCAGTCGCTTGGCGGGAAGCAGCTTGCGACCCCAGCGCCGAAAACCTGTCGCCAGCGTCAGGCGACCGGCGGTGGCGGCAAGAGCGCCGACCGGTATCAAGGCAATCTCCGGAATACCCCAACTCAGTTCGGCGCCAACAAGTACCGCCCAGGTCGGCGGGCCAAGAGCTGGCATGCAGTTGACGAGGTAGACGATTGCCGCCGTCGCGAGGATGTAGCCAAATTGACCCACTTGGCCTCACAACCTAGTTGGAACCCGAATTGGCGGAAGGGGCATAGCAATTGGCACATTGGCTTAGTAGGTCGGGTACCCTTTACGCGCGTGCTAGCTAGTCGCTTCCTCACGACACGATGGTCAGCTGCCAATCGCTGGTTAGTTGGGGGCATGCTCGCCCTGGCTGTTGTCTTAGTGCTGCCCGCTGGCGCCTCTGCGGCGATTCCCGCGCCAGCGCTTGCCTGTAGCTCGGATTCCGGCAACTGCGATGACGGCTACTGGTGGCAGTCAGCTCCGACAATTCTGCCCACGCTTGGCGCACCTGGCACGCCGACTGTTGCCTGCTCGCTGAGGCGCACCGAGAATATTCCTGCCGCTGGAGCTGCTCTTACAACACCAACATGGACGGGCTCGGGCACCACGAATTGCGGCGGTTCGCAGCAGCAGCTCTCACCGAAGCTCCCAGCAATGACCGACGGCTGGTACCGGTTTGACTATTCGGTAACCAACAGTTCAGGAACTGCGAAAGCAACGATTAATTTCGGTATCGACACAGTCAAACCGGGGGCTGTGACTTTCACCTATCAGTCCACTGGCGGCGTGGTTGATCCTGCCTTTGATTTCTCAGCGACAGACGCGCGATCGGGCGTAGTTCGCTACGACTGCCGCACCACTAAGGTTGGTGACACTCCAAGTGACGCGGGCTGGGCGGACTGCTTCCCACCGTTCGCAATCGGTTGGAATCCAATCGATGCAGAGGCTGGTGCTTTTGTTCTTGAGGTGCGGGCTGAGGATGCTGCCGGCAACCAGGCAAGCTCGATCAGCTCACGCCAGTTCACGCAGGTCACTGATACGCCTGTTGCGACTGCTGCGCCGGTAATGAGCGCGTCAGGTGCACTCA
>Ga0194041_10000987_pt1 | contig 11864 bp, 12 predicted proteins | sample JunL449m_MetaG_FD_160082 | JGI IMG/M metagenome (GOLD analysis project Ga0194041, IMG submission 160082) | Anoxic zone freshwater microbial communities from boreal shield lake in IISD Experimental Lakes Area, Ontario, Canada - Jun2016-L442-9m | ecosystem: Environmental > Aquatic > Freshwater >...
ATGTAGTGGTTCTAGCCGCAAACGCTGACTACGTAAACCCTCAATTGCCAATTAATCAAGTGCAACTTGCACTTGATCAATTCCTTCGGAATTCTGAGGAGTGGGTCCTAGTTCCTGTTCCGTTAATTAATCAAAAGGTAACGCTCTATACGCGGACTTTACCTTGACACTTTTGTTACAAATGGAGCACACACTTCCAAACAAATAAAGCTTTCGCAAAACTGACAACTTCACCGTCGTCTATGTGCTAAATCCAGAGTCACTGAGGGATTCAATGCCAATTAAATTTGAGCCTAAGATTTGAATGTGGGCCCATGTGTAAGCATTATCTATCCAAATTTCGACTTAAAAACAGGCCTCTTAATCCAAAATGTATTGCTGTGGACAACGGCTCAAAATGTTGCCCCTGACAGATTTCAAATAATTATTGCAACAGCAGAATTGAGTCTGGTTGACCGTCAAATATTGAAGAGTTACCTCCGAGAAGGCGACGAAATTGTAGAAGTTTCAGATAAGGAAAACGATAATTCAATGTGGAATGCTGCCGCTAAAAAAAGCAGGCATGAAAATTTATTATTTGTAGAAGGACACGTAACTCCAGATCAACATTTTTTAAACAAAATGTTGAGCTACATCGAGACCAATAAAGAGGCAAAAGCTATAAACACCAACTCTTTGAACACAAAAAACAGTGGGTTTGAGCTCATAATGGACAAATGGTTTGATGAAACGCTACAACTAAGATCCAAAAGTCATTCTTTTACATTCTTGACACGACAATGCTTTATGTTGAAGAAGTCAGTTTTTGAAAAATTTGGACCGTTTATCTCGGAGTTTGAGCAGTTTGGTCCGCCATATTTGTCCGCTATATTTGCCGAGAACCAGATCAAGATTGAAACTGTGAATTTTTCAAATTTAATTCATGAAAATGAAAAAATGATATCTCACCATCACATAGCAACACGAAGTTACGTGCGTGGATATGTGAAAGCTAAAGATCAAATCGACAATGAAGTATTAACCAGATATTTTGGTGTTAATCCCGATTTCATCAAAACAGATCTTAGGTTGCGTCGATTTCTCAAAAAGAGAACAAAGCTTTCGCTGCTCAGAGTCAATTTGACGTCTTTTTATAGAAAACTAAGAATTCGTGCAATTGAATTAGTGATAATGAATATCAATATTGGAATTCAACTGAAGTATATTTTGTTTAAAAAAGTTCACAGGCTTGTGGTTGTTGACCAATACGAGAAGGCACTGTTGCATGGATTTCGAGACAATGGCTGATCTCGATCTTGCAATATTGCTCATATATTCGAGTGGGTATAAGGAATTCTTACAGAATATCCTGCGAAATTTTGAAGAATTAGCATTTCATGATATCACTATAAAAATTCTTGCTCCGACCGCGCAATTATCTGAACTCAATGAGATTAAGAGTGAATTCAACTTAAAAATACTTATAGAGCCAAACATATATTTGGATCAAATATTTTCAGGAAGAACTCAATCATTTGATTTTGACACTGCATCTTTTAATCTGATGATGCAGCAAAAGGTTCTATTTATTGAAAGAAGTTTACGAGATTATAAATATGTAATCTATTCTGATTTGGATGTTGCTTGGCTAAAGAATCCTCTTCCATTGTTATTTGAAATATCAAAAGAGTTTGATGTCGCGTTTCAAAGCGAGGTTCAGGCAAGCGCTCGGCCGGTATTGTGTTTTGGCTTTGTGTCAATCCGATCTACAATTTTTTCGAGATTTTTATTTAGAAAACTAGTGAGAAAGCTGGTTACCAGTTCCATTGATAATTTGGTTGTAGACCAAGAGATACTGAATGAGTTTTACAATGAAAGTCTATTATTTCGCAAGAGATTGTTTCCGTTACCTGAGGGTCTGTTTCCAAATGGTTTGCTATACAAAATTTTAGATAAAAACGAAGATGATGAACTTTTGACTAATCAACTGCAACCATTTATTTATCATGCAAATTTTCTTATTGGTACGACGGCAAAAGCGCGATTTTTAAGTAAATATGCAAATTGGGATTTTAAATTGAAATAGAATCAAAAGTGATACGACAACTTGTTTTTTCTATTTTTAAAATATTTGAAGTTAATTGATTGTTTGTCAATTTTAAATATTCCTTTGGCCAGAAGTATTCGTGGTTTTACACGTTTGATTCAACGTCTATTACAATTTTTGCATTCGGTTGGAGGTTTTGGTGCTGTTGACTTCGACATTAAGGATGGCGAACGGGTGTTTTCGAAGATATTCGAGCTAATTCAGAATTGACTTCACAAAGGTCGCTATCGTTCTATGCGCTTAGACATTCAATGTCACCCCACATATTGGTTTTTTATCGCAGAACAACTTCTTTTTTGGCCTTTAGTGTTCCCAGCTTTGAGTGAGTAGAAGTCTCTCTGTGTATTGGTCGGGTTTAGCCAATCGTTCAGTTATGTTCCTGACTTCGAGCTCTTCAAGGCCAGTGACCATCTGGATGTCAATTTCTTTGGACTCATTTAAACTCAGGAGCTCTGCACCGAATACATTCTCAACAAACGACCCGAGTTTGTATATTGGAATCACAATAGTCTGATGGCGAAAAGCATTAGATTTTAGGAATGTTTTTGGAAATAAGTCTCGATAGTTAAATAGACCTTGCCCAAGCAACTCCGCTAGTAGTTCCGGCAGGTTTGTGCGGAGTTGGTTCCTTACGCGCGGCGCTATCAGCTTCAATTGAATTATATTCAGGAATTTTTCTACGTCCATTGGATTTCTTAACTCCCCCTCTGAAAGCCGGTCTTTTTCAGCATTTAAACCAGGGAACGAACGATAAGGGTTTACATATCTGAGTGAGCCATCTCGATGAACTTCGAATGATGTGTCAACTGTCCAGTCAATTATTTTGCTGTAATAGCGAATCCATGACAAGAGACGGTCCGATGTTGGTCGATAATTGATGAGTATGGTCGCACTTTGAGGCAAATCGAAATGCCATCCATTTGCAAACGACTGGTGAGCAATAGACATGATCCAAGGACGATTCATCGCAACATGCGATTGCAGGCGATCAAGAATGGCTTCGAATTCGGCTTTCGCCTGCGCGTTGCCCTCTAGATTCGTAACAAGGACCTCGTTAAGCGTAAAAAAACCAGAATTAGGGACAAGTGACCGACGTAATGACGTTCCTGCGGACTTTGGAGGATGTGTGAGAATGTAACCTCGCTGATTCCACAACAGGTTCCTTAAGCGAGAATCAATATACATTTTGGTTTAGATGCTAACGCATGCCTCAATATCAGGCGAAAAATACAGCTTGGTGTTGGACCAAAGTTCTAGTTCAAAAAGCCTTTCAGCAGAACCCGAAATAGGAAAACCTCTGGAAACGCTCCTTTTACTTTGGGTTTGCCTATGAATTGCAGGCAAACCCAAACGCACCGCTTTCCCACTAGGCAATCTAAACCAATTCAATGGCACACAAGTCCTCGGCACTTACTTAAGCATATTGAAAATTATCTAGAGGATTCGAGTACGGCTTGTCTAGATATTGCTGAACTAACTATTCTCTTTTTATTCAGGAAAATCCATGTTTAAAACCTTTTCGGAGATTGGTGCGCTCGACCGCTCGACGCCGACCGAGAAGACATCCTTAAGCGAGGATGGAAGCAATAGGGCACGAAACACCCGTGCCTCCGATGCCGCAATAACCGTTTGGATTTTTCTCTAAATACCGCTGGTGATAATCCTCAGCCATAAAAAACTCAATTGCTGCAAGGATCTCCGTTGTAATTGCTGGGTATCGTGCAGCATTAAGTTGCTCGTTGTATACATCTTTGCTTGCAAATGCCTCGACGCGTTGAGTCTCTGTTGTGTACATAATCATGCTGCGGTATTGAGAACCCACATCGTTACCCTGGCGCATGCCTTGGGTTGGGTTATGTGACTCCCAAAAAGTTTTCAACAACATCTGATACGTGATTTGGGATGGATCAAATACCACCTGAACCACTTCAGCATGACCGGTATCCAAATAACACACGTCTTTGTATGTTGGATTTGCAGTCTGGCCGCCGGCATATCCGACCGCGGTCGACGTCACGCCCTCGAGTTGCCACAGCAAACGCTCTGCTCCCCAAAAACAGCCCATTCCAAAGATCGCCGTTTCTAGATCAATTGGAGTATCTCTTTCCATGCTGACAGGATAGAGCACAATCATGAGCACCTTTCAGCCAGTCGTCCGAAACATTGAAATCGCAGATCTACCAAGGGTGCTCGAGATCAATAACGCAAATACGCCTGGAGTCAGCGAGCTGAAATTGTCTGAACTTGAAGTAGATCTCAGCAATTCGCTACACGCACTAGCGATAGACAACGAATATGGTGAAGTCTGCGCCTTTTGCATCACGTTTGATCCAGGTGCCCCAGATGCCGGAGATAACCATCGATGGTTTGCCGAACGTTATGAGAGTTTTGTCTATCTCGACCGTATTGCGATCAATTCGAATCATCAAAACCGCGGACTTGGAGCATTGCTCTATCAATCTGTTGAGCAACACATGCTCAAATCTGCAGAGCATTCACTCTTATGTTGTGAAGTAAACCTCGAGCCGCCGAATCCGGGCTCGCTGCGCTTTCACCAACGCATTGGCTTTACTGAAGTTGGTCAATCAATTCCAGAATATGCAAACTACCGAGTGAGTTATCTGTCAAAATCTATAAGTGAACGTTGATGCGCCCCTCATTTACTGGAACAGGGTTTCGTCAATATTCAAGACTCGAGCTGGCGAAATCGGCTCAGTCACAATCGGGATTGCAACTTTTGGAGCGCTAACCAACTGGAAGATCCTCAATCCGCTTTTTGTTCGTTGGCTTTACTGGGGAGATCCATCAGCAGGATATTTGGGTTGGCAGTTTTTCAGAAAAACAGCACTTCTACAATTTCCAATTGGCGTATCTCCAAACTATGGAGTCGGTTTTGCTTCATCAATCATGTACACCGATTCGGTTCCATTAATCGCAATTCCACTGAAATACATATCATTCCTATTACCTGCTAATTTCCAATATTTCGGTTTATGGATTTTGGGTGGTTTTGTTCTACAAGCTTGGTTTGCATGGAAAATCCTTGCTCGCTTATCAAAAAGTTTGACACTCAATCTGTTTGGTGTTTTTTTGATTACAAATGCACCAATTTTTGTATATCGCTTAGTGCACGATGGTTCAGGGCATATTGGTTTTATCGGCCAGTTCCTTTTACTCTGGGCGATCAATAATTATCTTGAACCAAAATCAACTCAACGGAATTGGCTGAAACTTATTTGCCTGACACCGTTGATATCTTTGGGCCTCATACCAATGGTTATGTCGTTGTATGTATTTTGGTTGACCAAAAATTTCATTACTGATACAAACCCGATCCCAAAAAGGTTTCAGTCTGCTGCAAGTAACCTCATCTGTTCGATTTCATTGTTACTAGTAGTCATGTGGGTGTCCGGGGCATTGATGGTTTCAGATCCATCTGATTCTGGTTTTGGAACATACCGAACATCACTAACTTCTTTGATTGACCCTAAACCACTTAATTTGTTCTCCTTCTCGAAGTTTGTGCCAGACATAGGAAGTCTTCCGGGCACCCAAGAAGGCTTTGCGTTTCTGGGCGTTTCGGTAATTGGACTCTTACTGATTAGCTTATTTGTGTTATCCAAAATACGAAATCCATTTAATATCAAAACCTTGGCACCACTTGTCCTCGGTTCGGTTGCAATGGGGATCTTTTCTCTTTCGAACCGTGTTTCTTTCGCCCAACGGGAAATTTTTACTTACCCAATCCCTGGCTCAATTATGCATCTCATTGGTCCATTTCGGTCATCGGGTCGCTTCGTCTGGCCACTCATCTACTTAGTAATGATCTATGGGCTTGTTTGTCTCTCAATAATTATTCAAAAAAGACCATTCTTCGGATTCGGTTTTTTAGTCATATTGTTTCTTACTCAAATTTATGATTCAACTGAGGTCTATTCACATACTCGCCTTCGCTTTGCCGAAAGCGCATTTACTGCTCAACTTGTCTCTGAGCAATGGGATGAGATTGCCCAGAGATACGACCACTTGATTGCCATCCCTCCACTCAACAATGACCCCGGATGGTTTGAGTTAGCTTTGCTTGCAAATAAATGGAATTTGACAACGAATTCCACATACTTGGGACGAATTGATATGCAAAAATTTGAATCAGCGGCAGTAAGAGCACAATTAGATCTTGAGTCTCTTCGGTTTGACTCACACACTATGTATGTCATAACTAATTATCCGCCGAATCCAATGGATCAAATAATTCTTGATACGTATGGACCAGCAACTACGGGACACACAAAGGCGTACTCGTTGGATGGTTTTACAGTCATTGCACCATGAGTTCGGTTTACTCACCAATAGAATTTCGATTATGTTCGCTCGTAGCAATCACATGATCGCTTCCTTTCGGCGCAGGAATCAAAATTTAATAATTGCCTTCGCGTTAGGAACAACAGTTTTTGTTTTTGTAACGGGTGGAAGAATCCTTAATCCTACCAACCATAACTGGTTGATGGTTGGAGATTCGGCTCAGCACTACTTTGGTGGTGCTTTTTTTCGGCACACACCGATATTCCAATGGCCAATTGGCAAGAATCGTCCACTTGGAATGGAACTTTCGAGCTCCATTGTCTTCACTGACTCGATACCAGTCGCAGCATTAATCGTAAAACTCTTTGGACCGATTCTTCCGCATTCGTTTCAATACTTAGGAATCTGGATTTGGGGTTGCTTCGTTCTTCAAGCACAACTTGGACAACTGTTACTTCGAAAATTTCTAAGTGCATCCCTGCATATCTGGCTTGGAACATGCTTTCTTCTCATATCGCCTCCATTTACTTACAGACTCATACACCAAGGCTCTGGACATATTGCCCTCGCTAGCCAATGGCTAATTTTGGCAGCATTCATTCTGTACTTTCGCAGCGGCAGTAACACTACGAGATGGGCATTCTTAATCTCACTATGTTGGCTTATTCAGGCATATTTTGTTCCAATGATTGCGGCGGTTTGGCTTGCATCCCTGTTGCAACGAATCATGAGAGAAAAGAAGATCGTTGGTGTTGGAGTGAGCGTGCTCATTGTTGCAATGGTGTCAACAATCGTGATGTGGTCCAGTGGGTATTTCATGATTGGGAGTAATTTCAATCCCGATGGTTGGAATTATGTTTTTAGATGGCAGCCACTTTCCCTTGTTGACTCTGGGACTGATTGGTCAATGGGGTGGTCGCATTTCTTACCGAATCTGCCACAGTTGGTAGGAGATACTGAAGGTTTTAGCTTTCTCGGTATTGGTGTACTTGCTTTGGCTTACATCTGTGTTTACAAGTCATCTCATACGAGAAAGGTTCTCGTGGCGATCATGTTTACTATGTTTGCGTTTGCAGTTTTTCGCCCACTAAATCAATTAATCGCAAAAACAACACTCTTGGTTCTTGCTGTATTTATCTTCAACTATATGTTTCACATATACAAGGAGCGGCGTGCCAACACTATCTTTCCTCTGCTAATTGCTGTCTTGGGTCTTGCTCTCTACTCGATGACTAATCACATCGGTTTCGGTGAGCGCACCATATTCGAATATCCACTCTTCACTCCTCTAAAACAATTCACTGAGACTTTTCGAACTCACGGCAGGTCAATTTGGCCCGCCTACTATTTGCTTGTAGTTGGTCTGATCGTCATTACCTGTAGATCATTTAGCCGACGAACAACATCAATACTCCTTGCCTTGCTACTTGCGATCCAATTAGTAGATTCTTTACCGGCTGTTAATTCTGCAAGAAGCCGATTCACAATCAGCACTCATTGGAGCTCTCCTTTTACCGATCCGATGTGGAAGACATTGTCCTTGAATCGATCAAACGTCATTGTCGTGCCGCCGCTCAATCATGATGACGCTGGTCTATGGATGGCTGTCGACGACTTTGCAATCAACCATAGGATGAACACAAACTCAGGATACTTTTCGCGATATAGCCAGACGCTTTATGCCGACATGACTTCAAAATATTTTCAAGACGTTCAAAGCAATAATCTTGATTCGAAGACTATTTACATCATTAACGATGAGGCATTATGGAATTTGCTAATCAGAACGGGCTCCAGGAATCGATTCCGCGGAACATTAAATGAATTTCACGTCATAGCACCTTGAACTTTGTGCTTTGATTTAATTTGATTTTGCCTTTGCCTTTGCCTTTGCCTTTGCCTTTGCCTTTGCCTTTGCCTTTGCCTAGTTGGTGTATTGTTCAATTCATGATTCAGTTACTACGAAAAATTAGAACTTTTCTGATTCATATCAAAACAAAAGTCATGGCTGATCCCCTTGCCGAATTAACAGCGCTAAACCTCATCCAGCATCTACAAGTTGGAGAAACCTGGTTCCCCTCTTCAAAACGTCGGCTAAATCCACTGACCTGTGATCCAATTAGATATTGGTCGCAGTCTGATGAAGACACGATTACATTAAGGATTTTGGGTCGACTCGGGATTACATCACCAGGTGCGTTCATTGAGTTTGGGGTAGGTGACGGTCGAGAAAACAACACACTCGTATTACTTGCCCATGGATGGCGTGGGATTTGGATTGGAGGCCAGGACATCATCTTTGAGCCAGCCAAAGACGGACGCCTTGATTTTCGAAAGACTTGGATAACTTTGGAAAATATCAAACTAACTACGGACGAACTCGTTCAGAAACACAATCTAAATCCTGTTGATCTAGTTTCTCTTGATCTGGATGGAAACGATTTGCACTTTACAAAACTGCTGCTCGAGGGTGGTCTTAGACCAAAAGTTTGGATTGCTGAATACAACGCACGGTTTCCAGTTGGGGTCGAATGGACTGTTCCTTACGACGCATCTCACACATGGAGCGGGGATGACTATTGGGGGGCATCGTTTACTTCGTTTTGTATTCTCTTTAAACAGTACGGATACTTCCCAGTAGCTTGCAGCATCCTAGGTGCAAATATTTTCTTTGTTCAGAAAGCTTACGAATCAGAATTTAGGGACACTCCTAAGGATGTGCACCAAATTTATCAACCACCCCTCCATTATTTAGTTCCAAAATGGGGCCATAGGGCATCAGCAAAAACCTTGCGGCTACTGACAGAAAACTAATTCTGTTTAGACTTATGGTGCGCTCGGCCGGAACGCAAAATGACAAATCTCTTTTGAGAATTTAGTTGCAATCTTGCATATGTAATCTTTTTTATCAGAGTTATATTGCGCTTTAGTGTGGTTCATCGAGATATCTTCGTAGCTTTTCTATTTAATTCAAAATATGTTGCAACTCTTCAGAAGGGTACCCGTAACTGAATTTCCAAGTGACTGCATTGTGGTAGTTTCTGCCGCAGTAGCCTGCAAGAAATATTGGAGTGATGATTAAAATTTCAAAATTGGTAGTCCACCCAAAAAACATGAAGTTAGCGGTTCATTTTTTGGTCTCCTTATTATCTAACTTTTTTGCATTGTATGCAATGAACTTTGATTTGATTACATGTCTACGGATTTCAGTTTTTATTTCTTTTGTGTATTTCTTGATGTCAAAATTGCATTCCCAAACAAATAATGGGGTCTATTTAGAAAATTCAATCAAGGTCGCCTTACAGGTTGCTTATTTGGCGTTTAGTCTCACACTTTTTGTGTCATTTGAATCAGCAATTTTTCGTTTTGCTTTGATATTTCTTTTTCCAATAATCTTGTTACTCCTAAGAACAATAAATTTCTGTATTCAAACCACTGCTCACGAAAGTTGGAGGAATCGTTCGTCATCAGAAATTTATCTAATAGCACAGACACTGGTTTATTGGGTTTTGTTTTTCTGGGGATGGAAGTCATTCCTGTTTACAGCTTTGGCTTTTACATTCGTAATTGTTTTAAAGAGATTTTTTTGGTCTCATAAAGCAGGATCAGTAATACTTTTTCCTGTTATCAGCACATTTATTATTTTTGTTGGAGCGACGCTTAGTCGCAATGCAGTGCGGCCATACTCGACAGATTATTTATTGAGTTATGACCAGATTTTCCGTGGGTCAATCGCAACTGGTTTAACGCGATGGGGCCTTAATAACATTAATTTTGGTTATGGACATAGGCTCCCCTACCACTGGTTGGGTGAATCCATTACGGGTCTTCTGGCACGGGTTGGAGGGATTTCAGAAATTGAATCCATTTCACGTATTTCGCCCTATTTTGGGATGTTCTTTATTGTGATCGTATGTGTCACCCTTTTGATTGCCCTCAACGCAAGTTTGCAAGTTGCTGTTGCAGTGGTGATCTTTTTCGCATCATTCAATAATCATTTAGACCCAACATCCATTGGCACCCTTTGGGGTGCTGCCATGTTCATGGTGTCATTGCTGTATGTTTTGACTGGATTAAACGAAGAATACAAATACCGATCAGCAATATTGATGTCTGTGCTCGCTGCTTTTACGATTCTTTGCCAGAGTGTGTTGGGATATATCTTGGCGATGAGCATTATTGGGTTGTTTATTTTGAAAACCTTCACCCAATCAGACAAAAAGTTAATTTATTATCGAATTATTTCACTTTTGATTTTGGTATCTGTTGCGATCCAACTATTTTTCTTTCGCGCAAACTCCAGGTTCGAGGAGAATGGGATCGTTGGTCTCAATAATTGGCTTAAATTTCCTGGCTTACCAATTCAAATTGGTGGCTCGCCCTTCAGTGTGTTGAAGGCAGTCCAATTGAATTCGCTTTTCTATATCTTTTATGTAGTAGCAATTTTTGGAGTAATACTTTTCAATATTTTTCGCACTGACCTTCTAGGCACAATCTCTAAGCTATTTCTATTTCAACTGATTGCTGGTTTTGTTTTATTAAATCTAATTGATCTAGGTGAATACAACAGTAAGTTCTTAGCTCCGATTGGTCTTCTAGGAGGCTTCCTCGGATTTTTAACTATCTTTCAGTTCTTCGAAAGTGTCTGCAGAAGCCGGCTTGGCTTGACAGCCATTTGTGCTGTGGTTGTGCTTTCATTCGTCCTACAACTTAACGAAGTTCGTGTTCCACTAATTTCTGCCAAAGAGGGACTCGTTTATCTGTTCTTCATAGGTATCTCATTTGTGTTGGTTTTTTTTGGCGTACTGAATTTTCGACGTGACCGAACCAACAAGTCTGTTTCTGGCGTGGGTTTGATAATCATGATGCTCTGCTCTACATTTTTTGTTCTGCATAACGTCGAATCCTGGCGATCTAGCAGAGTTTTCCTAAAACGTTCTTCAATGCAGGCAATGTTTGGAGGCGATGCAATACAAGAGTGCCTCCAATTTGTGAAAGTCAAAACACCTAATACTTCTGTAATTGCGACGAGTTTGTGGAGAATTCCGGGCGGGGTCGATGAGAAGTATTTCCTTACAAGCTTAATGACGAATCGATTGGTGGTTTTAGATGGTCCCGTTTATTCTAAAATGTTGGATTGGCAATCTCTAACGTATTTCGAGGATTTGAAAGATATCCATACTTCATTTGCCAATACGTTAGATAAGGCTTCACACGATCAACTAGTCAATCTGGGCGCATCCTATTTTCTTCTTGACACACGCTCTGAAAACCCAGATCGCACCTGGTCTAGTTTGGTTAATGAAAATGTCGTCTTTGGCAATCAGGATTGCAGCGTGATCAAACTATGATTTCAAAGGATTTGGTGCGCTCGGCCGGAGTCGAACCGACAACCTTCTGATCCGTAGTCAGATGCTCTATCCATTGAGCTACGAGCGCTTAACAGTGACTTAGTCTACTTGCCACTGCGATAACG
>Ga0194041_10000992_pt1 | contig 11843 bp, 14 predicted proteins | sample JunL449m_MetaG_FD_160082 | JGI IMG/M metagenome (GOLD analysis project Ga0194041, IMG submission 160082) | Anoxic zone freshwater microbial communities from boreal shield lake in IISD Experimental Lakes Area, Ontario, Canada - Jun2016-L442-9m | ecosystem: Environmental > Aquatic > Freshwater >...
CCAGATAACTATAAAATTAAAGTAGATAATTTTGCCAAAGAGAAAGAAATAGATATCTTTGTTTAATATAAAAATATAAACTATGAGAAACTTCATTATCACAGCAATTTTAATAGCTTTTTCTTTTACTTCTTGTAAAAAAGAACCTTTGGAATCTATTAAACCACAGACTACTATTAATAACCCAGCTAATGTTAACCCTATCGGTTATACTTGGGAACTTTATTCAGGTAGAGTTTTTGTTAAAAATTTAGATAATGGTACTACATCTTATTACGACCACTTCGGCCCAAGTAAGACTTCTAGTAACTTAGATGTTTTCTCAGCTTCATGGATTCCTTTAGATATTATTACTAAAGGTATGACAACCTGGAAGTTTACAAGTTCAAACCAATTTATCTTGGACGGCGGTTCAACTTATAACTATAATGTTAATACTAACGGTATCTTTAATGTTTATGGTTTAGAAAGTGGTTCAGCTCGTAACATAGAAATACTTCATTCTACTAACGATTATATGAATGTTAAAATTTATGAAAGTAATGGTAATGACGGTACTTATAACTATTCTTTTTACACTATATTAACGTTTGTTAAGGTTGGTACTACAACTACACCATTAGAGTATAATGTACCATCAGGCTACATGTATAACGGTATAATAGGTGGAACTACTACAACTGTAACAAGTTTAATGGGAACTAAATGGGTTGTTACAAAATACATTCAAAGTCTTGTACCAACTTATCCTAACGATACTTTAGATTTTATCTCTAATACACAATATACTATCAATGGTTCTACACCACGTAATTACAGTATGAGTAGTATTGTTGGTAATAACATGAAAAGTTTATCTCTTTATTCTTTCACCACGGTTGGTGGTGATTGGGGTGGAGAAGTTCAAGGAACTTTCATTAATGATTGGGTTATCAATAACTCCCTTTTTTCTGATATGTTCAATACTTCTACACCTAGTATCCGAGTTTGGATGGTAAGAGTTAATTAAAAAAGGGACCTTATGGTCCCTTTTTTTTAATCTTCTCTTTTAAATTTTTTATCTACATAGATTGCTTTGTTCTTTATCTCTCTCTGTTTAACAGATTTTTTCTTGAACACTTTCCTCTCATTAAGTTCTCTAGCTTGTCTAACTTTAATTACTTTCGACTTTAATTCTTTTAGGGCTCTTTCGATACCACCTTTTTCTTTTACTTTTACTATTAACATATACAATAAATATAACATTTACTAATAAAAATCAACATTGTTTTTATTTTAGTGTGGATAACGTTTTAAGTCATAGACCTTTGATATTTATTTTAAACCTCAGTCAAATGTTAGGTAGTTTATTAAATATAAAAATGTTTCACAACCCTATTCAGGGTATAAGAATTAGTTCCCAATATAATTTATTAAAAAATGGATATCGTCAGAATTACCCTTCAGGGTTATGGCTACGATGTGGTAAGGGGCATTGTTGCAAAACAAGTTTACAATAGAATAAAAAATTCTAACTCCCTTGATAACATATGGATTAAAGACTTAAACAAAAAAATAGGAAAAAAATGGGAAAGTTTCACAAAAGAGTTTCATGATTACGGAATAACAAATGGTGATATAACAATTACAGTCAACGATGAAGAATTATTAAATTTACCGACAAGTGTTTTAAATAGTTATAGTTTTAATGACGTTGAATTAGTTGATTTGGAAGGGTATCATTATCCAATAACTAAAGGTGTTGTGGTAACTTCTGTACAAAAAATTGAAGGTGTTATCATGGATGTTATGTTTGTTACTGAAGACGATTTTGATTTTGGTAAATTTAAATTTATAGAAAAAGAAATCCAAGATGAAAAAGAAAATACTATTATAAGTTCTTTAATCTGTGAAGTTTACTATGACGGCGAATTAATTAAGTTTACAGGAAATAACACAGACCTGAGAATGTCAAAAATATATTTTGACACAGGAGATATAGAGTTTCAAAAAGATGAAAAAGATATTAATTGACGGATTTAAATTAAATGAGAATGTAATTATTACTTCTTTTAACCCCCCAATGAAAGGGCGTATTATGGATATGTATGAAATTGAATCTAGTATGATTCAAGACGAAACATTAAAAAAAATGTATCCAAAAATGGTACCTATTTTTGAAGTTATGTTGGAGGAAGGTAATAAATTACGTTCTTTTGTTAAAGATGTTGTTAAGAAAGCTTGATAAAGTAACCATCTTCTAAGAATTCTAAAACTTCACTAGCGTTCCAAATATAAGGACCATCACCATAAGGCGTATCACTATCTGAACCCATTTTGTTTTCTAAATGTTTAACTTCGTGTTTAGCTAGTTGAATATATTCATACATAGAATCTTCTTCTTGAGATACATAATTAGATCCAAATGGGCTTACCCAAGCTTGTACTTTATCAGGGTCTTTATCAAAATCAATATAATATAAATTACCTACTAAACGCCAGCCTGAGCTAAAAGTCAACTTCTTACTTGGTTTGGTGACGTACCATCCAGATAAATCTATATTACCTAAATCCTCAACCCAATCAAAATTTTCAGAGTCAAATTCTTCTTTTAATATTTTCTTAATAATATCTTTCATTTTACCTTTCGTTTGTGGGTCTCATACAACTAAAACCATTCCAAAGCACTTCTATATTCAAATGCTGTTAATACCTTTCGTTTGTGGGTCTCATACAACATGTCAATACAAAGTTTTTTCATTTCTTCATAATTTAACCCCATTTTTTTTAATTTTTGATAAATTTCATTGTAATCAAAGTATAAAACGGTGTTTTTTTCACCAGTTTCTATATTATCTAGGAATAAAATTTCACCAGTTTTATCAACATATTTTGACCAACCTGGTTGTTTTTTTGATCCTATTAATTCACATTCCATTAACTTATTATAAAGAAATTCTTCAGCAGGATTTGATTCTTTTTTAACCCAATCAAATTCATCAATAGATTCTCTAATAATTCTTTTTAATCTAGACTCACTTAAAGAATTAAAAACATCTTCAATATCTAAATGACCATGTTTTACAATTTCCCAACCATCAATAACTTTAACATCATGACCTTGTTTAATATAACTGTCAGTGTCAGCCCGACTCCAACCACCACTATAACCTAAACAATCAGATTCACCATAATGTTTGAATCTACCATAATGTATTAAAGAACCTATCTCTTTAGTATAAATTGGGTCTCCGTAACCAGATACATTTTGATCTTTTAAAGCTCCTGCAAGTATCTGCTCCCTACCTCTAAATTTAGGCGTTCCTGTATTACCACACCATTCCCAATCTGGGAACATTTCCTGAACTTTTGGCAAAACCATTTCAAAATCTTTTCTTTCTAAAGGTGGGTCAAAGTGAACTACTATCATTTTCTTTTATTCATAACATTTTTAATTAGATAAGCACTAGCCGAAAGTACTATACCAGTAAATAATTGTCTGCCGTCATCAATCGTAAAACCTTTTTGCGACGCAAAATCTTTTATCATATTTAATACTGGTACGGACATAAAGGTAAAGGCTAACACATCAGTCAATGAATTAATAGTTAAACCAATTTTGTTACCAACAATTTTAAAAAGTTTCATAGAACCACCAACAAAATCAATCACATTTTTAAGTTCTTTTTCTTGTCCACGATTTTGGATTAAATCCATTAAGTAATCAATTTCTTTTTTTGATTTTGATAATAGAATATAAAACGCTGTTATTAATAGAAGTGTTACATCATATTCAGTTATGTTTACACCTTTATTTTTTAAAAGTTCGTTAACAGGACCAACAAAAGCACTAATACCAACACCAAAGGTAAACATAAAATCAGCATTGATTTTCATATCTTCAGCAACCTTTTTAACTATTGATTTACTTTTAGAATCAACTTCAGTATTTTCGGTTAGGATATTTTCATACATCATATGAACTTGTCCTTCAAGAAAAACTTGTTCAACTAATAGATTTACGGATAAGGTGGAAATACTCATATGTAATAAATATGCTTTTACTACCACTTTAAAAGAAAGAAAGAATATTTATATATAAAAAATACTGTCATGAAAAAAGTAATACGTTTAAATGAAAAAGATATTGAAAAATTGGTAAACAAAATCATCAAGGAAGATGAAGAAAAGCCAGGTTTATGGGCAAACATTCGTGCCAAAAGAGAACGTGGTGAGGCACCGGCAAGAAAAGGTTCTGAAGCTTATAAGAAAGCGGTAAAAGCGGGAAAAAAAATTAACGCCGAAACAGATAACATGGAAGGAGAAGAAGGCAGCCGTTATATGTTCTTTTCAAACTTACAACAAATGAAAAGACAATGTGAATATCTTTTAGATTTTGATGAAAATCAAATTGAAGGTATATTAGAAAATGGACATGATTGGGCCCAAGACCATATTGCTGAAGCAAAAAACAATTTGGACCAAGTTTTTGATTTCTTAATGAATGAAATTAAAGGTGAGGACACTAAAGAACCACAAATGGAGGATTACCTACCAAACCTTAGAGGTAAGAAAATTTACGAAGACCAATATGGTTCAGTAGAGTTACTACCAATTCAAGAGGCTGAATATAAAGGACGTAAAGTTACATTAAACAAACCTTTTTACACACCTGACGGACCAAAGAAAAGTTCTGTATATGTAAAAAATGCTAAAGGTAATGTGGTTAAAGTTAATTTTGGTGATCCAAATATGAAAATTAAAAAATCTATTCCATCACACAGAAAATCATTTAGAGCAAGACATCATTGTGAGGCCCCAGGTCCAAAATGGAAGGCAAAATATTGGAGCTGCCGTGCTTGGTGATAAATTCAATACCCCTATAGGATTTTAACTTACCCTTAATAACTTTAGTTATATTTGACCTATCTAAATTATTTTCTTTACAAAATTTAGATAGGTCATTTTTTAATATCTCTATGATTAATTTTTTATTTCTATCATAAAGATTCACCACCTCAAGATTTAAATCATCATATTCCTGACATTTTGTTAAAATTTCATTATCAGTTTGTATGGTATCTAAAAAACAATAGTAACCATTATGCCTTTTAATATTTTTTATATGCCCTCTTAGTGTGTTAACAAAAAAATGTATTTTTAAACCATTTTGTTCACAAAAATCTTCTAAACTTTTAATTCTTAAAATATTATTTTGGTAATCAACTAAAATCCAATTTTTTGCTTTGTTCTTATTTTGTTCTATTAATCTTGGCCCATTTTTCTGACCTATTTTATTCTTATGTTCTTGACTAAATTTTTTACCTTTATTAGACATAATAAATTTTTTAACTTTTTCCTGATATTCCACACTATTTAAAGTTTTTTGCCATTTTTCTGATTTTTTTAAACCGTCAGAAATTATTTTAGATAAACATTCAGACACCATTGGTATCCTGTTTTTTTGACCACCACCTAAAATATTGTACCCATTGGGTGTTATAGAGTTTAATTGTTTTATCCAATAAATTTCTTTTTCATCCAACTCATCAAGGGATGAGGCCTCATCTATTATTTCCCAATCAAAATTTTCTATACCATATTTTTTTATAGCATTTAAAAATGGTTTGTTATTTTTATCATTCTTAGATTCTTTTAGGTGTTGACCAATTCGTTTACCCAATACCTGAATTGTTTGACCGATATAAGTTTTACCGTTTATTTTGTTTTTAACTTTATAAATTACCATAACTACAGACTATTTATTATATAAATATATGTCAAAGTCTTAATGGATTTGTAAATTATGGTAATTATGAAACATATTATTAAAGAAGTTCTCTTACCAAGATGTCGCCCAACACCATCACAATGTAAGGGATATAAAAGACCTGACCAAAGATGAGAAACATTATTAAAAAAATATTAAAAGAAGATTTTAACCCTGAAGACTTTAGTTGGGTCAATACCGAATTAGAACCCATCAGAGATGACAAACATAGGTATGATTTAATTTGCAATACAATAGCTAAAGTTAAAGAATATAAAGGTTGGAGGATTAACCAAGATAAGTTTGACGGTATAGTTTATTGGTGGGGTCAAGGTTATACAGGTATGGCAACACCTGAATGGAATGAGGATTTTAAAATACCTGTCGATATATCTTGGGGTACAGATGGTAATGATGATAATCATGAAAATGTAACCACCATACCAACACCACATTTTAAGTATGTTATAGAGGTTGAGGATTGGTATAGTACAAAATATTTTGAATTGGTTTATAATATATTAATAGATTATATGACTGATATAGAAAACAGATGGTAAGATGAAAAATTTAATTAAAAAAATATTAGATGAAAATACAACTACTTTAAATTTTGATTTAGAGGAGTCTTATTATGGTTTAAACACTAAAAATTTAATCAAAGAAAACCAAGAATTTGGTTCTGAAGATATATTATTACAAGGACATAAAGGATATAGAGGTAAAGTATTTGTTCATAGAAACTTAAATAAACCACCTTATTGGACTATTAAAGCTAGACGTGGTGAAGATGCGGGAATTGTTATCGGTTACGATAAAGCTGTTCATTTAAAGAATGTAACATTTGTTGTTGGTGAAAAATCACGTCAAAGGGTATTAGCGTCAGGACAAAAAAATGTTCATGCTGGTGTTGTTGGTGATATTGTTGACGGTGGTATGGATGCAAATGGTTGGATTCCTGTAACTTATAACCCTTATACAAATAGAACGTTTGTAAGAATGGATAATGGAGACCCTATTTTCAAAGCAAAAGAGGCAATCCTAAAAAATGAAAAAGAAGTATTTGTTAAATTGTAATGCCATATACAGCTAAGGGAAAATGTGTGTATCGAAAAGATACTGGAAAAAAAATCGGGTGTACAAAAGGCTCGGTTAAAAAATACCTTGCTGCCCTCCATGCCAACGTAAAGGACGTTAACGAGTCCGAAGAATTTGATTGGGTTAAGGATATGGACCCACTTGAATTTATTAGAAATACCTTCAAAGAAAGTGATATGGAGTATGGACAGTTAGTAAACGGTTCATACGCTTTATCAGTAGAGGTACCAAAAGAAACAAATTATTCTTATGATGAAGAAAAATCGATACAAAAAGAATTAAGACGTAGAATAGGGGTTGATTGTTATTTTTCTATGGCAAGAGGTGGTGATGATGAGTTATTAATTTCTATTACAGTTGATTCGAAAGAAGAATTAGTAAAAGTAATAGATTGGATGAAATCAGACAATAATTTACACGAATCCGAAGAATTTGATTGGGTACCTAATGAAGTTGATTTAAATGATCATAGAGTTTTATACCTTATCATAGAAGACACTTTAAAAAATAGTAATTTTAAAATAGTTAAAGAAGGGGATGTATATCATATAGAAGACGAGTATGGTGATATATATTTTTATATTTCAGAGAGAGATTTTAACATACCATTCATTTACCACGAAATTAAAGATAGTATACAGTTTTTAAAATATGAGGATGATAATGAAATGTTACCTTATTATCGAAAACTTATGAGTTTACTTAGTCCACTATACAAAAATAATATAGATAAATTATTTAAACCAATTAAAGAATCTGAAGATTTGGATTGGGTCAATGGTGTATTAGAAGACGGTATTAATATTGGTGATTTTTATAAGGTAAATATTGAATACCCAATTGTTGCTAAAGTTACTGATATAATTTTTGATGATGTTAAAGTTTTTGGTGATTATGTGGTAAAAATAAAATATTTTAATGAGGATGAGGAAGAAGAATGGGGTCCGGAAGATACTATTAACATTGATTGGATGTATCATTTAATAAATGATGATAAACATTGGATTAAAGTAACAAAGGAATATGTTGAAGAACTATTTAAGGATTATAAATACTTCAAGTCCCCAATAGGTCAGGAATCTAAAAATTTAAATGAATCTGAAGAATGGTATGATGAGATTTTAAATGAAAAACCTTTACTTAGGTTTGATGATTTAAAAGTTGGTGATATAGTTAGGATGAATCCCCAATTCTACCAACGGGACAACGGTATATATTTTTATATAGATTTATTTAAAGAGGCTACCACACATCGTAATGGTTATGCAGAAAAAGAAACAGTTGCTGTTTGTAGTTTGGTGAAAGAAAACCTTGATACAGGTAATTATTACGGTATTAGTAGAGAAACTATCAATCTTGTGAGAGGTAATAACAAACTTGTTTGGACTTTAATTTATCGTGAAGGTGTTATTGAAGAGTCTGAAGAATTTAATTGGGTCCCAAAAATGGACGATGTTGTAAATCAAGAGGGTATTATAAAAATATTACCACCAATAGGTACCAAAGTTTATGTTGAGACCCTAGATGATCACTCTGATAGTGTTGTTACATTAACAGGTGAGGTTGTTGATATAAATTGTTGTGGCGGTGATTTAGATGATATGGAATACTTTACCATGAAAATAGATGGTGGCTGGCAACAAGAATTTGGTTGGCCTTGTCCTAAACCAAAATATGGTGATAATAGATGTTGGTATGTTTATCCTAATAAATTGGATAAAGTTAAAATTTTAAGTATGCCTAAAAACATTAATGAATCGGAAGATGACTTTGAATGGGCTGAACAACTTTTTAATGAACCAATAAAAGATGTTATTGAAGGTCAATATTATCTTACTAACATTAACGGTAGAAAAATTGAGATTTTTATAAAAAAAATCTATAAAGATATTGTAACTTTTGATGCGTTAACATATGATACCCCACGCTCAGACAAACCAGTTTTATTAAGGCGTGAGATAGAATTAGATACACCATTGGGGAACGCTAAAAGACTTGTGGATAGTGGGTATTGGATACCAATTAAAAAAGAAGATAAAATGTCTAATGAAAACATTAATGAATCTGAATGGTTTGAAGATGTTGTTAAGGAACCCATAATGTTAAAGGTTGAGGAATTAGAGGTGGGGGATGTTGTTATCCCAACATGTTTTGTCCCGAAAGAATTTATTGTGACAGGTAAAGGTACTTCAGTTAAATTACTTGACGCACCCACACATTGGGTTACTTTAAAAAGAAACACCAAAGAAAATAAAGGTGGTGTTTTCTTTGAACATGATACTGAAATGGGAAGAAATTGTCGATTTGAATTGATACACCGTGAAAATGATATAATTGAAGAATCAGAAGAATTTAATTGGGTTGAAGATATTTTATCTACATCACCATTAACTTTTGGCGGTAAAGAAATAATGATTGATGTTAGTGATTTAAATCAAGATGAAAAAGTTAAGTTATTTGATATTTTAGAACCACATATAGATAAAGATTTAGCTGGTGCTAACGGTAATGGTGATTGGGGTTGGGATTGTTTAATAAAAAATAAAAAAACAAAATCATTATCTTTACATTGTGGTATTGAAGATAACGAATTTGAACCTCAAAAAGGTAGGGTTTGTTGTTTAAGTTATCTTTTTGGTGATGAAAAAGAACATAATCCAGAAAGTATAGTACCAGTTAGAGGTAAAGATTTATTGGGCCTTGATAGAAATCAACAAATAAATATGAATGAGTCTGAAGAAGAAGAATTTAATTGGGCTGAAGATATTATTGCTAATACAACTGAAGAAATAGACATCTCAAATGATTTTGATTTGTGGAAAAATAAACTAGTCGAAGGTTCTGTTGTTAAAATAACTGGTAGATGGGAAGGTATGGACTTTGAAGATGATATAGCCACAATAGTTAACTCACCAGATGAAGCAGGAAATCATTTATTAAAATTTGATAGAATTATTTATGAGTTTGGTAACGAAGATGAAGGTAATCATACACATTGTGGTGAAAATGAAACACAAAATATTAAGTGTGAATGTCAACGTAAAAAAAACAATCGAGATGAGGTGGGTAAATGTTGGTGGACTAGTTTACGTCATATGGAAAAGGTTATATTCTTACCATTTGAAGGAAAACAAATAACAGAATCGGAAGAAGATTCAGAATTATTTTGGGCAGAAGATTTATTAAAAGGTTTAACCGATTCTGTTGATATAACAGATAAATTAGATATCATGGAAGAATTACCTCTTGGTTCTATTTTACAGGTTAAAGGTCATCAAGACGAAATGGAATTTGACATGCATGAAGTTAAATTAATTGATAAAGCTAAGGATCTTAGTTTTGAAAGTACTTATTATTTATTTAAATTAAAACATGAAAAAATAAGTGATAATCATGAAATGACACATTGTGGTTCAGGTCAAAGAAATCGTGGGACTTGTGAATGTAGACCAGCCACCGATGATGATGACATAGTTGATAGTGAAGTGGGTAAATGTTGGTGGATTGAACTTAAAAACCAAGACAACGTAGTTTATTATCCGAATAGAATTGATTTATCTGAAAACAAAATCAAAAAACCATTATTAACTGAAGGTCGTTACGATGCTATCACCAGAAAAGTTGTTAGGGATATCATGAAAGTTGTAAATGGTACTAGAATAGGTGATTTTATTTTACCATCGGATGTTTCTAATGAACAAGAGTATGAACAAGAAGGTTTATCTTTTAATCTTGAATTAGATATTGTTGAAACAGAAGATATTGAAAAGTTTGAAGTTAGAACAGCAATTGCTGATGAAGAAGATGAAAATATTATGTTGATGACTATAATTTTAGGGCCTAGATTTAATAAACAAGATTTGGAGTCATTATTTTATAAGTTACAAGAAGATGTTAGACATGAGATAGAACATTTTACACAAATGGGACCTAATAGAATTGAAAATAGACCAATCTATAAAGGTAATACGGTTAACCTTAAAACATATGGTCACCATAAAAATATAATAGAAGTTCCGGCTTTAGTTCGTGGTTTTTATCGTAGAGCTAAAATAGAAAGAAAACCTATTGATGAAATTATGATGGATGATTTAGATACTGAAATAGAAAGAGGTAATCTAACTAAAAAGGCAGCTGAAAAACTATTAACAATTTGGATTGATTACGCAGAAAAAAATCTTCCACACGCCATTTACAGAAAGGATTAATTTATGTACATTTGTATATAAATTAATCTAAAATGGGCAAAAAAGAAAAAGAACACAGAAAAAAAGTTCAAGCTAGAAATAGAAAGATTGAACAAGTTAAAAAAAGTTTTAAAAACAAGTTCCAAGAAGAGTTACTCAAACAAATTGAACTTGAAAAACAAAAAATAACTGAGGGAGTTAACCCTGAATTGGAAGGGGATATGTCATGAGAAATTTCTTAAAAATGTTACCTTATAAACCAGCATTAATGGTTTATGTATTTGTATTTTTAGCGTTAACTGTAATTGGTAAATTATTTGAATACGGTTGGTATGGATTTAAATTCAGTATACCAATTATCCTAGTATCATTAATCATTGATTTATTTGTTACATACAAAATGTATAAAAAATGGCGGAAAAACTAGAGTTTGAAAGAAAATTTCTTTTACTTAAACAACCAGTTTTGAAAGCGGATGTAGTTTACCGTGTTGAACAACATTACTTTGGTGATGAAAGAATTCGTAGAAAATCTCAAAAAGGTGAACCCGATATTTTTTACCATACAATTAAAAAACATCTTAGACCTGGAGTTAATTCTGAAAATGAAAAAAAAATAAACAGGGATGAATACTACTCTTTATTAGAAAAATCCAAATCATTTATAATCAAACATCGTCATTGTTATTTCATTGGTGATTTACAATGGGAGATAGATGTTTTTGAAGATATTAGTTTAGTCGTAGCTGAAGTTGAATACCCAAAAGAAGATTACAAATTAAAAATACCTAAATTCATAGAAGATGTTAC
>Ga0194041_10000994_pt1 | contig 11832 bp, 14 predicted proteins | sample JunL449m_MetaG_FD_160082 | JGI IMG/M metagenome (GOLD analysis project Ga0194041, IMG submission 160082) | Anoxic zone freshwater microbial communities from boreal shield lake in IISD Experimental Lakes Area, Ontario, Canada - Jun2016-L442-9m | ecosystem: Environmental > Aquatic > Freshwater >...
CCTTTGCCACCGAGCTCAAGTTGTACGCGCTTCAAATTGCCTGCAGAGTATTCAACAACTTTTCGACCAGTTACTGTCGAACCAGTAAATGCAATCTTTGCAACGTCGTTATGGCTCGCAAGTCGTTCGCCTGCCGTGTTGCCAAAACCAGGCACGATGTTGACGACACCTGCAGGGAATCCAATCTCGCGCATCAATTCAGCAAGTCTCAAACTGGTGAGCGGAGTGAGTTCGCTGGGCTTGAGCACACATGTATTACCGGCAGCAAGTGCTGGACCCATCTTCCAACTACAAAACATCAGCGGAAAATTCCACGGCACGATTGCCCCAACAACTCCAAGCGGTTCGCGAACGACATAATTCAAAAATCCAGTTTCAACTGGCATAACGTCGCCTTGAATCTTGTCAGCCATGCCTCCGAAATATCTAAAACAAGCGGCAGTTCGCGGAACATCCAAAAATCTCGAGTCTTTGATTGGGTGACCCGTATTCAGACTTTCCAATTGCGCAAACTCTTCCAAATTTGCTTCAAGTGCATCAGCAAGTTTGAGCAACAGCCGCCCACGTTCTGCTGCTGGTGTCGCTCTCCATTTAGGAAATGCCGCCTTTGCCGCAGCAACGGCTAAATCAATGTCTGCCTGACGCCCTTCAGCAATTTCGGTAATAACCGAGCCATCATGAGGGTTGAAAACTGGAAGACGATTTCCTCCAACAGCATCAACAAACTCACCGTTGATAAACAGCTGGTTTTGCACAAAAGTCGTTCTAGAACGTGACCGGGTATTGAGGTGCTTTGCCACTAGCGATCAAGTCAGGCAAATCGGCTGAGTTGTTCTCCCATACCAACAGCATTGAACGCTTAGAACTAAAGCCCTGGTGGCGAATATCGGCAGGCATTGCTGCGCAATCTCCAGCTTTCATCACAACCTTTGCTCGTGGCGAACCAGTCTCTCGATCTGCAACATCCCACGTAATTTCATCCGACAATTGAATGAACCATTCAACGCGGTCATTCCCGTGGACGATTGGCAAAATGTATTCCTCAGTTGTTGGGCAGTACAGACTTTCTTTGCACACGCTGACAACCGATGGATTCCACGTCACATTGGATCGCGAAAGGTATGCAAACAAACTGAATGCTGCGATCTCGCTTTCAAAGCCAGGCTCTGCATGCACTTCTGGTTCGCTCTGCGGCACATCTTCAAACATTCGATTGATTGGGTGTCCGGTTGCGTCACTCCGAATTTGTTCATCGCCTTGCACACCCACCATGCGTTGTGCAGCGACACGCCTACGGGTCACTGCTTCAGTATTACTACCCGACTTATTGCCCCATGGGGCCTGTGTTTCGGCAGGACTTGCAAAAGGATCAAATGTTGAGTTGGTCCAATTGTCGAGCATCGTATGAAACGTGTTGCGAATGATTGGTGTCTCAAAATTCTGCAAGTAGTCAATCTCTGCTTTTCTAAAAGCCGCATTAAATCGACCCGCAAACAAATCGACGTTGCCGTAGTGATTGATCGTTCCAACTACGTGATCAAAGTTGACTGTGCCATAGAAGAAATCCCACGCGCAATCGCGTTGTAATGCGCGCAAGAAATCATCAATGCTGATTGTGTGCGAGCCAGTTGGCCAGGTGACGTGGGCAAAATATTCGTCGCGCCTAAAACCAAAATTGCCAAGTGCGTAGTTGTTATAACCAAATTCATTCGGTCCACTTGTATTTACTTCTGATGCATGTGCTGTTGTCATGACATGTTCTCCCTTAACTCAGACAAATCTGGGCCCAGCGTTGCTTGGTGAGGTCACCAACAATCGTCTGCTGAAGTAGTACTCCAGTTGTTTTAGCCGTAAATGAATAGGCACTTCCCTTTGGCAATAAAGCCTGATGTCCTTGTTGCAAGACAACGTGTCCCATTTTCTTTCCTACGGGATCACCATTCACTGCAATTGATCCACCTTTTCCTGATTGCGCAAGTGGCTTGTCAAGCTTCACGTAGTCAATGCGCACACTTCCATCCATGCACAACACTGTTTCGTCATGGTCGCACGTAAACCAACCGCTTTTACCCTCGGCACGGATTGCTTCCAGCACATATTCTTGATTGATGCCGACGGCTACTTTTTCCCATGGCTGAGATTTGTTTGCAACTTCAAACATGTTTGAAAATACATAATGCTTTGCATCATCGTCAATGATGTCAATGTGGCCTTTTTCGTACTTGCTCAAAGAACCAAAAATGGTCTTGTAAGTCATAATCCCCCGATTGACTTGTGTTCGCTATGCGCACAACTGTACGCTTGCTGAACATTCTTACAGGAGGCAAACTACATTGTCAAATGAAACCGACGCTTCTGGAGATTTCGTTCAATCATTAGCACGAGGATTGCTTGTCCTTCGGACTTTTTCGGCCGAACATCCGTCTCTGACGTTGGCTGATGCTGCCCAACTCACTGGTCTTTCCAGAGCAACTGTTCGACGCAGTCTGCACACCCTTCAAAAACTTGGTTATGTCATCACCAACGGTCGACAATTCGAACTGACCCCCAGGGTTTTAGATCTCGGATATGCCTACCTTTCTTCGGCCCAAATCGGCGACATTGCCCAGCCGTTCATGGAATCCCTTTCTGATCAGATCAACGAATCGGTATCGGTTGCAGTTTTAGACGAATACGACATCGTTTACGTTGCCCGCATGCCTACGAAGCGAATCATGCGCATCGGACTCGCACTAGGTTCACGTCTTCCCGCTCTCGTTACTTCAATGGGCCGCATGATCGTCGCCGACCTACCGCCAGATGAACAGAAAATCTTTGTGAAATCAGCACCGCTACCAAAAATGACAAATAAAACCTTGACGAATAAGGAAGACCTGCAAAAAGCCCTCGCCAAAATCCACCAACAAGGGTGGGTTCTACTTGATCAAGAACTCGAAGACGGGGTGAGATCAATCGCGGCACCTATCCATGACAAGAGTGGACGGACTATCGCTGCCATCAATGTGGGCACCCAAACCGGAAGAGTGTCAATGAAACAGCTTTCAGAAGAGTTCCTGCCGTTATTGGTAAAAACCGCGGCAGAAATCTCGTCCGCAATGTCTCGCCGATAAGGTTTTCCATAGTTTTTGTGCTTCCGTATAGCCTTTACTTGACATCATTTGGTCACGGCTCTATCGTTCGCCGATAAGGTTATGTCCATCAAGCGGACACTTGTCCAGGGAGTAATTACTCATGCCAACCAACAATCTCATTCCAAGCGGACTTCATCACAACGCGTACTTGACCAAAGACCAAGAAGCGAATCGTAAGTTCTACGAAGAGCTGATCGGTTTGCCACTCGTGGCAACTTGGTCAGAAACAGACGAACTATTTGGTGCAGAGCGCGTTTATAGCCACACCTTTTACGGCCTCGGCGACGGAAGCGGACTTACCTTCTTCCAGTTCGCCAACAAAGCAGACCAAGATCAATTCGATCCATCTCTCACCCCTTCACCATTCCGTCACATAGCACTCAATGTGACCGCCGAGTTGCAAGCCGCAATTTTTGATCGCTTGCAGAAGGCACAATGGAAACCAGAAGGTACATATGTTCTCGAGCATGGTTACTGCAGGTCGATGTACACCGAAGATCCAAATGGCATGTTGCTTGAACTCACTGTTGATGCACCAAACGCCAAAGAGATTTCCGAACTACGAAAAACCTCCGCTCACAAAGATCTTGAGAAGTGGCTCGCAGGAGACCACACCAGCAACAACGTGTATCGCTAGACCAATTCGGACTATCTGCACGAATTGATGTCAACCTCTCGCAAGCCGCTCGACGGCATAATCGTTGCTGATTTTTCGCGAGTTTTGGCTGGGCCATATTGCTCAATGCTGTTGGCCGACATGGGCGCAACTGTTATAAAAGTCGAAAGCCCTCAAGGCGACGACACTCGCACATGGACACCGCCCACACACAACGATGTCGCCACGTATTACATGTCAATTAATCGCAACAAGCGATCGATCGTGCTCGATTTTGCGCTTGAGGCAGATCGCAAGGTCGGCCTCGATCTCATCAAGCGCGCAGACATCTTCATCGAAAACTTCAAAACAGGTGGTCTCAAAAAGTTTGGTTTTGACTACGAATCCGTTGCACCGATCAATCCAGCGTTGATCTACCTTTCCATCAGTGGTTTTGGCACAGCAGAGGGTGCGTGGCTTCCCGGTTATGACTTAATCGTGCAAGCAGTGTCAGGTCTCATGAGTCTGACTGGCGAACCAGATGGTCCTCCATTTCGTGCCGGTATCTCAGTGTTTGATGTGATGGCTGGTCTACATGGTCTCATCGGAGTGCTCACCGCACTTCACCAACGTCACAACACGGGGCTCGGTCAACATGTGGAAGTCAACTTGTTGTCGTCTGCCATGTCTGGACTTGTTAATCAAACAGCGGCGTACGCAGCAGCAGGTGTCGTGCCGTTTCGCATGGGTAACGCACATCCAAGCCTCTTCCCCTACGAAGCACTGCCAACAAAAGATCGCGACCTCATCATTGCTGCAGGCAATGACAAACAGTTTCGAGCACTGTGCAAAGTTCTCGAGATTGAGTATGTTGCAGACGATCCACTTTTTAAGATCAATGCCGATCGCACAAAGAATCGCGAATTGCTGCGACCACTGCTCCTTGCCCGACTTGCCGAGTGGGCTGCGGACGATCTGTTTATTGCGCTTAACAAAGTAGGCGTGCCATGTGGACCAATCAATTCCATCGGTGATGGCGTTGAACTTGCCGAAAAATTGGGTCTCAAGCCGCGTGTGGTTGTCGGAGAAGGTGACCGCGAAGTCACTCTTATTCGTAACCCGATAACTTTGAGTGACGGAGAGATTTCATACGATCTTCCTCCTCCGTTACTTGGCGAACACTCTGAAGAAATACGCAAGTGGCTCAACGACGGCACAGAAAGTGAAGATTCATGACCACACCACAGAAATTCCAAACAGGAATCGGTGTATCCACCGAAGAGTCGATCACGTTGCTCGGCAAAGACCTGGCATCAGAAATTCTTGGAAAGGTGTCGTTTGGCGATCTCGCTTTCTGGCTAATCAATAAACGTCGACCGACTGCCGATGAACTCGTCATGTTTGAAGCAGTACTCGCGTCATTGGCAGATCACGGCCTTACCCCAACCGTCATTGCTTCACGACTTACTTTTTCAAGCGCACCCGACTCATTGCAGGGTGCTCTCGCCGCCGGAATTCTTGGTGGTGGCTCGCGTTTCCTTGGTGTAACCGAAGATTGCGCCCTATTTTTGCGTCAACATCTTGATGCACTAACCGAAATTCCTACTACAGACGAAGGCTGGGATGAAGTAGCAAAAAAAGTTGTTACTGGTACTCGAGAATCCAAAAAATTTATTCCAGGGCTAGGGCACCCGGTGCACAAAGTGCAAGACCCACGCACTCCCGTACTCTTCGCACTTGCACACAAACATAAAACATTCGGCAATCAACTGAGTTTGTTTGAAGCAATTGGGCGAGTGCATCCTCAAATTCTCAACAAAACTTTGCCGCTCAACGGTGCAGGAGTTTGTGGGGCTGTTCTCGCCGACCTCGGTCTGCCCATGGGCGTGCTCAGGGGTGTTGCGCTACTTGCGCGATGCGCAGGCCTACTTGGGCATCTTGTCGAAGAACAAGAGAACCCAATCGGCATAGACGTATATATGTCAGTCGATCGCAATATCGATTACCAGCCACCCACGGCTTAACTCCGCGAATTCCCGCAGTCAGAGTGATTGCAATTTTTTTGTGGTGTGTTATTCTGTCCACATAACGGACAACCGTCCGTAGATACTGGGGGTATCAATAATGAGCAAAATGGGAGTAAACGCCAGCCCACGCTGGCATCGTTGGGTAGACAGTCATCCAATCGCAGGTCTCGCTTTAATCGGCGTGATCGCAACACAGTTGGGCACGTACTTCGGTTACTGCTTTAAAGCAATTGGCCTACCAACGTTGCCATGGCCTGCGTACAACGGCGCATTAATCGGTGGAGCAGACACATGGGGCAGCCCAATCTCGCAATACTTTGCGGGTCAGTCGGTTCACTTTGTAAACGGCATTGTCTTCGCAATCTTGTTCGGTGTGCTCGCGCACTCACAGTTGCCAGGCAAGCATGTTGTCAAGGGTCTCATCTATGGCGTAATCATGACCATCGTCAGTGTCGGCTTCTTGGTTCCATATGCCTACGTTCCAAAAATGGGCTACGGATTATTCCTGATGGACGGACCTGATGGTTGGAAACTTCCAGCTGGCGTGCTGCTCTGGCACCTCATCTACGGATTCTTCCTCGGAACATTGTTCCAGCCGAAAGACGAAAACTAAGAACGTATCTACCCAGATATAAGTCAATGACTGGCCCGGTGCGCACAATGCGCGCCGGGCCAGTTGTTATTTTGACCCACGACTGCTTACCGAGAAAGATCTCCTGATGAATCGTCAACCTCGCACAATCCCCTCCACACACACCGGCAGCCTTCCCCGCCCAGACGATCTCATCAAATTGATGTTTGCGATTAATGATGGAATCCCTGTCGACCATGCCGCGCTTGATACCAGCATCAATCATGCGATCGACGAAGTAGTGCGCAAGCAAGTAGCGGCCGGTGTCACCATCATTAACGACGGCGAGATGTCAAAGCCGTCGTATGCCACATATGTGAAAGACAGACTCTCTGGTTTTACCGGCGAGTCGGTGCAGTCATATTTCTTTGAAGACCTCGTCGATTTTCCACGTAGTGCCGAAGCAGTAGCTGGCAACCCTGGTCGTCGCAAGCGTTCTGCCCCAGCCTGCGTCAGCCCAATTGAAGTCATTGACCGCAATGCCGCGGTAAAAGACATGACCGAACTCACCCGCGCAGCAAAAGCCAACAATCACAAAGACATATTCACGTCCGCCGCATCGCCAGGAGTCGTCTCATTATTTTTTGGTAACAATTTTTATAAAACTCGCGAAGAGTACGTGTTTGCAATTGCCGAAGCCATGCGATTTGAATACGAAGCAATTGCTGCTGCTGGCGCCACCGTGCAAGTTGACTGTCCAGACCTTGCAATGGGCCGCCACTCTGCATACGCCAAACTCGACCGCGAAGAATTTCGTGCAACGATCCGCACCAACATCGAGGCTCTCAATCATGCCGTGCGCAATATCCCTGCCGAACAACTGCGTATGCACTTGTGCTGGGGTAACTATCCAGGCCCTCATCACCACGACATTTCAATTGCCGACATCATCGACATTGTGTGGACAGCAAAGCCACAAACTGTGCTCTTCGAAGGCGCCAACCCACGTCATAGTCATGAGTGGCGCGTGCTCAAAGAACTTGGTGTACCAAAAGACAAGTTCATTTGCCCAGGAGTAATTGAGCCACAATCCAATTACATCGAGCACCCAGAAGTTGTGGCCGACAGGCTCGAACACTGGGGTCAAGTAGTGGAGCCCGATCATTTGCTCGCTGGTGTCGACTGTGGTTTCTCAGTTCACGTAGGCACCACAACGATTGACCCAGATGTGGTTTTTGCAAAACTCAAGTCGCTTGCTGATGGCTCGGCACTTGCGGCAAAACGCTTATTTAAATAGCAAGAAGCAATTCTTTCGCGCGCGCAATTTCCGCATGTGATACTTCGTGCTCGCGCCCAATTATCAAATCGACTTGTACGTCGGCTCCAGATGCTTTAAATATCGCGACCGACTCATTGACCCTAAATTCAGGCACGAATGGATCAATGTCGCTCGTACTGAAGTAGGTAGGCATGCCGTCAAAACTGCCGTCGATATCCCAATTGGTTCCAGGTGGCCCGATTAATCCCCCAGTGAAGGCAATAAGTCCACCCCATCTGCGTGGATGCAGTGATGCATACTGACTCACTGCGCATGCGCCCTGAGAAAATCCACAGAGCACGAGTCGCTGGGCGAGAACTCCCGAATCCAATAATCTGCCGATCACTTGATCCAATAATTCCATCGTGTCGTCGATTCCCGGTTGATTCTCCTCAAGAGGAAACAAAAACCCTTTTGGATACCACGAATCATCTGCTGCCGCTGGAGCTACAAATGCCACATCGTCAAGAGCGAGTGGTTGCACCACATGTTCATACATGTATTCGGGCGTGATCGTTCGACCGTGCACTAACACCACAACTACTCGCGCATCGCGCACGGGTACTCCATAGTGTTCGACCCGCTGTTGCAGGTGGGGGTTGTCTATAGTCATTTAATAATTCAGTGGTTCAAGAAATTCTTTAATCCATTGTGCTTTGTCTGCAAATACTGGCGGCACCTGAAATGACTTCCCCATATTTTCATATGTTTCGTCGATTAAGAAACCTTCTGGCTTACTCACTGTCGCTTCAAACAATGCTCCACCAGGAGTACGCACGTATACCGACTCAAAATATCCACGATCTTTTCGGTCAGATACATCGGTAAATCCAAGGCCTTCAATGTGACCTTTCACATCCGTCTGAACTTCAAGGCTCTCAACTTGAAATGCGCAGTGGTGCACTGTGCCTTCCCCAAATGTCCATGTACCTTGTCCGAGGCTTGGATCACGATGAAAATCAACAATCGTTCCTGATCCACCATTTCCGACTTCGAATCTCACTGAGTTTCCATCTTGAGCAGTTTGTTTTCCATTCCAAGCAAGATCCATAAACTCAAATGAAGTTTCAAAGCTTGCAACCGAAACTGTTATGCCATGTGTTCCACGAATTCCGTATTCGCTCGGCACTCCATTGCCGGTGTATGGCTTGCGATTGTCATCCGCAATTCCCACGAGTTCATAATCAATTCCACCCGGGTTTTGCAATTTGATCATCTTTTCACCAAATCGTTCAGCGGTGCTATTTGCAACACCGTGATCTGTTAATCGCTTACTCCAATATCCCAAACTCGATACTGGTACCGAAAGACTGATCGCACTGATCTGTCCTGTGCCTTTGCGGCCAACTCGGCCCGACTGACGCATTGGGAAGCACGTAAGGATCGTGCTCTCTTCGCCCAAATCATTTCCGTAGTACAAGTGATAGATGGGAACAACGCCGTCATATAGCGCTGTCTTTTTTACACTCTTCAGTCCTAAGACTTTGGTGTGAAAGTCATAATCCTCTTGCACAGTTCCTGTGCACAAAGTGAGATGGTGATGACGTTGAATTGCCGATGCTGCCGACATAATTCCCCCTAGTGTGTCGATTACCCTTTTAAATGGACAAGTTACCACAATACGGACACAAGCGATAGGGGCGTATCCCTGCGAGACGAACTAGTTTTAGTTATATGAAGAAGACAGCCAAGAGGTCTGGAACTGCACACAACACAGACTTTGTTGAGTCGCTCGCCCGAGGAATCGATGTCATCAAGGCATTTACGCCGGGCAGAATGCAACTCACGGTCAGCGATGTCGCCAAGATCACCTCACTCGCTCGCCCAACAGCTCGTCGCCTCCTACTCACACTCGAAACACTTGGCTATGTGCGTCTTATTGGCAACAACTATTTACTCACACCAAAAACACTCGAGCTTGGTACTTCGTATGTTTCAGCTCAAGGCATGTGGGATGTTGTGCAACCTCACCTCGTGTCGCTTGTAGAAAAAACAGGTGAGTCCAGTTCAATGTCCGAGCTCGACGGCAGCGATATCGTGTACACCGCTCGCGTTCCCGTAGCAAAAATCATTGCGCTTTCAGTACACATCGGTACGCGATTTCCTGCCACATCGACCTCAATGGGAATGGTCATGCTTGCCGATCTTTCTGCTTCGCAGCTTGATCGCGCTTTGAAGATTGCGCCAACCTCAACCGTTGTTCCACGCGTTCGACTCACCCGTAAGCAGATTGACATCAGCTTGGCAAAAATCCGCAAACAAGGCTGGGCTCTTTCCGATGAAACTCTCTCATTCGGTATCCGATCAGTGGCTGCGCCAGTGCGCAATGCCCAGGGTCAAACCATCGCCGCAATCAATGTCACGGTAAATGCCGCAGAAACTTCGGTCAAGACTCTCACCGAAAAATACTTGCCATTACTTCTCAAGACGGCATCCAACATCACACAAGACTTTGTTTCTTTCGGCCTTTTGCCAACCACCGAGCCGCTGTCTAAATAACCATCACCCTTAAATCTCTCGGCGAACCCCTAGACCGATGGCCGATACCTCACGTGCACACACTTGACGACATCGATCAGCAAGTGCTCAATGATCTGCCAACCAATGTCTGGGGTGTAAAGCCCACTGGCTTGTGGGCCACCACTCGCGAAGATGCACTTGCTCGCTTGCACTACTTCGTCAACGAAATCTTGCCAACATTCGGCGAGCACGAAGATGCAATGCTCGAATCCAATTGGCATCTTGCTCACTCACTTCTCTCGCCCTATCTCAACAACGGCTTACTACTGCCCAATGAGGTGCTCGATGCAGCGGCAAACGCTTTTACAAAAGGGCTCGTTCCAATCAATAGCGCCGAAGGTTTTATTCGCCAGATTCTTGGCTGGCGAGAATACATCTGGAATTGTTATTGGCGCTGGATGCCCGACTACGCGGAACGCAATCATCTTGAAGCGCATCGACCATTGCCCCCATTGTTCAAAAACCCAAAAAAGACACAAATGAAATGCATGAGCACAGTGCTCAATGGCGTCAACGAGCATTCATATTCACATCACATCGAAAGACTCATGGTGCTCGGCAACTTTGCCCTCATCACCGGCACCAACCCCCAACAGTTCACCGAGTGGATGTGGAATAGTTTCATCGACGCAGCCGAGTGGGTCATGGTGCCCAACGTGATCGGTATGTCGCTCTATGCCGACGGCGGAATGTTGGCCACCAAGCCTTATGCCAGCGGTGGTGCCTATATCGACCGCATGAGCAACCATTGCAAAGGCTGTGCGTACGACCGCAAAAAGCGAACGGGTGACGATGCCTGCCCATTAACGGTGTTGTATTGGGATTTCATGATGCGCCACCAAGAAACCTTCGTTAAAAACCCTCGCATCGCCCGCCAAGTGCGCGCTGCGCAACAACTCAGTGACATAGAAGCAGTGCAACAAACTGCACAATCAATCTTGCAGCGCCTCGACGCCGGCCAAATCTAGAGAGTCGCCCGGCGCATTCAGCACCCGACGACCACTCGAACTCCTCTACTTAATTGATTAGTAAATTGCGGTCAGCGTGACAGCGATTGTCGCAACAGTAATGCTCAAGGCATAGATCTGGTAGATCATCCATGGCTGCTTAACATTGCTCTTGCCTGTAACCGTTGCAGCTTCTTCTGCACCCATGTCTTTCACTGCATTCTCGGAAGCCTTCAACGCGTTACTGGTGAAGATCCACGCAGTAACTGAAGTGATTACTGCCGAAAATGCAACGAGACGCTTGATGCTGTCGTTTGCATTCGCAACATCACCGAACACAATGATTGCGATGAGAGCAATTGATCCGATTTCGTATGCGACTGAAAGTCCCATATTCAAACGCCCAAGTGCTGCTGACCTATTTTTTGCTTCCTCCATAATGTATTTCCCCCTTTTGTAGTTGTTGTCTATTTGGCTCGCTGTTTAGGCGATCTTTATCATGTGGCGCACCATGACTGTTCCAGGTATCAAAAACTTGCCACCTTCGAAGAACTTGGCCATCAGCTCAGTGCTTGCATTACCTTTCGTGCGTGCGGCATCTAGAGCTTCACCATTTTCGAAACCACTAAACATTCCAACACCACCCAACACACCAACAGTTGTGTGAACGACATTGACGTCGACACCGGTGATTTTGGCACTCATTTCTGCATACTCGTTGAG
>Ga0194041_10001004_pt1 | contig 11779 bp, 13 predicted proteins | sample JunL449m_MetaG_FD_160082 | JGI IMG/M metagenome (GOLD analysis project Ga0194041, IMG submission 160082) | Anoxic zone freshwater microbial communities from boreal shield lake in IISD Experimental Lakes Area, Ontario, Canada - Jun2016-L442-9m | ecosystem: Environmental > Aquatic > Freshwater >...
TATCATAAGAAGCCTGATTGACTCCCTTCATATCCACAATTGGGCGAACATCGGCACCAGCGCAACCGACTGCCGCCATAACAACCAAGAGACACAATGTAAATAACTTATTCATAAACTTTTCCCACTCTTTTGTGAAATGGGTCAAATGCCCACATTCATTATCCTATTACGCAATCTACTTGTCATCCATCTTAGGAGTCTTGGCTTTAAAAAAGTGCCATTTCGTTTTGCAAAATGGCACTAAACCACTTTACTCCTCTAGTCCATCTGACTGGGTATTGCCCTCGTCATCGACTTCAAGAACTTTAGTAGTCAATACATTGACCGCCTTAGCCTCATACTGATCGACAATTGCTAACCCATGAATTCCCTTAAAGATGCGATTCTGGAAACTCGTCGTGTAACGCGTGTACTTATCCAAATCCATTGCTTCAATCACTTGGGTTGCCCTGATTCCAGCAATAATGGTCTCAAAACGCTCTTCATCTTGAGCCCATAGAAGATGGTATTTGTGATTGTCCTCAATTTCTTTTTGCACAGCCGCGTAATTTTGTAACGGTGTTGCCTGGCGATAGCGCTGCCCAAGCACCGAAGAGAGGATTGCGCCTTGTCGCTGCCCCTCCATCACATATGCATATAGATTGGGAAACTGCTGAGCGATTTGCGCTGTTAATTGATCGCTAAAACAACGGCGCAAGGTAATCACTTCAGCATAGGCATCTAATACTTTGGCAGCAAATGCTTTTTCTGATGAACCCTCCTTAAAGTACCAGCTAGGAAAATTCATCGCCTCAAGTAGATTGATGCCTGCTTGCTTAGCAAACTCTTGGGCAATATCAAGTGACTGCATTTTGCCCTCAATTTTTTGGCGCATGGCCAACATCAGGCGCTCATAACCCAAACTAGCTTCTTCAACTGTTCTGAGTAACAACTGACGTGTTGGATCGCTTGCGCCCCACTGCTGACAAAGCAACTCAAACTGCACCTGTTTTTGCTCAGGATTTTCAGATGGTAAATACCCTTTAGTAAAGATAGAAGCTTTTTGAGCATTCTTACTAGAGATATTTTTGCCTGCAAGAGTTTTGGGGCCAGTCTGAGGATTTGCTACTTTTTGCGCTTCTGTTTTTGCTACTTTTTTTACTGCATTTTTATCTAAATTTGCCATATTAGGCTCCTTTTTAGTGGTTAATGAATTGCTCACTGCGAGCAATCCTTGGCCATCATGGAGCCCAAAAAAGGGTTTATACCCCCGTTATTTATTTCACCTGACCACGCACCACCTTAAATCCAGATACTTGCATTTGTTTTTTACGATAGGAGCGAAACTCCTCCAAGTTCGTATGAATACGGGCCACACCCTCGCCTAGTAGTATTGACTCTGCAAATATGACAAATGGAGAATCAGCATAATCTTTATTATTGATCTTCGGATAAGCATTAAAACCAAGCACCCATGCGTAATGGATCTGCGACATCAAATACATTCGGGTATCTTTTTTGTCTTTTGGTCCGCGCTTTTGAATTTGCTTTCTAAATTGAAATCTTCCAGACAAGGGCGCAGAGTTTCTTTGTTGTCGGTTGCGATGAATCCTAAAATAGCAAACTGCTTGAACAAGGATCTTCTCAACTCTAGCTCTTGAGCCAAGAGGGAATTTGGCATTTGCAATCTTCAAATGAAGCTGTCTGCGCAACTGAGTCATACAATCTGATTACTTAGATGCTTTCCAACGAACGCCAGCACCATTCTCGGGCGTGCCGATAAATTCAACACCGGCTTTTTCAAAAGCTAGCTTTACAGATTCAAGGGTTTTGAAATTACTTGCAGGTACGCCCTCAAAAGACTCAAGCCTTATCATCGAAGCAAAACTTACCCCAGAGTGTTCAGCAAGATCTTTTCTAGACCAGTTCAATATTCCTCTGGCTGCACGTATTTGAGCGCTTGTAATCACTTAAAAAATACCTTAAAATTAATTAAAATGATTAATTTATTAATTGTTTTATTTAATTAGTTAACCAAATAAGGTAAAAAAATGCTTATTAATCAAGATTTTAGCGTAGATCGCACTAAATTCCTAGGTGGCTCTGACATTGGCGCCATTTTGGGCTTATCACGCTTTAGATCCCCATTAGAGGTCTGGATGGAAAAGACGGGTAAAGAAACCAAGAGGTCTGATTCCCTACCCTTGCGCTTTGGTTCATTTGCCGAAGAGTTTGTAGCTAATGAATACTCCCTGGCTACTGGATTTGAACTGCTTCATGATGAGTCGGCCTTTATTCATCCAGACCATCCCATGTTTAGCGCGCATCTAGACAGACTCGTAATGGGTAATGGCATTGGTAGTGCACCTACCAAGATTTTGGAATGTAAAACAGCTAATCCATTTACCAGCAGTGATTGGGGTGAGGTGGGTTCAGATGAAGTGCCACTGCCCTACCTATGCCAAGTAGCTTGGTATCAAGCAATCACCGGGATTGACCAAGCGGACTTAGCGGTCTTATTTGGAAATAGCGACTTTCGAATCTATGAGATTGCTAGAGATCAAGAGCTTGAAAAAATGATTATTCAAAAGGCTTTGCACTTTTGGAATGAATACGTACTCAAGGATGTTCCACCCCCACCGCAAAGCCAGGCAGATTGCCAGAGCCTCTTTAGTAAAGGTGATCCCTGCAAAAGCGTAGAAGCTCAATCAGAAACCTTAGAACTTACGCGAAGATTGCAATTGTTAAATGGCGAAATTGAAATTCGCGAAGAAGAGATCTCCACCATTAAGCAAAGTATCATGAGTCAGATGGGGGAAGCGGAGACTCTTAACTATCAAGGTAAGGTTCTAGCTACCTGGAAGGCGCCTAAGCCGTCTTTTAGGTTAGACAGCAAGAGTCTAGAGCTTGATCATCCAGAACTCGCTATTAACTACAAGATTGCTGTTCAAAACAGCAGGCGCTTAGTGGTTAAAAAAATTAATTAAGCAAGTGCACTAAAGATACCAGGAGATTAACCATGAAAAGCAATGCTATCAAGGCAAGCAAATCTAGTAAGCGTACTCATACTCTAAAAGCAATTTTAGAACGGCAAGAAAAAGCTACCCGAGAATCAACATTAGAGTTCAATGTCGATAGTGATGAAAACTTAGATACCAGTCTGCCGAACCTATTGGAAATCGAAGAAGATCTACCCACTGTAAATCGCGATGAGGCGGGTAACTTAAAAACGGTTCATTTAAGTTATGGAAAATTACCCCCACATACAGGCGCTCCTTCAAACTTATCAGAGTCTATTCTTATATTTAATGAGCTCATTAATAAAGAAGTTGCTAACGCAGCTAAATTGCTCGAGATTGATGAGAGTGAACTAAAGGCTTGGATTGATCTACAAATGGAAGTACCTGCAAAGATAATCTTAAATTTACTGCGAACAATGAAAAATCTTCATTTGGATCCCTTAAACGAAGAAATTAGCTTTACTCAATATGAAGATGGTGCATGGCAAATCTTTATTACGATTGAGGGTTGCTCAAAACTACTAAACCAACATACTCAATTTAATGGCCTAGTCTTTAATCAGGCCGATACCCTAGTGGACGGTATACCAGAGTGGATTGAATGCTCGATATTTAGACGGGATCGAATCATGCCCATTACCGTTCGCGAATACCTCATTGAAGTGCGCAATCAAAAAGATATATGGCGCAAGATGCCAAGACGAATGCTAAGGCACAGAGCATTGCAGCAATGCGTAAGGTTAGCGATTGCATAGTTAATAGATCAAAGGATTATGAGAGCAGACACCCAAGATAGACCCTTATAAACAGGGGCTCTGCGGGTAGTCAGTGTCGGTGTGTAAGCAAATGTGTAAGCAAATTCGTGGATTTAAAAGAAGTGCTGGCTCAATCTTTGGTTTTGAAAACCACAGGAATTTTGGAACAACCATCTAACACTTCATTGCTCCAAACTGTTTTTTACTTATAGTTAGTGAGCGTTACTTAAGGTAACGCTTGTTGCACCAATGACCGCTATCGACCCGAAGCGGACGGTGGTCATTGTAAGAATTTCCTACGCAATATTTAGCTTTTTTCCATAAAGATACTTAACGGATCCAATTTATAGGCTCCATAAGGGCCTCGAATTTGATAGCCTAAATGCTTGTAAAGGCTTAGGTATTCAAGCTGATGTATACCCGTCTCAAGCCTAATCACCGCTATTGACCGATCTATAAGAAAGCTCTCCAAAGCAATGATGAGTTGCTTGGATAAACCTTGACCACGATAAGCCTCTTTAATAAAAACACGCTTTAGCTCCCCATATTGGCCATCATCCTCCATCACCTTTACCGCACCACATCCAAGGATATTGTTACCCTCATACATTCCCAAGAAAATAGTAGATATGTCCCGCAACTCGGCGATAGACGCCAAGTGATTACTCACAGAGGGATAGAGATGCTCTAAATATGCATCTGAGAGGCTCAATAACTCTTGCGCGTCCTTTGAAGATGGATCTAGTGGTGTGATTCTCATAAATGCAGTTTATTTAAGCTAGATGCCGTTACTAACGATATTAAACCTACTTACAAGTAAGCTAAGTCCTCTTAAAAATTAGCGACCTTAATACTCAAGATGAGTGTTGCATCACCTGCATTTTTTGTAGAGCCTGTACCAACGCCGCTCGCATTCTGGTACTTGGTATAACAATAAGGCTGTGCCGTAGTGGCAGCCGCATTACAGTTACCTTTTGCATTGGTTTGCAAATAAGATAAATTAATGGTCCACATCTTCGCTATTTTTTTCTGAACGCCGAGCTTCCAATCAAAATAACTGGCTGCTGAATAATTATTGATGAATTGATAGCCAGCGTGAGTTATCAAGCTCCAGCCACCATCTAGCCAGGTCCAAGACTTCATCGGAAAGGCGGCGGTCAGATTAGTATACGCAGAACCTGCTGTTGATTGGCCTGTGGGGCTCAACATATTGCCTGCATTAGTAAAGGTCACATTTTGTTGAATAGTGACGGGTCCTCGTCTCACGGCTAGAAACACATCGCCGTTATGCACTAAGCCACTCGCCATAGAGTTATTGATGGGTGAACTGATGTAATTAGCAACATTGCTGCCCGGATAAAGCGAACCATATACCCCAGCATTGACGTGGAATTGACCTATATCCTGAAACCAACCTGCGAATAAGTCCGTTTCTAGAAGGGCTCCTGGATAGCCAGCACCGGAACTCACATTCGAATTCCAGGTAGCAATATAAAAGTTATTAGGCAGAATCATTCCTGCCTCTAACTGAAGCGCTGGCAAGCCAAAGGTTTGATCGATGCCTCTGGCGCGATAGTCCGAAACTACTCCTGCACTCCACAACACTTCATAAGGTTGATATTGAGAGTTGTATTTTTTGGTATGGTCGCTATCGGTTTGGGCATGCGCATTAACGACCAGGAATACTCCTAAGGCTATCAATAAATAAGAAAAGAGTAGGTTTTTCATAAACATGAAACATTTCCATAAAAAGTCTCACTAAGGATGGTTAAGTTTTTTAAAACTTAAAAGTTGCCGATAATTGTGGGTCTTGAAAGGTTGTCTTTTGCAATAGGCCCTGGCCATTTTTTTTGAGCTATCCATATCGTAGTAGAGACCACGATAAATTAAGGAAACATCTACCCACTTCTCAATTGTTTTACCAACCCCTAATATTGCTTGCCAAGTAATATTAGTCGTGCCACCAGCGCCGCCAATATCAGCATAAAAAGGAATATACCAAGTCGAATTCGCAATACGGTAACGGCCTTTAAAACCGGCGATTGGATCTACCGTGTTCATGGCCTGAGAGTCAGTCACTTTAGCACTACTGTCGGTAAGATTGAGTGTAGCTGTCATGCCAATCCAACGAACCCCCACCAAACCATCTACCGTAGCATCGGGATTATTCAGCAAGTTATAGGTAGCTGCACCCGTTAGGATAGCTTGTTGAACCGTAGCTTTATCAGCTATTCTAAAGCTAGAGCCAGGCGCTGGAGAAACTGAAAAAGAACCTGTTTTTTGTAAAGTAGCGCTCACCACATCGGCCATAATCCCCCACTTACCATAACGCACCTCACCAGCGATCATTGCGCCAGACTTCAAGTTGCTGATGACATTATTCATGCTCACATTAGCCGCATTAGCGTATTGATCTTTATAGTTCAGCGTAGAGCTAATCTGTGGAAGCCAAACATAAGGCGTAAGTTCAAAGCTCCATTCATTAGCAATCTTAGGAATGGAGCTGAGATCCTCTGACTGAGCGTGCACTCTAGACCTGTTTCTGAGTCCATAACCCGACCGTTGTTAATTGCAAGATCAAAGTGGGTATTTAGCGTTGTCATAGTATTTAATAGTGGGGCTGGGTTAAATTTGACATCTAAAGCTTTAGTCGCAACTATAAGGATGTTTCTTATAAAGTCAACTAATTCATTGGCAATCTTATTTAGAGGGAATGTCTAATTTATAACAAATGAGTGACCGTTATTGGCCCTTCTCCGTCACCCAAATTGAACGTCCGCAAGCCACCCCACAAGAGCCATTCAACCGTTGCGTCGATTGACACCGTACAGTCGGGTTAAACCGACACTAAATCTCCAGGGTCAAAATTCTATCTAGCCCGTCCCAGTCGCAGAGTTGCCGATAGTTCGCCAGGATCCACCACGCTAGATTCAAGGCCACACTTACGCTAACCAAGCTTGATCCATGATCGGGACAATAAACGCAATCGTTTAGCCTAGGCTTATATGATGTAATGTGTTTTTTGGCCTGCCCAGCACGATTCGAACGTGCGACTTAGAATCTTCATTGCCTCACCCGAGAGAAAACTACAAAACAAGTTATTATCAAAAATCTAGGTAAGCCGATTAATTCAATTGACATGAAAAAAGCCCAAAAAAAATTAACTGAAATTTATAAGACTAAGGACATTAATTCAAAACTAAAATACTACGACACTTGGGATACTTACGAAGAAGATTTAATGAGTTTAGGATTTTTTGGTCCAGTAGCTTGCACAGCTTTATTGTTTAAATACATTAAATCTGATGCAAAGATATTTGATGTGGGATGTGGCCCAGGAAATCTTGGTAATTATTTAAAATTACTTAATTTCAAGAATATTTATGGGCTCGATGGTTCTCAAGGCATGATCGAGAGAGCCAAGCAAAGAAAAATATATAAAAAAATATATCATCAGATAGTTGGTACAGATCCCCTGCCTATTTTAAATGTAGATGTTCTGGTAGCTAGCGGAGTATTTAGTATGGGACTGCCCTTTCCACAAGGGGCAATGAAGGTCTGCTTTAACTCTGTAAGGCCCGGCGGGTACTTTTGCTTTAGTGCCCCAGATAAAATTTTAAAAACTGTTTTTAAAGAGGAATTTAATTTTATTAAATCGCATTCGGAACTAATCGATTCCACATCCTCGCAAATCCTTGTTCCACATGCAGAAGCTTCCGATCAACAGCTGGCAAAAGTATATCTGTTTAGAAAAAAATAATATTTTTATATGAATATCCTGCCTTGGATAATTTGGATTCTATCTTCTATTTTTATTATCTTCAAAAGTATACAGTTACCATTCTTTGATGTTGCAGCGGCTAAAATTGGGACTTCCTTATCTGCCGATGAAGAAATACTGAGTAGTATTTCCGCCATCTATTTCTATACCTATGCAACTCTTCAGATTCCAGTTGGGTTAATATTTGATCGGTTTAATGCAAAAAAACCTTTGATATTTGCCATAACATGTTCAGCAATTGGAGCATGCTTATTCTCGATTGCTGATGACCCTGTGCATGCCATTATTTATAGAATTATTATGGGAACAGGCAGTGCCTTTGGTTTTATTGGAAGCCTTAAATTAATTCAGGAATGGTTCCCCCCTGAAAAATTTTCTACATTAGCTGGAATTACAGGGACTGCTACGACGCTTGGAGGAGTCTTTGGCCTCCCTTTGGATTGGGCAATTAATGCCATCGGATGGCGAGAAGTCATGATGGTCATTGGTTTGATGCAGTTCTTGTTATTAGCTTTATTTTATATTTTTACTAGAGAACCCAAACAGCCAATCCCAAAAAATACAGAAATAGAAGACTCACCCAAAGATAAAAAAACTATAGGCGGAATATTTGGGATGCTCAGGAATAAGCAATGCTTATTAAATATTAGCTTTGGTACAGCTATGTGTGTAATTTATGGGGGATTTGGTGGATTATGGGGCGCCAACTACATCATGCAGTACTACAAAATTGAAGATGTTCATGCCGCTTCTATCGGCTCATATTTATTCATAGGGTCCACTATTGGCCCCATTTTCTTTGGCTGGCTGTCTAGTCGCATTCAAAATAATAAAAATATAATGCTTTTTGCTGGGATTGCTTCCGCTATATCTCTATCCTCGATCGTTTATATTGAAAACTTGCCAATTATCGTCTTTGAATTTATTTTAAGTCTCATTGGTATTTTTTCTGGCGTGTACATTATTTCATATACCTATGCCAAAAATCTTTATCCTAGACTCTCGAGCCTGTCTATTGGCCTCCTAAATACTGTAGTTTATTTAGGCATAGGGGGTTCTCAACAAATCGTAGGATTTCTTCTTCAATTCCACTCTAATCAAGCGTCTTTAGAAAACGTATCCCAACTTTCTCTCGCTGATTATCGTTTTGCCTTTTCCAGTATGGTCTTTTTTATTATTATTGGGATCATATCAACACTATTCTTAAAAAAAACAAACCCAGTAATTTAATTAGCGCTAGCACTTTAAAGCCAAAATAAAATGAGTCTTGATTAATTACTTCTAGATTGGTTGTAATAAACGATGGAGAAATTCCTGCGTACGAAGATGCCTAGGGTCTGACAGAATCTGCTTTGCAGATCCCTCTTCAATGACGCGACCCCCATCAATAAAAAGAATTCGGTCGGCTACCATACGCGCAAAGTCCATTTCATGGGTAACCACAACCATTGTCATTCCCTCTTCAGCGAGTGTGCGCATTACAGATAATACTTCGCCCACTAATTCAGGATCGAGGGCAGAGGTTGGCTCATCAAAAAGAATGGCGCTCGGCTGCATGGCTAATGCTCTGGCTATAGCAACTCGCTGCATCTCCCCACCAGAAAGTTGTCCGGGATAAGCCTTCTCCTTGTCAGATAAGCCTACTCGTTTAAGTAGCTCTCGGCCACGATACTCAGCAAGTTCAAGGGCTTCCCTCTTAACAAATACTGGCCCCTCTATAATATTTTCAAGTACATTGCGATGCGGAAACAAATTGAAGCGATGAAATACCATTGATACGGTAGTGCGAATGGTGGTGATACTCGGTGTATTGCGATTCACCTGAATTCCATTGACACGAACATCGCCATCATCATAAGACTCCAGCCCGTTAATACACCGAAGAATAGTAGACTTACCTGAGCCGGATGAACCAATAATGCAAACAACCTCACCCTTGGAAATAGTAGCGCTAATTCCTCTGAGCACATGATTTTTACCGAAGTATTTATGTACGTTGACTAAATCAATATGAAATTCTTTTTTCATAATTTCTTAGCCCGTTTCTCAAGCCATCCCACTGCCAAGATTAAAGGGGCACTCATTACTAAATAAAGTAGCGCAACAAGCGTGAGGACAGTTGAATATTTAAAAGTAGACAATGCCAGAATTTGCCCTTTAAATGCCAGTTCAGCGACTGTGATAGTTGAAGCTAAAGAAGAGTCTTTTAGCATCATAATCATCGTATTGCCATAAGTCGGTAAAATAATGCGTACCGCCTGAGGAAGAATTACACGGCGCATCATCGTTGACCAACTCATACCTAATGACTGAGCTGCCTCAATCTGACCTCGATCAATGGCCTCAATACCGGTACGAAAGTTTTCCGCTTGATATGCTGAATAAGCAAGTCCCAGCCCGATGATTGCGGCCTGCAAGGCAGATAGCGTAATACCCATTTCCGGTAAAACGAAATAAATATAGAAAAGTTGTATAAGTATTGGAGTTCCACGCAGAAAGTTAACTACCCAAACAGAAGTTACTACCAGCATTGGATAGCCGGATACTCGCATTAGAGCCCATATGAGACCAAGTAAAGTTGAAAATACTAACGAACCAAGCGTAACAATAATAGTAAGCCTCATGCCTTCAATTAATATCGAAAGCAACATGAAGACTTCATCCCAATTCATGAGGCACTTTGATCAAATGGTAAAGGTGCAATGTCTTTTGTATCATTTATCTATTAATTACATGGCAATAGCAAAGTCATGTTGACTCCAGTCCCGTCCATTTAGCAATAATTTTATCTATAGCACCATTCTTTTGGAGCTTTTGAATGGATGCATTGATCTTTCCAAGTAGTGCTGTGTCGCCCTTGCGAACACCAATCCCTATAGAGCCAGACATTGATGAAATATAGCTCTTCACAAGACGAATATTGGAATAAGCGCCGTGCTGAAGGTTATAGACAACAATTGGTTTATCAATAATGCCGGCATGAATTCGTCCTGCCTGCACGTCAGCAATGATGGATGGAATATTATCGTAAATTCTGACCTCAGAAAACAGGCCAGATTTTTCAATTGACTCAACAAAAAGAGTTCCCTTTTGGACTCCAATAATCTTACCTTTCAGATCTGCGAGCCCTGTATATTCAAGAGTATCACTTTTAGGAACTATTAGACCTTCACCATAGGTAATGATTGGACGTGAAAAATCAATCACCTCCTGACGCTTAGGATTAATGAACATTGCTGCGGCAATAATATCTATCTTATTTCCCGTGAGAGATGGGATTAAAGATGAAAATTGAATACTTTCAATTTCTATCTTGAATAGGGAATCTTCAGCAATTTCGCGGATGATATCCACCAAAATTCCCTGAATACTATTGGTCTTAACATCCAGAAAAGTAAAGGGGATTGCGGTTGGTGTTGAGCCGACTTTTAATACTTTTTCCTGAGCATAGGAATAGTTTCCGGATGTAATACTAAAGATCAGGGCAAAGAAGGCAACAATATTGGTTAACTTCATGTCTTAAATTCCTACATAGGGTTATTAATCATTGAGCGCTTACCTGCAAACTATTATCAACGATACTTTATTCATACCTCTCAATGCACTCAATAAGAGCCGCCTGACCATCATGTAACTGGATGCTTGAAGGCTGGGTCAAATCAACTCCACTAGCCAAGACCCTTATTTTGAGCAAATTTGCCCAGTCGTAGGGTCGCCTACAGTTGGCCGGATTCCCCACTCTAGACCCCAAGGCCACTCTTACGCTAGCTAAGCTCTGCCATGATTGGCCACAATCGAGCCAATAGATAAGCCTGAAACAATATTAAATTAGAAGAATTTGGCCTGCCCAGCACGATTCGAACGTGCGACCTACGCCTTAGAAGGGCGCGAGCTTATTTCTTGCAAGCGTCTGTTATTGGCCGTAAGCAGTCCTTGAGCACTTGCAAACTTCGGGCAACAAGTAGTTCATTGCTCCAACCTAGAGCCATATATCTATTGGGGTCTACTGGTGATATCTCCTACATACCGACTACACAGAAAGAAAAACGACTTAGGAATTTCTCCCTAAGTCGTTGATTTCATTGGTGGGCCCACCAGGACTTGAACCTGGGACCAAAGGATTATGAGAGCAGACACCCAAGATAGACCCACATAAACAGGGGCTCTGCGGGTGGTCAGTGTCGGTGCGTAAGCAAATGTGTAGGCAAATTCAGGGATTTAAAGGAAGTGTGGGGTCACTC